>Ga0209581_1001209_pt1 | contig 32610 bp, 27 predicted proteins | sample Coa_R2_FD_187160 | JGI IMG/M metagenome (GOLD analysis project Ga0209581, IMG submission 187160) | Surface soil microbial communities from Centralia Pennsylvania, which are recovering from an underground coalmine fire - Coalmine... | ecosystem: Environmental > Terrestrial > Soil > Unclassified ...
CATGGGGAAATCCGGAATTGTAGGCCGCAAAATCTCCGCCACGCTTTCCAGCACTGGCACCCCCTCGTTCTTCCTTCATCCCGCGGAAGCCTTGCACGGAGACCTCGGCATGATCGCCCGCGGCGACGTGATGCTCGCCGTTTCCTACGCCGGCGAAACGCGGGAAATCATCGCTCTGCTCGACGCCCTCAAGCGGCTGGAAATTCCTTTGGTCGCTCTCACCGGCAACCCAAAGTCCACGATCGGGCAGGCAAGCGATATCGTGCTCGACGTCAGCGTGAACGAAGAAGCCTGCTCTCTGAACCTTGCTCCCACGGCGAGCACGACCGTGGCCATGGCCGTCGGCGACGCGCTTGCTGTCTCACTGCTCGAGCGCCGCGATTTTCGCCATGACGATTTCGCCGCGCTGCATCCTGCCGGCAGCCTCGGCAAGCGCCTGCTTCGCGTGGACAAAGTGATGCACTCGGGCGAAGCGCTCCCTCGCGTCTCACCGGATACGCCCATGCCCGACGTCTTCCACGAAATGTCGGCCAAGAAGCTCGGTATGACCACCGTTACCCATCCCGACGGCACACTGGCCGGCATCCTCACGGATGGTGACCTTCGCCGTTTGATGGAAAAGCACGGCGGCGCAGTTCTCTCCATGCGCGTCGCCGACTGCATGACCAAAACCCCCCAAACCCTGGGCCCGAACGTCCTCGCAAGCGAGGCGCTTACCTTAATGGAAAAGCGCAAAATCACCTCGGTCGTCGTTATCGACGAAAAGCGCCGCGTCCTCGGCGTCGTCCATCTCCACGATCTTTGGGGCCTGCAACTCGTCTGACCTGCCTCGAAGAAAAAATGCCGCTCGCAAGGCACTCTTGCAAGCGGCATCACCCATCAAAACGAGTAATGAGCATGGCAAGACAAATCCGCCTTGCCATTTTTGTAACACCACGAATCGTCCTTCCATACCACTTCCAAAAAAGCACCGGGACTACTTTTTCGCCGCAAGCGCTCTCTGTATATATTTCCCGAGTTCCGGCCGGTGAAATTTTACCGCTGGGTCGCCCTTCGGCCAGTTCTCTCTGTCTTCCCACATCGCGTTCAGTCCCCGCTGAATCTCGGGATCTCCTCCCGTGAAGCGGTTCATCAGCTCCTGCCAACGGGCTGCTAGAGCCTGCGCCTTGGGACTCGCCGGGTCCTCGTTCAAGCACGCCTCCACGTCCGCAAATAGCTGTTCCCATTCTTTCGTCGTTTTCTCCTGCAACTCCGGGCTCCAAAGTTTCCGCCGCTCGGCAACTTTCGCCCGCGCCTCCGCGCTGAAATACTTCGCTTTCCATTCCTGGCTGTTTTCCATCTCGATCTCCCGCACAATGAATTGAAACAGCTTCCAATCCGGTTCCCCTCTGGACTGGATTGCGTATCGCGCATTGCCAATCGCCCGAATCGCTTTGTCCAGCTGCCTCCGTTTTTCGCTCAACACTTCCTGCTGGCGTTGCAGCACGGTGCCAAGATTCGATTCAGCTTCCAGCAACCCGCGAATCTGCTTCAGAGGAATCCCGAGAAATTTCAGCACTACGATCTGCTCGAGCCGCCCAAGGTCGCGATTGCTGTAGAGCCGGTAGCCGCTGCGCGAACGTTGTTTCGGCCTGAGCAGCCCCAGCCGGTCATAGTGGTGCAGCGCGCGCACCGTCACTCCCGCCAGCTTTGCGAACTCCTGGACTCGATACACTTCTTTCGTGCCGCTTTCCACGAAAACCTCCATAGAAAGAAATGCGCTCTGACGTTACGTCAGGGTCAAGCGGAATTTTGTGCCCGACGCAACTCTTTACAAAGAATAAACTTACCTCTGCCTCGTGCTACACTCTGGACTTCCATTCACTTCTGGAGGAGTTGCCTTGTCGCCACGCTCGTTCAAGATTCCGCCCGCGTTGAAGCGGCGCGCCGCGCAAATTCAAGTTCTGCTCATGGACGTGGACGGCACCCTGACCGACGGCAGCGTCACTCTTCTCTCCCAGCCGGACGGTAGCGCCCTGGAAATCAAAACCTTCGATGCGCACGACGGCCAGGGCCTCACCCTTGCGCACACCGCCGGCCTGCGCACCGGCGTCATCACCGGCCGCGAAAGCCCCGCCCTCCTTCGCCGCGCCCGCGAAATGAAGATGGATTTCATCTACCAGAAACAGCCGCTGAAGATTCCCGCCTACCAGGAAATTCTGCAAAAAGCCGGCGTGCCCGAAACTGCCGTCGCTTACGTCGGAGATGACCTGCCCGACCTGCCGGTCATGAAGCGCGTCGGACTTGCTCTGGCCGTCGGAGACGCTGTGCCGGAGGTCAAGCGCGCGGCGCACTACGTTGCCAGAGCGCACGCCGGAAATGGCGCCATCCGCGAAATCGTCGAACTCATCCTGAAATCCAAGGGCCTTTGGGAAAAGATGATCGACAGGGCCCGCGCCTGACACGTTGCCGCTCGCCCTCTGCGGAGCGCATCTGGTCTCCGTTCCCTTTGCTTGAGTCTCTTTCCGGACTCGATGTATGATGCGCGCCCAATCGGAGGCCCCGTGGCGCCCGCAAACCCTTCTTCCCGCAAACAGATTGTCACCTATCTCGTGCTCGTGCTCGTGTTCAGTTGCTTCTACTACTTCCTCGTTTTCCGCTCCGGAAGTTTGCGTTACGGACGCGGCATGTACGTGCTCGGTCTGATGTGGTGCCCCGCCCTGGCCGCGTTCGCCACGCTGAAATTAAACGGCCGCCGCCTCGCGGACCTCGGCTGGGGCTGGGGCGCGCCCAAATATCAGTGGGCCAGTTGGTACATTCCGCTGCTCTATACCGCCATCGCCTACGCAATCGTCTGGATCGCCGGATGGGGCGCCTTCGGCAACAGCGAATTTACGGATTCGCTGGCGCAGGAGATGCACCTTCCCGGGCCGAAGTGGATTTCCATCGGGCTCGGACTCCTTCTCACCGCTACTCTGGGAATGATTCGCAGCCTGGGCAGCGCCCTCGGCGAGGAGATTGGCTGGCGCGGATTCCTCGTCCCCGAACTCTTTCGCAACATGTCCTTCACTTCCACCGCGATCGTCAGCGGCGTGGTGTGGTCGCTGTGGCATTACCCCGCCCTCATCTACAGCGACTACAACGCCGGCACCAGCACTCCTTATGCGCTGGCGTGTTTCACGGTGCTGGTGATCGCCATCAGCTTCGTCTTTGCCTGGATGCGCCTGAAGTCCGGCAGCCTGTGGACCGGCGCGCTGCTTCACGCCAGCCACAATCTCTACGTGCAGGCCATCTTCACGCCGCTGACGCGCAACACCGGCAAGACCGCCTGGTACATCGACGAATTCGGCGCCGCCCTCCCGCTCGTTGCCGTCGCGCTTGCCCTCTATTTCTGGCGCAGGCGCGGCGAGCTTGCTCCTCAAACCTCTGCGGTTTAGCCCGCGCCATTCTTACGGTGGAGCTTCAGGCTCGGCCTAAGGAACGCTGACCGTCACCGATGCGGTCGCCCGCCCGTACGCGTTCGTGGCATACAGCGTGTAGGTCGTCGTCTTCGAGGGCGCCACACTCGCGCTGGTCCCGCGCACCGCTCCCACGTCGGGTGACACGACGACGTAGGAAGCTCCCGTCACCTGCCAGGAGAGCGTCACCGTCGTCCCCGCCCCCACGGAAGCCGCGCTCGCGGAAAAAGTTCCGATCTGAGGCGAAACTCCCACCGGCAGATTCCCTGCCGTGTACACCGGACTCATCTGCACCACTTCGAAATCCGAGGCGTTCACGTTCCCCAGTTGGTGCAAATCGTTGTTGTCCCAGCGGTCGTCCGGAGCGCCGCTGATGTACATCGAAGAGCCGTTGTCGGCGAGGATCAGCCCGTACTTCTTCATCGCGTTCAGGATCACCTGGTTCGCCGCCGAATACCCCGAAACATCGAAGCTCGCCTTCAACCGCAGCCGCATTCCCATCGGCGGGGCGCTGGGGTCGGTGGAGTTCGCCGCCCAATGCGAAGCCGGAGGTGTGAATGCCGCGCGAGTCCGCGCCAGCGTGAACCGAATCGCATGCCGGATTTGCCCCGAGGCCACTTCGTCGTACCGCACCAGTCCCGGAAAAATGGGCAGGCCCGCCGCGTCGGCGCTCGTCCACGTGTACGGCCGCTGCTCGTTCGCAAGCAGATCCCACACCGCGCCTGAATCCGCCTTCCACGTGCTTGTCTGCGGATACGAACCATACAGCTCGTAGAGGAAGCAATTCCCCGTGTCGAGGACCAGCACGTGCCGGTCGCCGCTTCCCGGGTTCGGATAACCTTCGATTGCCGCGCTCACCGGGATCGGCATGGGTCCGGGATCGCTTTCATCGCCGTAGGCCATGTAGTTGATGTCCACCATCGGCTGCTGCGGCCCCACAACCAGATAAGGAATGCCCATGTACGACCCTTGATACTGCCCCGCGCCGAAGTCCGCGTGGAGTCCCACCGTCCCGCCGATGAAATTGATGATTCCGTTCGAGCTCAAGTCCACGGGCGCGGCGGAAATGTCTTTGTTCCAGGGGCTGTCGTCGGGGAACGGCCGGAACCCGTTCAGGCTTGCTCCCTGGCCGCTGGAGATTCCGCTGCAGCTTGCGCTTTGCGGCGTACCGCCGGGCGGATTCGCCGGGCCGGGATTCTGCTGCGGCGCGATGTTTCCCGTGCAGCCCGCGACGAACGCAAACACCAGGACTGCCAGCGTGCAAAGCGGCGCTGTCGCCGGCGCCTTGGTCCTTCTGCTGAATGTACTGGAAAGTTTGCTGCCGGAAGACACCTGTTGCTCCCCAACCTGCACATCCTCTACTTTGAACCGGCAAGAGCGGCGTATTCAACTGAACTGCAGTCCAGTTTCGGGACAGGTCCGTCTTCGCGCGTCCCGCTGCACGAGGAGCGGTCGCGACCCGAACTGCCGCCGCGAAAAACCTGGCCGCGTCGAAGGCAGCTTGACAGCGTGCGCCTGCAAACGCACACTCTCCGCATCGCGTGGGTCCTGATCTCCCGCGATTGCGGCATTTCCTCGCAAAGGTGGTCGCTATGAAAACGAACTATCTCGCCGTTCTGGTCGCTGCTATCGCTTATTGGATTCTGGGCGCGGTCTGGTACGGGATTCTCTTCAGCAAGCCCTGGATGGCCCTCGAAAACATGACCGAGTCCCAGGCGCGAAGCATAAATCCCTTCCTTCCCTATCTGATCACCTTCGCGCTCAATCTGCTGATCGCCTTCGTCCTCGCGCAACTTTGTCTCTGGCGCAACGCCAACACGGTCTCCCGCGGCGCCGCCCTCGGAATTCTGATCTGGATCGGCTTCGTCGGGCCGATGACCTATACAACCTACATGTACGAGATGCGTCCGCGACAGTTGTTCGCCATCAACGAATTCTATCCGCTTGTCGGACTCTGCCTGATGGGCGCGATCCTCGGCGGCTGGCCCAGGAAGTCCGCACCATCAGCCTAGCTCTCCCTCGGGAGCCAGTTCTTTCTGATCACTGATCACTGATCACTGGTCGCCGGTCGCTTACTTCCGCAACACCGGCAGCACCACGCTTGTCTCATGCGCACCGCCACGCCATACCTTTTCCGTCGCCTTCTGAAAATCCGCCTCCGTCGCCTCCGCGATGTTCACGAACTTCTGCGGATTCCGGTCCACCAGCGGAAACCACGTGCTCTGAATCTGCACCATGATCCGGTGCCCGCGCCGGAAGGTGTGATTGACGTCCGGCAGAGAAAAATCGATCGCCGTCGCCTGATTCGGCGCCAGCGGCTCCGGCTTCTCGAAGCTCTTCCGGAACTTTGCCCGGAACGGCTCCCCGCGCACCAGTTGCTGGTAGCCGCCCATGTGCACGAACATCGGATTCGGCTCCGGGTCCGGATAGTTCATCGGGTACACGTCAATCAGCTTCACCACGAAATCGGAATCCGTTCCCGACGACGACACCCACAGCCGCGGCTCCACCGCTCCCGCCACGGTCACGTCTTCCTCGAGCGGCTCCGTCTGGTACACCAGCACGTCCGGCCGCTTCGCCGCGAACCGCTGATCCGCGTCCATGTACTCGCGCGGCACGTCCGTCGCCTGCGTTTCGATGAACGGCACCGGCTTGGCCGGGTCGCTGACGTATTCATCCGCCGCTTCGCCTGCCCCCTTCGGCTCGGAAAAGCTCAGCCTCCCGCCCGCCTCTAAATACAGCGTCCGCGCTTCGGTATTCTTCGGCGGCCACGCATCGTATCTCCGCCAGACGTTGGTTCCCGTCTCGAAGAACAGCGCTTTCGGCAAATTCGCGTCCGCTCCGTCCTTCAAGTAATGCTGGAAAAACGGCAGCAGCACGTGCTCGTTGAAATATTCGGAGGTTTTTGCCGCGAAGCTCACCGGCCCCAGGTGATCGCCTTCCGTGAACGCCCACCCGCCGTGCACCCACGGCCCCTCCACCAGCATGTCCGGCGTCTCCGGATTCACCTTTGCCACCGCGTTGAAAATCTTGTACGGCCCAACCAAATCCTCCGCGTCGAAAAGCCCGCCCACCGTCAGCACCGCGCAATGGATGTTCTGCAAATGCGCCGCGATGTTCCGCGCCTTCCAGTATTCGTCGTAATTCGTGTGCTCCACTTGGTCGTGCCAATACGAGTTGGGATCCTGGAAGTACAGCTTTTTCGCGTTCGCCAGCGGCCCCATCGACAAAAAAAAGTCGTAGCCGTCGTTCGTCCCGTAATCGAACTCCGGCCAATGCTTCGGCGGAAATTCCAGTCCCGCGCGCGGCTTGAAAATCGTGTAGAAGCCGAAATTCGCTTCCAGCATGAACGCGCCGTTGTGATACGCGTCGTCGCCCATGTACAGGTCCGTCACGGGAGCTTGCGGCGAAGCCGCCTTCAGCGCCGGATGCGAATCGATCATTCCCGCCGCCGCAAAAAAACCCGGATAGGAAATCCCGTAGATGCCCGCCTTGCCGTTGTTGTACGGGACATTCTTCAGAAGCCAGTCGATCGTGTCGTACGTGTCCGTGCTCTCATCCACGTCCTTGGGGGACCGATGACTCGCCTTTTGCGGCGTCACCTCCTCGAACGTCCCGTCGCTCTGGAACCGCCCGCGCACGTCCTGGTTCACGAAGATGTATCCATCCCGCGTGAACACCGAAGCCGGCCCTAGCCTGCTGGGATAATTGTCCGCCCCGTAGGGACCGATGCTGTAGGGCGTCCTCATGATCAAAAACGGATAGGTCTTGCTCGGCGAGGCGTCCTTCGGCACATAGACCGCCGTAAACAGCTTCGCGCCGTCCCGCATCGGAACCCGAAACTCGTACTTCGTGTAATTCGCCCGGATCCACTCTTCCGGCTTTGCGCTCTCCTGCGCGTTGGCGCTGTCGCGGCTCGCCGCGGTAAGCCATGCGCCTCCGCTCAAGCCCGCCAGCACCGCCGCCGCAACCGCAATTCTCTTCCACGACTTCACGATTCCCTCCCCGCGAAACTCCGCTCCCGCTAACGCCTCGGAACAATATCTCCGCCCTCCGCCCCGCGCAAGCCTCTTACCGCCAGGAACATTCCCGTGTCTGGTCCCTCCGCATTCGCCCTGAGGCCGCGATTTTTACTGGTCGCCGTAATATAACTCTTGAATACTCATATATTCTGTGCTATCATTCGCCGTGAAAAGTCGCTTCTATTCCCGTAAGTCCTTTGCCATCCGCACTTCCGGAAAATCCTCCCGCAACTCCTTTAGAATCCGCACTTGCAAATCATTGGACTTAAAGTCCTTTGGAATCCGCACTTACGGGAAAACCCGGGGTGGGCCGGGGGTTATTCCGTTAACTCGCCGCCCCTTTCTCCGGCCCGCGCGCCGAAGCCCCCATCCCCTTCTCCCTGGCCCTTCCGCCATCCCTCATTGGCTCATCCTCGCTGCCTCTGCGATAATGGCTGCTGATCCGATGCTCTACTGTTCTTGCCGGACTCTTTCCCGGCGGTCGTCTTGCAAACTAGACCCGAGGTTGACGTGACGCCAGGCGCCAACAATTCGAAATTCCTAAGCGGCCCTCCTGCCGGTCGGTCAGGAAACGAAATCCGCGAAATGTTTCTCCGCTTCTTCGAGGAGAAAGGCCACCGCCGCGTGCGCAGCAGCTCGCTCGTGCCGCATGGCGATCCCACCCTGCTCTTCACTAACGCCGGAATGAACCAGTTCAAGGACGTGTTCCTGGGGCTCGAGAAGCGCGACTATAACCGCGCCTGTTCGGCGCAGAAGTGCGTGCGCGCGGGCGGCAAGCACAACGACCTTGAAAACGTGGGCTTCACTAAGCGCCACCACACCTTCTTCGAGATGCTCGGCAATTTTTCCTTCGGCGACTATTTCAAGAAGGAGGCCATTGCCTACGCCTGGGAGCTGGTCACTTCGCCGCAGTGGTTCGGCATCGCCAAGGAAAAGCTCTACGTCACGATTTTTGGCGGTGCGGAGGTAGCTCCCGGAAATACGCTTGGCCCGGACGAAGAGGCAAAGAAATTCTGGCTGGAGCAGAGCGTCGCGCCCGATTGCATCGTTTCCATTCCCGGCCTGAAAGATAATTTCTGGGCCATGGGCGACACCGGTCCCTGTGGCCCCTGCAGCGAAATTCACTACGACATGGGTCCCGAGGCCTCCGACCTCGGCCACACGGATTGCAAGTTTCCCTGCGATTGCGGTCGCTACGTCGAAATCTGGAATCTGGTGTTCATGCAGTTCAATCGCGATGCGAGCGGCGCGCTCACGCCGCTGCCCAAGCCGTGCGTGGATACCGGCATGGGCCTCGAACGCGTCGCGGCCGTCCTTCAAGGAGTCATCTCGAACTACGACACGGATCTTTTCGTTCCGCTGATGAAGCGCGCCGCGGAACTCTGCGGCGTGGATTTCGCGCGCGAAGAGAAACTTGAAGAAGGCAAAGGCGGCGCCGCTTCCCTCCGCGTCATCGCCGACCACTTTAGGGCTGGGGTATTCCTAATCAGCGACGGTGTCTTGCCGTCAAATGAAGGCCGAGGTTATGTACTCAGGAAGATACTGAGAAGGGCTTTCCTCCACGCCAATTACTTGAATCCGCAGCGCTTCACGAACCTGTTTCAATTGGCTGAAACCGTCCGTCAAGTGATGGGTGATGCGTACCCTGAGCTCACCGCGGGAGCCAACGCAACACTTAGATGGCTTTCTTCGGAGGAGGACCGCTTTTTCAGAATCACCGCAAGCGGTCTTAGGAAGCTCGACGAAACACTGGTCGCCTCGCTCAACGCGAAGGCTAGAACCGAAATGTCCGCAACCGGGGCCGTACGTTCCGCGACGCCCCGCTTATCTGGGCGAGAAGCTTTTTATCTCTACGACACGTTTGGTCTTCCCCGAGACTTTATTGAGGATGCCATGCGCGATCGGAATGTCATCGTGAATTGGGAAGAATTTGACCAAGCCATGGCCGAGCAGCGGGAGCGTGCCCGCGCATCCTGGAAAGGCGGCGCAAAAGAAGCCGCCAATCCTGCCTTCACAAAACTCGCCGAAGCCTTCCGGACCGAGCCCGACTTTTATTTCGCCACCACCGCCAGGGACTGCCGTATTGAAGCGATCGTCACGAAGCTCGGTTCCGTTAGCGAGCTGAAGACCGGCGAGCTTGCTGATGTCGTCCTCGACCGCACCGTCATCTACGCTGAGTCCGGCGGCCAGATGGCCGATACCGGCTGGTTCTACGACGCCTCCGAATCGCAGCAACTTGCCGAAGTCACCGGCGCCTACTATCCCGTCGCCGGCCTCATCGCGCACAAAATCGTCGCCAAAGAAACCCTGCGCGTCGGCGACCGCGTCACCGTCGTTGCGGACGCCGAACGCCGCGCCCGCATCATGCGCAATCACACCGGCACGCATCTCGTCCACGCCGCGCTGCGCAACATCCTCGGCACGCACGTCAAGCAGTCCGGCTCGCTCAATGCGCCGGACCGGCTGCGTTTCGATTTTTCGCACTTCGCCCACGTCGATCCCGAAGAGCTGCGCGACATCGAGCAGCAGGTCAACGAGGAAATCCGCCTGAACACCGAAGTCGAAACCGCGGTCACCTCGCTCGAAGAAGCTCTCGCTTCCGGCGCGCTCGCCTTCTTCGGCGACAAGTATCCCGAGCACAACGTCCGCGTCGTCACCATCCCCGATCCGCGCGCGCCTCGCGGCTTCTACTCGAAGGAGCTTTGCGGCGGCACGCACGTGAAGCGCATCGGCGATATCGGCGTCCTCAAAATCGTCGGCGAAGAGTCCATCGCCGCAGGGGTGCGCCGCGTGGAAGCCGTTACCGGCATCGGCGCCCTCGAGCATTTCCAAAAGCAGGCGGAAACACTCAAGCAAATCGCCGCGCACTTAAATGTCGGCGAAGACGCCGTGCTCGCGCAGGTCGAAAAGCTCTCGCAAACCGTTAAGCAACTGCAAAACCAGCTTACCGAGCAAAAACTTAAAGGCGCCCTCAATCAGGTGGAGGAACTGGCCGCCCGCGCCAAGATGGTCAAAGGAGTCAAGACCGTGGTCGCCAGGGTCGAAAACGTGGACCGTGAGGGCCTCCGGCAACTCGTGGACCGTCTCCGTCAGAAGCTCGGGTCGGGCGTCGTCGTCCTCGGCCTGCCCGAAGACGGCAAAGTCGCCCTGATTGCCGGGGTCACCAAGGACCTCACCGCTAAAGTCCATGCCGGCAAACTGATACAGGCGCTTGCCCAAAAGGTCGGAGGAAAGGGCGGTGGCAGGCCTGACCTGGCGGAGGGTGGCGGAGAGGGCACATCCGCCCTAAATAGTACCTTGGAGGGAGTGACGGCCCTCTTGGAACCCTTGCTATAATCCCGCGCAAGCGCCAGAACCGTGTCTATCGGGAGACACTGCAAGCCAGTTCGCCCGCCGGACACGGATTCGCAAGTCGTTGCCCTTCTTTTTCGGAGCAGCGGCTGGAAGTGGTCATCGAACGTTGTGCTTGCGGCTGGAAACGGCCGCATCTGCCTTCCCCAAAGGCCGGCGCTGAAGAAGCGCCGAAAGCGCGGGCAAGGTGCCTGAACGTTGCGGCTCCTCGCCCGCCGGGTACCCTGGGCGATGGTTAAACGCTGGACCAATTCGACCCTTCTCCTCCTGGGCGCGCTGGCATTGTGCGCGAGCGCGGCCAGCGCCCAAATCGCTGTGGTCGAACGGCAGGACGGCCGGCAAATCTTCGTCAACGCCGACCCTCCCCGAAAATTGGCGAAGATCGATCTGGCTCAGCCTGCTTCGGCGGGCAGGTCCGTTTCGGTCAAGCCCAGCGCAACCATCTACATGCCCGTGGAATCTTCCCTTACAGGCCACCGCCGTCCCGATCTCGATCTCGACCGCGACGGCGCGGAAAAACTCGTGAGGGAAGCGGCAGAACGCCATCGCGTGGATCCCGCATTGATCCGCGCGGTGATTGAGACGGAATCCAACTGGAATCCCACCGCGGTTTCCCGCAAGGGCGCCCGCGGCCTCATGCAGTTGATTCCTTCAACGGCACAGCGCTTCGGTGTGAACGACATGTTCAACCCGAAACAAAACGTGGACGCCGGGGTTCGTTATCTGAAGATGTTGCTGGAACGCTACAATGGCAACCTCGATCTGGCCCTGGCGGCGTACAATGCAGGAGAAGGAGCCGTGGATCGCGCTCATGGCATTCCTGCGTTTCGGGAAACGCGCATGTACGTTCAACGAGTGCAGGATGCTTACTTCCGGCCGGGCTCGGGTCGTCTTGCGGATGCGTTCACCTATCGGCGCACCATCCGGAAAGAAACCGACGCGAGCGGCCGCATCATTTTCACGAATGAATGAGGGACGAAGGACTTTCGTGAAACTGGTTTGGGTCGCGGATGAAATCTGAACAAAAAAATTTCCTCAAGGGCTTCGCCCGCGTTTCGCCGGTTTTCGCGGCGGCGGCGTTTGCCCTCTTCTGCAGTTCCCTTCCCGCGCTGGCGGGGCCGCCTGCACGCAGCGCGGCGGAGAACGACTCCCCCGCGGCGGCCACCGCCGCGACAAAGCGCGAGGCCGCGGAAAATCAGTTCGCGAAGGCTGAGGCGGAGCGCGAAGCTCTGAACAGCAAGCCCGCGGACAAGCGCACGCTTGCCGAGTACAAGAATGTTATTTCGAGCTACCGCCGCGTTTATCTGATCTCACCTCGCGCCGCGTCCGTCACCGACGCGCTGTTTGCCGTAGGACAGATCTACGAGGAGATGGGCGAGCGCTTCGGCCAGACGTATTTCCAGTCCGCGGTGGATGCCTACCAGTTCTTGGTGCACGAATATCCCGCCGGCAAACACAACCAGGACGCGATGCTGCGCGTTGCCGCGCTGGAAAAAGACCGCTTGAACAATCCCGCGCTGGCTTCAAAGACATACCAGGATTTCCAGAAGCGCTATCCGCGCTCTTCGCACCGCCGGGAGGTGCAGGAATCGCTCGCGGAATTGGCGCTGCTTCTGCGCACCATGCCGGCGAATGCGGCCCAAAGCGCGCCCGTCGAAGCAAAGAACTCCGTTGCGCCTGCGAACGAGAACAGCGCGGAGAGCGCGGCGAATGCTCCGGTACCTTTGCGCGACGGCACAGTGGCCCGCGTGCGGCGCATTGACACGGCCGCAGCCACGGATTCCGCCCGCGTCACCATTGATCTCGAAGGCCCGGTGCAGTACACCTCGGCGCGCATCGCCAAGCCCGACCGCATCTTCTTCGACCTGCACGCCGCGCGGCTCTCGCCGGCCGTTGCTCATGAAAACATCCACGTCGAAGGCGATCTCCTGAAAGGCGTGCGCGTGGCGCAGAACCACGCCGGCGTCGTTCGCGTCGTTCTGGACGTAAACGGCGTGAAGGACTACACCGCTTCCCTGCTGAACAACCCCACGCGGCTGGTCATCGAACTCTTCGCCGGAAAGAAAGCCTTTCTCGAAGCAAAAGCGGAGAGCAGCGCCGTCCCGGACGCGCCGGCCGACAGTTCCCTTCCTTCACCCGCGAAGAGGAACTCCGGCAAGAATGCCGGCAGAGATACAACCGCCAAGCCTGACCTCATCACGCCGGCGAGCACTCCGAAGCCCACGCGCGACGGACAATCCACGCTGACTCGGGCGCTCGGGCTCAAAATCGGCCGCATCGTGATCGATCCCGGTCACGGCGGTCACGACACCGGCACGATCGGCCCGACCGGACTGATGGAAAAAGACCTTTGCCTCGACGTTGCTCTGCGCCTCGGAAAAATCATTCAGCAAAAACTGCCCGGCGCGGAAGTAATCTACACGCGCTCCGACGACACGTTTATCCCGCTGGAAGAGCGCACCCGCATCGCGAACGAAGCCAAAGCCGATCTCTTCATCTCCATTCACGCCAACGCCAGCCGGGACACCGGCGCGCGCGGCATCGAGACCTATTACCTGAACCTGAAAGGCTCGCCCGAAGCGATGGAAGTGGCGGCGCGCGAGAACGCCACCTCCCAGGAAGGCATTCATAACCTCCAGGACGTGGTGAAGGAGATTGCGCGCACGGAAAAGATTGACGAATCCCGCGAATTTGCCGAGGACATACAGGACTCGCTGACGAAACATATCTTCCGCACGACGCGCACGGCGAAGAATCGCGGCGTGCGCAAGGCGCCCTTCGTGGTGCTGATTGGCGCCGACATGCCTTCGATCCTCACGGAGATCTCCTTCCTCAGTAATCCGTGGGATGAAAAGCAGCTTAAGAATCCCGTGCAGCGCCAGCGCGTGGCGGAAGGCCTCTACCAGGGCGTCGCCAGCTACCTCCAAAGCCTCAACAGCATGACCCTGAACATGCGTGCCACGCCGGTCTCGCGGCGCTCGGCCACCGACCGCCCGCTGGAGGAATCCCGCAACCAGAACTGATATTCTGGTGTCTAATAAAGTAGAGCGGGGATGCGCCGACTGTTATCCAGCGTTTTTCTCTTTGCCGCACTGTGCGTTGCGGGTGTGCCGCCGTCGGCCGCTTCGGCCGGTCAACTGCTGCCCGAGACCATCGGCTCGTGGACGGCGGGTGCGCCCCAGGCGGGCACGAACGGGCTTCCGCAGGAGCTGATTGCCGAGACGCGGCAAACCATCGAGTTCCGGACCTACGCTTCCGGCAAGCGCACACTGAACATCGCCCTGCAGAGTTATCCGGATCCCAGCCTCGCGTATGAGGCTTATACGGCCCAACTGACGGTGGGGATGCTGCCGGGAGACCTGAAGGTTCCTTCCGCCGTGGACCGCGCCGATTCCCGGATGATTCTTCTGATCGGCAATTTGATTGTGGACCTTCGCAAGTCCTCGGATGTTTCTTCGGCCGATCTGCAATTGCTGATCTCTTCCCTGCTCAAGAAAGCGGACAGGTCTCCGTATCCTCCGATCCGAAGCTATTTGCCTGACGACGGACTCGTGCAGGGATCGCAGCGTTACGCTTTAGGGCCTGCGGCCTTCGCGGCGGCATTAACCTCGCTGCAGCGGGGCGATTTCTCGGCGCTCACTCCGGAAGTGGATTTCAAGATTGGCGCGGAGGCGATGTTTGGCCGCTACTGGCTCGGCAAGGGGCAGGGCGACGTGCTGCTGCTGATCGAGTATCCGACTCCGCAGCTTGCGGAGCAGCACCTGCATCATCTTGAAGCGGCGATGGCTTCGCGCGCCGATGCGGTGAAGACGACCGTCGAGCGGCGAGGGTCTTTGCTTTCTCTGGTATTGGCTCCCAGTTCGGCCAACTATGCGCAGGTGATTCGGGACCGCATCAACTACAGCACGCAGGTCACCTGGAACGAACCGTCGCACACGCTGACGGACCCGCCGTGGGTGGTGGTCCTGAAGAACATCTTCCTCGGCACGCTTTTCTTCTGCGGGCTGGCTCTCGTCCTGGGGGTGGCATTCGGCGGCTTCCGGGTGATTGTGAAGCGGCTGTTTCCGGGCAAGGTTTTCGACCGGCCGGAGAGCCTCGAGGTCCTGCAGCTTGGACTCTCCAGCAAGCCGATCGATCCGAAGGATCTCTACTAAAGCCTCCTAAATTCCGCCTAATTCCCGGCAGACGATGCAAAAGTAACGAAAAGTTCCGCGGGGCGTCTAATCAGGGTTAGCCGAAGCCGCTGTTTCACGTTCACGCGCGGGTGTCGTACCATAATGGGCTATTTCAACGGAGATGATTCTCACGATGTGTAGTACTCGCACGAAGAAGACGGGTGCCGGAAGACCAAAGTCCTGGCGGGCAGCGATGTTCGCGGCTGCCCTGGCGTTTTGGATCGCCGGATGCGGACAGCGGGACAACGTCAAGGCCAGTTCCAGTAGCGCGCCGCCGGCAACGCCTGTACAGGTGCACATCGTCAAGAGCGAGAAGGTTCCGCAGACCTCCGAATACCTTTCGGTGCTGAAGTCGCGGCATTCCGCGGTGATCAATCCTCAGGTCGAAGGGCAGATCACGAACATTTTTGTGCATTCCGGCGAGCGCGTGAAGACCGGAGATCCGCTGCTTCAGATTGATCCCTTGAAGCAGGAAGCGACGCTCAGCAGCCAGGAAGCCGCGCACGCCGCGCAGGAAGCCAACGTTCAACTGGCCAAGGTGTCCTACGACCGCACGAAGAAGCTGTACGAAGCGGGGGTGGTCAGCAAGCAGGAATTCGACTCGGCCCAATCGAGCTATGAGGCAGCGGTAGCGCAGCTCAAATCACTCGAAGAACAGGTCAGGCAACAGCGCGTCGAACTGCGCTATTACCGGGTGAGCGCCCCCATGGACGGACTCGTCGGGGACATCCCGGTTCACGTCGGCGACCGGGTGACGGTTTCCACGTTGCTGACGACGGTGGACGAGCCGGGCGGACTTGAAGCGTACATTTACGTGCCCATCGACCACTCGAGCGAGCTGAAACTTGGCTTGCCGGTCAAGCTGCTCGATCCCGACGGGAACGTGCTTGTGGATACCAAGATCACCTTCGTTTCGCCTCAGGTGGACACGAGCACGCAGACGGTGCTCGCAAAGGCGGCGGTGCCCAATCCGCAAAACCGATTCCGCATTGCCCAGCAGGTGCGGGCGCAAATCACGTGGTCGGTGCACGAAGCCCCGGTGGTTCCCGTCCTTTCGGTGTCCCGGATCAACGGGCAGTTTTTTGCATTCCTCGCGGTGAAAGAAGCCAAAGGCACCGTGGCGCGACAGAAGCTGCTCCGGCTGGGAGATACCTTCGGAAACGATTTTGTGGTGCTGGATGGGATACAGGCGGGAGACCACCTCATCACCTCCGGCACGCAATTCCTGCAGGACGGCGCTCCCGTCACGGAGCAAGTCCAGAGCGCACCGAATACCACAGACGGGGGAGCTGCCGCAGCCCCCGCTTCGCGCTGATCCCGGAACATGATGACTTTCAGGCTCCCAACCCCGAAACGCCCGGAGACCCGCCGTGTTCGTTGATTTCTTCATCCAGAGGCCGGTCTTCGCCACGGTATGCGCGCTGCTGATCATTCTGGGCGGCGCGATTGCGATTCCGACGCTGCCGGTGGCGCAGTTGCCGCAGCTTGCTCCGCCGCAGGTCATCGTGACCAGCAATTACATCGGGGCGAACGCGCAGGCGGTCGAATCCGCGGTCACGATTCCGCTCGAGCAGGCCATCAACGGCGTTCAGGGGATGAAGTACATCACCTCGACGAGCAGCAACAACGGAACGAGCCAGATTACGGTGGTGTTTGATGTGACCCGCGACGTGGACCTGGCCTCGGTGGACGTGCAGAACCGCGTCAACCAGGCCCTGGCGCGGCTCCCGAACGCGGTGAAGAACACCGGCGTCATTATCAGCAAGCAGACCAGCGGTTTCGTCTTCGGCGCTGGCGTGTACGCGGAAGGGGGCCAGTACGACAGCCTCTTCCTCAGCAATTACATCGACGTGTACATCAAGGACGCGCTTAAGCGGGTGCCGGGCGTCGGGGACGTGATCATTTTCGGCGAGCGGAAGTACGCGATGCGTCTTTGGCTCAATCCCACGAAGATGGCGCAGCGCGGGCTCTCCGCGTCGGCCATCATCAGCGCGTTACAGGAGCAGAACGTGCAGGTCGCCGCGGGCCAAATCGGGCAGCCGCCGGCGCCAAAGGGGCAGGAGTTCCAGATCAGCGTGCGCGCGGTGGGCCGGCTGTCGGAGGCTTGGCAGTTCGACAACATCATTCTCAAGACGGGCGCGGACGGCACGATCGTGCGCGTCAAGGACGTGGGGCACTCGGAACTGGGCGCCGAAGATTACGGCTCGATTCTGCGCTTCAACGGCCACGACGCCGTGGGACTGGGCGTAACGCAGTTGCCCGGCGCGAATGCGTTAGACGTGGACAAAGCGGCAAAGGCCGAACTGGTGCGGCTCTCGAAGAATTTCCCCCCAGGGCTGAAGGTTGCCGTCGCCTTCGACACCACCACGGTCATCGGCGAATCGATTCGCGATGTGCTGGTCACACTGCTCGAAGCGATCGCCCTGGTGATCATCGTCATCTATTTGTTTCTTCAGGATTGGCGCAGCACATTTATTCCGGCCATCACGATTCCCGTTTCGCTGATCGGAACGTTCATTTTCGTCAAGGCGCTCGGCTTCTCAATCAACACGCTGACGCTCTTCGGCATCACGTTGGCGACGGGACTCGTGGTGGACGACGCCATCGTGGTGATTGAAAACGTCGAGCGGCACATCACCGAGGGCATCACGGAGCCGCACAACGCCGCTTCCGTGGCGATGAAGGAAGTGGCCGGAGCGGTGGTGGCCACATCGCTCGTGCTCGTGGCGGTATTCGTTCCGGTGGCGCTCTTTCCGGGCACGACGGGCATCCTGTTCCGGCAGTTCGCGCTGACGATTGCCTTCTCCGTGGCGATTTCAGCTTTCAACGCGCTGACGCTGACGCCTTCCCTCTCCGCGATCTTTCTTGGCCATCACCGGCAGCGCGCGCAGGGAGTGTTCTTTCGAGCGTTCAACAAGGTTTTTGACTCCGGTTCGGCCGCCTATCGCGCGAGCGTGCGGCACATCCTGAGCTGGAGGACCGTCGGCGTTTTGGCCTTCCTGGCCACGCTTGGCCTGACGTTTGTGATTTATCGAATCGTTCCGCAAGCCTTCATTCCGGAAGACGACCAGGGCTACCTGATGGTCGTGGTGCAGGCTCCCGAAGGCGCTTCGCTGCAATACACGCGGGACATTTGCAATCAGGTGGAATCCACGATCGCGCAAATCCCGGAAGTGGAAGGCGCTTTCAGCGTGGTGGGTTTCAGTTTTTCGGGAGCGGCTTCCAACCGGGCCATCGTCTTCGTTCCGCTCCGATCCTTCGAGGAACGCAAAGGGCAGGAACATTCCGCTTCGGCGGTGCTGCAGAGGATTCGCGGGCCGCTGATGAGCATCAAAGGCGCGCTCGCCGTGCCGTTCAATCCGCCGGCGGTGCAGGGCCTCGGGCAATTCGGCGGATTCCAGTTTCAGTTGATCGACCTTGGCCGGAACACTTTGCAGTCCCTGGCGAGCACGGCGAACGAGCTCTCCGCGAAGGGCAATCAGAGCGGCACATTGACGGGCCTGTTCACCAGCTTCACGGCAAACGACCCGCAATACGTGGTGCAAATCGACCGCGAAAAGGCGAAGAGTTTGCTGGTTCCGTTCAACCAGATTACGGACGCGCTGCAGGTTTACATGGGTTCGGTGTACGTGAACGACTTCGACTTCAACAACCGTTCCTACCGCGTGTACGTGCAGGCGGACGGCAAATTCCGGTCGAGCCCGGACGACATTCGCGAGTTCTACCTGCGTTCGGACAATGGAATGATGATTCCCCTGGATAACTTCGCCAAGGTGGTGCAGACCGCGAATCCCCAGGTCATCAGCCACTTCAACCTGTTCCGCTCCGCGGAAATCGACGGATCGGCGGCGCCCGGACGCAGTTCCGGCCAGGCCATCGCGGACATGGAGGCGCTGGCGAAGAAGGTTCTTCCCACGGGAATGAGCTATGAATGGAGCGGCCAGTCGCTCGAGGAAATCCAGTCCGGCGGGAAGGCGGCGATGCTGTTCGGGCTGGGATTGATTTTCGTTTACCTGACGCTTTCGGCGCAGTACGAGAGCTTCGTGCTTCCATTCATTGTGCTGCTGGCGGTGCCGGTGGCGCTGCTGGGAGCCATCGGAGCAATCTGGCTGCGCGGAATTGAGAACAACGTTTATTGCCAGATCGGGCTGGTCATGCTGATCGGACTGGCGAGCAAGAACGCAATTCTGATCGTGGAGTTCGCGGAACAGCTTCGCGAACAGGGGCTTTCCATCGTGGAAGCGGCGGTGGAAGCGGCGCGCATCCGCTTGCGGCCGATTCTGATGACTTCGCTGGCGTTCATCCTGGGCGTGCTTCCGCTAGTGCTGGCTACCGGCGCAGGCCGCGCGGGACGCATTTCGGTGGGCACGACGGTCTTCGGCGGGATGATTGCGGCGACGACGCTCAATCTTCTCTTTATTCCGCTGCTGTACGTTGTGGTGCGGAGCTTCGTGCCCGGCTCGACGCGCGGGCACGCGGGATCATCCGCAGGCCACGCCGCACCGTCCGAATAAGAACTAGAAGAACGCGAGGAGTTCTTCGATTCCGCGTTGAAAAGTGTCCGGCGGCGCGATGAGGCTCAACACGAGACAGCCGTCGCCGGAAAAATCGTAAAGATGGCCCGGGTGAACGTGAACTCCGACGTTCGTTAAGAGCTCGACCGCCAGGTCCTCATCCGGCCGGAGCGCGGGGACACGAAGAACCACATTCCAGCCACCCTGAACTTCCAGGCGCGAGCAGACGCGCTGCCGGGCGAGCCGGCCATCCAGTTCCGCGAGATTTTGGCGGATTCGCCCCATGAGTTGTTCTTGAAACGCTCCGCGGGCTGCCAGCAGCGCCGGGGCCGCAAGTTGCACCGGAGTGTTCAGGGACAAGTAGGCGTCGGCAATCACTTCCAGCCGCGCCAGGGCCTCGCGACGGAGTTCCTCCGGTCCGGCCACAATCAACCACGCCAATTTCATCTGCGGCAGGCCGGAGATCTTCGAAATGCCGCTTAAGACGAAGGTCAGCGCGGCTGATTCTTGCGCGAAGCCGGGGCGGGGCGATCCATCCACAGCGAAATCCAGAAAGACCTCATCGGCGATGAGAGCGAGGGCTCGGGAGGCGCACAAGGTCCGCAACTGCGATGCCTGCTCGGGAGAGCAGAAGTTGCCCGTCGGATTGTTCGGGTGGACCACAACGACGGCGCGGGTCTTCGGCGTGATGCGGGTTTCGAGCGTGTGGAAATCAATGTGCCAGCCGTGATCGTAAAGCAGAGGATAGTGGACCAGCTTGACGTCGTGAATGTCCGCGAGGAACGAGAGGAGCGGATAGCTCGGAGCGGGGATCAGGACTTCGTCTCCGGGCTCGCACAGCAAGCGGAAAACGAACGAATACGCTTCGCTCGTGCCGGTGGTGAGGAGCAAGTGTTCGGGGCTGACCGGCGCGCCGCGATCCGCGTAGTATGCGCAAACGGCTTCGCGCGCCGCCAGAAGTCCCAGCGGATTGGGCTCGTAGCGCAGAATGCCCGTCGGGGAAAGCGCGGATGCAAGGGATGCGGAGTCATAGGTGAAGCCGCACTCGGTGGGATTGGAAAGGGTCAGGTCGAAGAGAGGCTTGCCGCTCCTGCGGCGCTCCTCAAGGGCTAGAGTCAGGCGGTTTGCGGCAAGGTTCCATCGGGTGCGGCGGGCAAACATGAGCTTTGACTCGGAAGCAATCCAGGAAAGACAAGGAACTGGAGCCGAGGCCCGGACTTGAACCGGGGACCTGCCGATTACGAATCGGCTGCTCTACCAACTGAGCTACCTCGGCCTGATCAATTCACAATAGCATCCGCGGAAAAACACTGTCAATTCAACGCGCCGCTCAAGTTTCCGCGCGAGCCTTGAGGTTCGGCGATGAATTGCCTGTCGTCAGGACCTCCGCCGCGTGCGCTCAGTGGGAAAAGGGATACATGACCCAGCCGATGACGACGGCGACCAACAGGAACAGGAAGAAGGACCACGCCGCATACTTCAGCCGGTCCATCGGGCGGCGGCGCCCGAGCATCCCGAAGGCAATCGAAATGATCAGGGCAAACAGGAGCATGGCCTGCAAGTGGGAGAGGCGGGTAAACTCGGGCGGGGTCATGCCTTGCGGCCCCGCGACGCCTCATAGGCATGCAATGCCGCGAGAAGGTTCAGGACTCCGGCGGTTGCCAGGAAGCGCGTGCCATAGTCTCCATCGGCGTGAGACACGTCGGGGCCGTCAATTTCAAGCGAGCGCGCAACCAGATAAAAGCTGCCGGTGCCGAGGTCGGCGAAGTAGCCCAGCCTGTCAAACGCGTCGTCGCCTTGCGAAGTGAAGACATTCCCGCGCATGCCCGCGCCCAAGACCACCAGCGCGCCCACGGTGAGAAAGACCATCAGCGCCCGGCCCCACATTTTCTGCATGGCGTGGCCGAGGCCGGGCAGCAGCCATCCGAGAATGGCCAGAGCGAAGGCCTTGACCTCGCGGCTGGTGTTGTCTTCCGCGGGAGGCAGGACCTGCGAATCCGGGTTCGATTGGCTTTCTAGTTCGGGCATGTTCCGTCGTGGCTCAAGGCAGTAACGCCAGTATCTCCTTTTGCACGGCTCCCGTCACGCGCGCTTCTTTTTCACCGATATAGACGTCCACCTCGGTGCGCATGCCGAACTCGGGGAGGTAGATTCCCGGCTCGACCGAAGTACAGGTGCGCGGGATCAAGTGGCGAACGTCCTTGGTTTCGAGCCCGTCCATGTTCACGCCGTTTCCGTGGACGGATTCGCCGATGCTGTGTCCGGTGCGATGAAAGAAATACTTGCCGTAGCCGGCCTTCTCCACGACGGCGCGCGCCGCGCGGTCCACCTGCCATCCCTGGAGAGGTTTGCCCTTGGCCACGCTGCTTTGAATCAGATCAACGGCGCGGTCGCGGGCCTCACGCAACACCGCGAAAATCCCGGCGTACTTTTCGGGTACCTTGGCACCCAGGTAGCCCACCCAGGTGATGTCGTAATAGACGCTTCCCGGCTTGTTCAGCTTTCCCCAGACGTCGAGGAGCAGAAGATCGCCTTCGCGAATCGGAGTGGGTCTTTGGGAAGAAGGCGCGTAGTGTGGATCGCTGGCGTGTTCATTTACCGCGACATCCGGGCCTTCATCCGCCGTAATCCCTGCGGCGGCGAACTCCTGCCGAATCCAGTCGCGCAGCTCTAACTCCGTGATGGGGCGCTTTTCTTTGACGCGGCGAGCGGCCAGGGCAAACGCATTGCGCACGATTCCGTCGATGGCTCTTCCCGCAGCCAGGTGGCCTTCGAGTTGCGCCGGAGTCCAGCACGCTTCGTATTTCTGCACCAGGTCCGCCGAGCTCACCACTTTCGGGCCGACGCTGCGGACCAGTTCCACGGTTCCGGCGTCCACCATCGCCACGTAGGGGATCGCGTTCTTCGGGGAATACTGCATCGCCACGGTCCTGGCGCGCGCGAGGAGTTTCGCCAGGTTCTTGCGCAACTCTTCCTGGCCCGCGTAGTACAGCGTTTCTCCAGGCACGCTGGCGAGGGCTTCGGCCTCAATCTTGTGGACCAATTTCCTCGGCGTGCCCTTGGCGGGAACGAAGTAATACCAGCGGCGGGTGCGCATGTGGGGCGGCAACTGGAGGATTCGATGCGCGATGGGATCGCGCCCGCGAAAGTCGTAGAAAAGCCAGCCGTCGAGCTTCGCCGCGCGCAAATCCTGCTGCATTTCGCTGAGATTCATTGCCATCCGCTTTCCCGTGAATTCAGGCTTCCACGTTCAGGAGCGCCTCGATCCGGGCCTTCGTGACGCCCTGAATTTCGACGCGTTTTGTGCGGCTGCGTTCCCCGCTCAAAATTCTAACAGCCGATTTGGGCGTTTTCAAAAGTGAGGCGAGAAAGTCGCGCAGGGCTTCGTTGGCGCGATCCTCGACCGCCGGGGCCTGGAGCCGGATCTTCAGCGCGCCGGCCAGTTCCCCTGTAATTTCATCGCGGCTGGCCCGGGGCTGCACGCGGACCGCGAAAATCACCGCGTTCCGCTCGCGGTTCATCTGGATTTCAAGGGGCGCCATGCATCACGTCCAGCCTCTTTCGTACTGAACTGGCGGCTTGAGGGTCACGCCAAGGGCCTTCGCCGCGCGCCGCGGCCAGTAGGGGTCGCGGAGAAATTCCCGCGCCAGGAAAATCAAATCGGCCTGTCGAGAAGAAAGAATCGTCTCCGCCTGCGCGGGATGCGTGATCATGCCAACCGCGCCGGTGGCGATGCCAGTTCCTCGCCGAATGGCTTCCGCGAACGCCGTTTGGTAACCGGGACCGAGGGGAATTTTCACTCCCGGCACCGCTCCGCCGCTCGAAACGTCGATCAAGTCCACGCCCAGAGGCTTGAGCCGACGGCACAACTCGACGGTCTGGTCGAGGTCCAAGCCGCCCTCTTTCCAGTCCGTCGCGGAAACGCGGCAAAAGAGGGGCAGCCTCTCCGGCCAAACTTCCCGCACGGCCTGCACCGCACGCAGAGCAAAACGGATGCGATTTTCAAGCGAGCCGCCATATTCATCTCTGCGAGTATTGCAAAGGGGTGACAAGAATTCGTGAATCAGGTAGCCGTGGGCCCCGTGCACTTCGACGACCTCAAATCCCGCGGCCAGGGCGCGCTCCGCGGCTTTGCGAAACGCGGCCACGATTTCGTCGATTTCGCCGGACGTCAGATCGTGCGGCGCGGGGTAGCCGGTATCAAAGGGAAGCGCGCTCGGCGCGACCGGTTGCCAACCTCCTTGCCCGGCAGGGATGGGATGGCCGCCTCTCCACGGAGCGTCGGTGCTCGCTTTCCTCCCTGCGTGCGCCAACTGAATTCCCGGCACGGCGCCATGGGAACGGATGAATTCGGTAATCGGCCGCCAGGAATCGGCGTGCGCGTCGAGATACAGACCGGTGTCGCCGGGGGAAATTCTCCCGCGGGCTTCGACGGCGGTTGCTTCGCCAAATACGAGCGCGGCGCCTCCGACGGCGCGGCTTCCCAAATGGACAAGGTGCCAGGTTTGAGGATGGCCGTCTTTCGCCGAATACTGGCACATGGGCGAAACCACGATCCGGTTCTTGAAGACAATGTCCCGCAATTTGAATTCGGTGAAGAGCTTCACCGCAAACCTCCCTCATAATCGCGCAGGACTTCCACGCGCCCTATTTCATCTCTCGCGCGCCAAAGAGTGCCGTGCCGATCCTGACTTCCGTCGCGCCTTCCTCGATGGCCACTTCAAAATCGTGGGACATGCCCATCGAGAGCACGGGCAAAATCAACCCCTGCTTCCGGCTCAAGGCATCGCGCAACTCTCGTAAACGGCGAAAGTACGGCCGGGCTTCGCGGACGTCGTCAAAGTACGGGGGGATGCACATCAGGCCCGCCAGGGTCAGATGCCGGAGTCCGGCAACGGCTTCGGCGAGGCGCGGGAGCTCCGCCACCTCCACTCCACTCTTGGCGGCTTCCTGCGCGAGGCCGACCTCAAGCAGCACACGGAGTTTCTCTTCCCCGTTGAATTCCGCGCGCGCGCGATCCAGCTTCCTCGCCAGCGCCAGGTCATGCACAGAATCGATGCTGTGGAAGAGCCGCGCCGCGCGGGCCGCCTTGTTGCCTTGCAGGTGGCCGATGAAGTGCCATCGTGCCGGAAGTTCGAAAAGGCCCGGCCGCTTCCCTTCCCATTCCTGCACGCGGTTTTCGCCAAAGTGGCGGATTCCCGCGCCAAACGCCGCGCGGATCGCCTCCGCCGGGTGGGTTTTGGACGCGGCGATAAGCGTAATCTCTTCCGGGCGGCGCCCGGCGCGCCGAGCCGCAGCGCCGATGCGCTCGCGAACCCTTTCGAGATTTTGGTGCAGGAGATTCTCCCTCATGGCAAGAATCAAATCGTACCATGCGCGGCGTTGCGGCTCCGAGCGAGTCCGGTTAGACTTTTCTGGCGCTCATCGCGTCTGGAATGACCAAACCGGGCATATTGATCGCATTCGAAGGCATTGACGGCAGCGGCAAGCAAACGCAAGTCCGGCTGCTCGAACACGAACTCGCCGCACGGGGATATTCGGTCCATTCCATCAGCTTTCCGCAATACGATTCCTGGTTCGGGCGAATGGTCGGACAGTTTTTGAACGGCGATTTCGGCCCGCTGGAAAGTGTGGACCCGCACTTTACTGCGCTGCTTTACGCAGGAGACCGGTTTGAGGCGAGGTCTAGACTTACCAAGGCCCTCGGCGACGGGAGCGTGGTTCTGGCCGACCGTTACATCGCCTCGAATCTGGCGCATCAGACGGCGCGCGCGCCCGCCGAGAAGCGGGCGGACTTCCTGCGCTGGATCGAACATCTAGAGTACGGCATCTATGACCTGCCGCGAGAGAACCTTGTGATTTATCTGCGCGTACCGCCGCAGGAAGCGCAGGCGCTTGTTGCCCGGAAGTCCGCCCGCAGCTACACCGGCGCGGCGCAGGATATCCAGGAAGCGAGCCTGAGCCATTTGGCGGACGCGGCGGACATGTACGATCTGCTATCCCGGCGTTCGCCCTGGGCCACGATCCAATGTTTTGACAGCGTCCGCGGCGGCATGAGGCTTCCCGAGGAAATTTCCCGCGACGTCCTGGCCGCGGTTGAGCCGCTGCTCTCCGGACTGGAGAAACTGTAGGCTATGGGCTTTTCCGATTTTCACGGCAATGAACGGATCGTCGCCGCTTTGCGAGGGGCGCTGCGAAGCGGCCGGGTTCCCCATTCGTTGCTCTTTACGGGGCCGCGCGGCGTCGGGAAATTCACGCTCGCGAGGATGTTTGCGCAAGCCGCGAATTGCGAGCGCCTGACGGACGATGCCTGCCTCGAATGCGACACCTGCAAGCGAATCGGGCTGCTCGCGGAGCCGCAGCGGCTGATCGAGCAAGGGCTCGCGGAGCGCGGAGAGAGCGCGGATGCCGCGACGGTCGAGCGCGTGCCGCTGATTCTGCAGACGCACCCCGACGTTTGGGCGCTGGTTCCCGACCCGGTGCGGCTCAAGAATCCCGTGGCGCGGCCCATGCTGCGCATCGGCCAGCTGCGCGCGGTGCAGCGAGCCGCGTATTTTCAGCCGACGGGGCGCCGCCGCGTGTTTATTCTGGAAGGCGCGGATACCATGCGCTGGGACGCGGCCAACGTTTTCCTGAAGATCCTCGAAGAGCCTCCGGGAACGGCGACGCTGATCCTCACGGCATCCTCGTCCTCCGCGCTTCTGCCAACGATCGTTTCCCGGTGCCTACAGTTCCATTTCGCCCCGCTGGCGCAAGAGGAGGTGGAAGAAATTCTCAAGGAGAAGTCGCGGCGCTCTCCCGCGGAAATCCGGCGGGCGGCGCAGCTGGCGGAAGGAAGCCCGGGCGCCGCTTTGGAAATGGACGTGAACGCCGCGCTCGAATCGCGCCGCGAGGCGCTGCGCATCCTCGAGCGGGCCGCGCGAGGCCAGGGCTTTGCCCAGCTTTTCGCGAGCACTTCCGCAATGGCCAAGAACAAGGACGCGTCGTTCGAGGAGCAGCTCGAGGTGTTCTACGGATTGCTTTGCGACTTGCTGGAACTCACTTCCGGTGTCCGCGAACCAGCGCTGCGAAACGTAGCGCTCGCGAAAGAGCTGGCGGCACTGGCGAGAACGGTGGATGCGAAGTGGGTGATGCGGGCGCTGCGCTCTCTGGACGAACTGCATGCCGGAGCTCGGCGGAATGCGAACCGGCAGTTGGGCTTCGACGCGATGGCCGTTTCTCTTGCGCCGGAAGCCATGGGCAGCTAGTGTGCGGCGGCCTTCTCAAGCAGCCAGACGAGTCCTCAAAAAAACTTGGGCCTGCTGTAACCCGTTCCCTTTAGGACGCATCTCACCAACAGTACTGATAATAATCCCTCCTTCGGGCAATTAAGGAGAAGTCATGGTGAATCGCAGAATGTTTCGTCCGGGTTACTCGGACGTAAAGGAGCAAATACCGCCTCGTCCCAATAGTCACAATGGCCCAGTGCCCAGCAAGAAACCGGCGCCACCCGAAACGACGCACGCCGAAAATTTCTACTGGGTCAAGCAAATGCAATCGCGCACGCCCATGGCCGTGGTTCTCGATACCGGCGAGATCCTGCACGGCACCATCGAATGGTATGACCGGGACTGCATCAAGCTGACGCGGACGGGAAGCCCGAATCTCCTGATTTTCAAGCGCGTCATCAAGTACGTTTACAAAGAAGGCGAAGAAGCCGCGAACGGCGGAGTGGAGTAAGTTATCCCCTTTGCAGGGAGTGTCCGGCGGCTGCTCCGAACGTGAGCAGTGCTTTTGCGGCCAGTACGCCTTCCGCGGTCCAAATTTCGCATTCGGTGACCACGAAATTCCGTCCGGCGCGCAAAACCGCGGCTTCAGCGCGGATGCGCCCGCGGGGAACCGGCGTCAAATAGTTGATTTTCAGCTCGATGGTGACGATTTCGACGCCTTCCGGTACGGCGGTGTAGGCAGCGATGGCTCCTGCCGTATCCGCGAGCGCAGCCAAAACCCCGCCGTGGACGACGTCGTGAATCTGCCGGTGGCGTTCCTTGACGTCCATGCGCAGGACGGCCCGGCCCTTGCCGACGCTTTCCGGAACGAACCCGAGAAGCACGGAGAGACGGCTGCGCTTCATGCGGCGGCGGACCAGTGCGACAGCATGATCGGAAGCGCTATTCTTCGTCGAGCTACGCGGCATTGGGGCCAGTTCCCCTCCCGGCGACTTCTAACTTCCAACGGTTCAACCGTTTATGACCCAGTAACGGCATGTCACGGACGTTCCGGCTTTTGCGTCTAATGGGGTGATCCAGGCAATGGCGCCAAGGCGCGTGTCGCGGCACCCGCCGACAGGCAAGCCATTCTACCAGCAAGCGGGAGCGAGTGTGCTAGTCTCGCGTCCCGGGTAAGGCAAGCAGATGCGCATCGGCATCACCTGCTATCCAACATACGGCGGCTCCGGTGTCGTGGCCACGGAGCTCGGCCAGGAACTCGCCGCGCGCGGGCACGACATCCATTTTATCAGCTACGCCGCGCCGATCCGCATGAACCTGGCGGACCCGCATATCCATTTCCACGAGGTGGAAGTGGCGTCCTACCCGCTGTTCGATCACCCGCCCTACACTCTGGCACTGGCGACAAAGATGCTGGAGGTATTCGAGGCGGAATCGCTCGACCTTCTGCACGTGCACTATGCGATTCCTCATTCGGTGAGCGCGTTGCTGGCCAGATCCATGGCCGCGCCGCGGCGGCTGCCGTTCATCACCACGCTGCACGGAACGGATATTACGCTGGTGGGAAGCAACCGCAGCTATTTGCCGATTACGAAGTTCTCGATCGAGCAGAGCGACGGCGTTACGGCCATCTCGAAGTACCTGCTCGGGCAGACGATCAAGGAGTTCGACATCAAGCGGCCCATCGAAGTAATCCCAAACTTCGTGAATTGCGATCTCTACACGCGCGCGGCGGACGGGCAACTGCGCGCGCAGGTGGCGCCCGCGGGCGAGCCCATCCTGATGCATCTCTCGAATTTCCGGCCGGTGAAGCGTGTGACGGATGCCGTGGAAATCTTCGCACTGGTCCGCGCAAAGATGCCGGCGAAACTGGTGCTCATCGGCGACGGGCCGGATCGTGGCGCCGCGGAATACCTGGTGCGGAAGAAGAAACTGCAGAAAGACGTTTTGTTCCTGGGCAAGCAGGACCAGGTGTACCAGAAGCTGGCGAGCGCGGATTTATTCCTGCTGCCTTCACGGCTGGAGTCGTTCGGGCTGGCGGCGCTGGAAGCGATGGCGTGCGAAGTTCCGGTGATCGCAACGAACGTGGGTGGCGTGCCGGAAGTGGTCGAGCATGGCGTGGACGGCTACCTAGTCGAGCCGGGAGACGTTGCCAGCGCGGCGAAATACGCGATCGAAATCCTTTCGCGCGCGGACCGCGGCCGCGAGATGGGCCAGCGGGCCCGTATGGATGCACGGAAGAAATTCTGCGCAAACGACATCATTCCCCAGTACGAACGCTACTATCAGCGCGTGCTCTCGGAGACTCGGGCGGCCTCGGCGTAGCAAAAGGTTTTTTCTTCTCTCTCACCGTTCACTGGAGCGACCCAATTCCTCCGTGCCCTTCTTCTGATTTGTTTCCTCGGGGACAGAAGCTGCCTCGACGCGAGATTTGATGTGGTTGAGGACGCGCAGGTGGATGCGATGAATGACGTAGTCGGACCAAAGACGCCAGTAGGATTCCGGCCAGAGCGTGTGCGTGTACCAGGTGGTGCCTTCGAGGCGCGTGCGGTTGCCGGGAAGCGCGGTGAGCAGAAACTGGCCCTGATGCGATTCAAAGAAGCCGTGGAGATGGGGCGGCTCGATGTGTTTGTACGGCGTCAGTTCCTCCATGGGCGCGGGATTTTCGGTCACGCTGAAGCGAAGAAGATGCGGCTCGTCCCAAACCTGAATCGGCTCGACAAACGGACCCGTGGAGAAAACGCAATGGCGAACGGCGCCCGGGCCGCGGCCATAGATTTCCGCGCGAATCGGATAGGCGATGCCGGCGCGGAAAAGCGCCTCCCGCGGCGGGGGAATTTCTGCGAAAGCGATGACTTCGTTCCAGACTTTTTCCGGCGGAGCGTTCACTTCCACGACGGATTTGACGACGAAGGTTGAGGGCTGCGGCCCGGCGAAGTGCTCCAAGCTGAAGAACGAAGGCGTGAAGAGAAACGCAACCGACAACATGGCGGCGGTTTGTTTGCGTCCCCAATGCGCCGCCTGAACGGCATAGCCGAGGGCGCCACCCAGAGCGGCAAGGGCGAGAGCAAGCGGCGCGGCCATCAGAATACAGATCAGGCCTTCGAGCGCGACAACCAGCAGAACAGCACCCAGAATCCCGATGGGAAGCAAGGCAACCTTCATGCAAGAGCCGAAGCTGCGCGGCTCCCGGTAGCTGTGCGTGAGGACCGAGAAGAGGCCGAGGCTGAACGGCAAGGCGACAAACAAGCCGAAGCCATAATCGCGCAGCACACTTGCTCCCAGAAACGTAAAAAGGAGGCCCATCGTAGCGGTAAGCGCGATGGCCAGAAGGGCGCTGCCGGCGGGCGTACGCGGAATCCAGGCATCAAGGATGGAAGGGCCGGGCCAGGGCGCGGCATCCTCCTTGCGAAGCTCCTTTGCAGAGGGCAGAAGGCTCAATCCGGCAAAGAAGAAAAGATTGACCAGGGGGACAAAGAAGAGCACGACGAGCCAGACCGGCTGGCCAACGTCGCGCAAACGCCGGACGGTCATGGAAAGGCCGATCCAGAGAAACGGGAGCGCGAGAGTCAGGAGCACGAAGGCCATACCTCGCTCAGGACTTGTGATGTTTCCGATGTTATGGATGAGGCCGAAAGGTCGCCAATAATTCAGGAGGCTCCATGGCCGATGGAAGAGGCGCGTAACTGCGAGCCAGTCGAGGAAGAACTTTACGGCAAAGGCCGCGACGCCGACGATGAAATACGTCTTGCGGGTGATCCGTCCTTGCCACTGCCAGAGATTCGGAAGTTGCATTTTGTGCCTCGTTCGGATTGGAGACGAGTTCCTTGTTTGGACGAAAACATCGCGCCTCACGCGAACTTGCAGCCTAACCTTCTAAACCGGATGAACTTGAGCGGAACAAGCGGCATGGAGGCAGGCGCGGCGCGCGGCGAACCAACGATAAGCGAGATGAAGAAGTGGTCTTCCGCCCGGAATTCTGACGAGCCAGGCAAACGGGCGCGCCCACCAGATTTCTCGAGCAAGAGCCACAAGAGTGTCCGCGCCGCCGAACTGCCTGCCGTCGGAAAGCAGGAACCGCAATTCGCGCAGCAGCTCCATTCGCGAAAGGCCGAGGAGCACGCCAACGCGCGGATCCTGCAGCGGAGCGAGAGCGAAACCACGGTGGTCGAGAACGGGCGCGAGCCAGCGCGCGAACCGCACGCAAAATTTGCATTCCGCGTCGTAGAAGAGCCAGCCACGCGCGTGACGAGATTTTGCGTCCGTGAATTCAGAAGCAAGCGAGATCATGGTCAGCCTGCCTTCTTTTTGTCCGAAGCGAGCAGCGAAATCACCTTGCCGCGCAGCTTGACGACGCCTTTGAGCGCAGGAATCGGCATGCGAATCACTTCCTCGAAGAGTCCGGTCATCGCGGTGAGAAACTCCTGCATACTTTCCAGCTGCTCGCGTGTGTAGGGATCGCTCCGGGGTCCCGACCTGGCCTCCTGAACGCATTCGGAGAGCACTCGCAACGTCGGATCGATCTCGCGCCGTTTTCGTTCTTCCGCCACGGTGCGAAAAATCTCCCAGACGTCCTTGGACGTTTCAAAGTGGTCGCGGCGGTCGCCCAAAACGTGAACGACACGGACAATGCCCCAGCCCTGCAGTTCGCGCAGGCTGGTGCTGACGTTGGAGCGGGCAACGGCAAGGGTCTGGGAGATTTCGTCGGCGGGAAGAGGCTTGGGGGAGAGAAACAGGAGCGCATGAACCTGGGCGACGGTACGGTTGATGCCCCAGCGGGTGCCCATTTCACCCCAGTGCAGGACAAACTTCTGCGCCACGGGAGTCAGCGTGAATTTGGCGGTAGCAGTCATGGATATTTCCCTACAATCTGTCTTTTCTGTATGTACAGAATATACTGCTACTACTGCTAGATTGTCAAGCGCAAATTTCCATTCCCAGCCACGCAAGCTCTCCCTTATTCGTGTCTAGACTGGAACAAGAGGGGGCTTGCGGCCGAGGGAGTCAGGCGATGGGCTGAAGGGCGGGGACGAGTTCCGGAACTTCGATGCGGATGAGAGTTCCCTGCCCCGGGCGGCTTTCGATTTCAAGGTGGAAATCGGCGCCATAGAGGACGCGAAGCCGCTCGCGCACATTGCTCAGGCCAATGCCTTCCACGTACACGTGGGGCATCTTTTCCTCGGAGATGCCGATGCCATTGTCCTCGATTTCGATGGTGAGGCGGCCGTTGCGCTGCGTGGTGCGGAGCTGGATCTTGCCGCCGTCGAGCTTGGGCGCGAGGCCGTGCTTCAAGCAGTTTTCCACAATGGGCTGCAAAAGCATGCTTGGGATGAAGGCTTCGAGCGTGCCCGGATCGATCTGCTTGACGATTTCCAGATTGTCCTTGCCGAAGCGGGCAACTTCGATGTCGAGGTAGTCGTCGATGAATTGCAATTCGTCGCGGAGCGGAACAAAAGTTTCGTGCTTGCGAAGAAGGCGGCGGAGGATGTTGCTGAGTTTAAGGACGACGCCGCGGGCGGAGTCCGGGTCCATCCGGACGAGGGCGGAAACGGTATTGAGAGTATTGAACAGGAAGTGGGGGTTGATCTGGCGAGAGAGGGCGTCCACACGAGCCTTGAGAAGGAGCTGCTGGTGGCGTTCAAGGTTCATCTCGATGCGGGTGTTATTCCAGATTTTGAGCGGAGCGGCGACGGACATGAGCGTGGCGATGACGGCGAGGCAAAGCCACCAGTTCCAGGCGGGATTGACGGAGTAAAGCCATTTGGGCTTCGTGGCGAGCGCGAGAGCGACGCGGCCGACTTCCAGGCCGACGCAAGCCATGAGCGGAAGCATCTCCCAGGAGAATTCGCGCTTGCGCATCAGGCGAACGGCGGCCTTGGGAATGTTCAGGAAGGTGAAGGGGC
>Ga0209581_1001213_pt1 | contig 32473 bp, 35 predicted proteins | sample Coa_R2_FD_187160 | JGI IMG/M metagenome (GOLD analysis project Ga0209581, IMG submission 187160) | Surface soil microbial communities from Centralia Pennsylvania, which are recovering from an underground coalmine fire - Coalmine... | ecosystem: Environmental > Terrestrial > Soil > Unclassified ...
ATCAAGTATTGACACTAGCTCCACTGGCAAAAACACAGACGAGGTTGCAGAACTGAGGCAGGAGATCGATTCACTAAAATCAGCTATTTTAGCCACCCCCCATGCCAATAATACAGAGGTAGGCTTCAAATCTGCAGTGGGAAACGACAAGGGTGGCGGCAAGACATGTAGAGGTCTGCTTGAAACCCTGTGGATCGAAGGATATTTTGGATCAGAAAGGTCTCTTGGACAGGTTCATGAAGAACTGGCAAGAAGAGGCTATAACTATGATAGAACTGCGGTCTCGCATTCACTTACTGACATGGTCAGGGAGAGTATTCTGACTAGACTTGGCAGCATGAGAAATTATAGGTATATCCAGAAACGGCCGGCTTCTGACAATTCTGCTACTTTGTAGGTCGCTGGGAATTTGGTTTTTTGGCTATTACAGAGTTGAGCCAATGTATTCCTGACGTTGTGATCCGGTATTTACCCTGCTCATTACTATCCCGCGAGACCATACCAGACTTTACAAGCTCTGATATCCTTGAGCTTGCCGATTTTGGGTTCAGTGCAGTAGCCTGTTGTATGTCAGAGACTTGTAATGCGTCATCTGCAATCTTGCCTAGCTCTTTTGCTATTCTGGATGCAACCAGCTGCAGTGCTATCAATTCCTTGTCAGAAAGCTTGATTTGTGTATCATTGATTATTCTAGGACCTTCAGGTGTTATTTTGACAAGATCTGAATAGGTCTCTATTAGCTCTGTAACTGAATAATTCAGCGAGATCCTTTTTGCCAAGTCAATCGAAGGAAGCTGCTTTGACACGAAATTAATGACAGACGTCATCACTGCATCCGCAGAGCCGCTGAACTGAACTCTTACATCACCGACGGTTATCGAAACATGTACGTTTTCACCTTGAATAGTGCTATCCATTCTTATACCACCGGAGTAAAGATGCAGGTTGATAAATGTGCCGCAAAAAAAACCTCGCACTCTTGGTGACTTTGTCGAATTCCAAAAAAGCAGAGATTAGATTGATTCTCCTTTGTGCTCATAGCAATAATGATCAACTGAATGGAGCCTGTAAACCTATCGCAAGTACCGCGCATTCGCATTCCACCTGATATTTTTTAGGCGGCAAGTCGCTTGCGCTCTTTTTCCTCATGTCTTTTGTATAGCATGTAGGTTATTGCCACCAGCGCTGCAGCAACAACTACGCCTGATGCCAGAGATGTCATTTCTTGGCCGGTATCAAGTAACGCGCATCGTGTTTCGCCACTTGAACACCCAATCATATAGAATATGCCATTCCATGCCGAGTGGGTAACTATTGCAAACCATCCTTTTCCACTTATCCAAGTCCTGAGGCTGAAAAAAAGCGATGGAACAACAAAGAGCCAGTTTCCAAACGCCAGATGACTGATGTCAAGGGTGTTTGTATTGAAAACATGAAATGTTGCCCATATTGCTCCTGTTATCAGTACAGCATAATGGCTTCCAAACAAGTAGAAGGGAATGCCAAAGAAGAGAGTCTCTTCTGTTGGGCCCGCAAATATTACTGACAAAAGCGAGTGGATGATATTTGGTTCCTCGTATCCCGGCACGAGCTGCCCTACAGCAAAAGTACCTGCAGTCATTAGCAGCAGGCCTATTCCATGATAAAAAAGGAGCATCTTTAACAAGTAAGGAATTGAAGTCTTGCGGTACCTTGAAAGCCATGATCGAGGGTTGAAATCTACCCTTTCGTTGGTATACTTGTGTTCAGACAGACCTTGCTCTTGTCTTGTAGAATCTTTGGGTAATAAAAAGGACATATTTTGCAATCTTATGCAGCCAGTCTTAGTGCAATTCTGTACAGCTAGCTAGAAGCCAAAAGCTTTTCCAATTTTTCCTTTAACATCGCATTTACTCTATTGCCGTCTGCACGACCCTTCAGAGCAGCCATGCTTCTACCCATAAGCATACCGATGGACCCCATACCTTTCTGCTTTATTGCAGGCATATTGTCTCGGATTACCTTGTCAAGCGCTTTATCAAGCTCTGCATCAGTCAGTACAGAAATACCAAGTGCACTAATTGCGTCATTAACGCTGCCGACTTCTTTTTTCATCAGTTTTTCAAAAACAAGAGGCACCGACTCTTTTGTTATGACACCTCTTGCGAGCCTTTCGAAAATCTCCCTTATCATATCTTCTGTAAGAGAAGAAACATCCAGCTTTTGTCGCCTTAGACTGACAATGTCTTCAGTAAGCTTTGATGCTACAAAGGTCGGCTGGATTTTGGAGTCGGCCTTTTGGCTGGAACAAATCTCCTCAAATAAAGCTAAATAGTCCGAGTCAAATACCTGTTCAGCCAGCTTTCGATTCAAGCCATACTTTGCAGCAAGTAAATTTATTTCCTGCTCCCACGATTTTGGAACAAGACCATAGAGTGGCTCGAGCATAGATTCGCTTACTGGAATTGTAGGAATATCAGTCTCGGGGTACATTCTTGCAGCTCCAGGCCGGGGTCTGCTAAAGACCGTTCTACCGTCTGACGTGGCCGCCCTTGTCTCGGCAGGAACGCCAGCCATAGCTGCCTTTAGTCTCTGGATTATCGCTTGTATTGCATATTCTACTATTTCTTGCCTGCCTCCTACAATTACAAATGCATCTCTGCTGCTTGCCTGCAGCCTGTCCCTTACATCCTTGACCTGCTTTTCATCGATGCCATACCCAGGCAGCTCGTCAGAATGGAACACGCCGCCAAGTCCGTAAAACCTGACCAGCTCTCCTAGCTCCTTTCCGAGGCGTATGCCTAGATACGGTTCAAATCCGATTATCCCTGCAAACCCTCTGATCCTGATTGCTTTAAAGATGGCCCCCTTGTCCGACAAGATCTTCTTTACCATGCTGGAATCTGACTGGGAAAAAACGTTAGTTATATCCTCTAACCTGTCTCCAATTTGCTCCAGACTCACTCCGGCGGCCTTTATTCTGTCTGCTATCATTATCAAGCCATGCTGGCGCTTGGCTTCATGTTCTATCACCTTTGCAAGTTGATCCAGCTGCTGTACACCTTTTATTTCCACTACAGGACCGTTCTGTATCGATACATTGACATCCTGTCTTATACTTCCAAGACCGCGTGCCACCCTCTTGCTTGCTCTGAGTAGCCGACCTAGTGTCAAGGCCACTTGGACCATTTCTTCTGGTGTGCCACTGATAGGCTCAAGTGCAATTTCCACAAGTGGAACTCCAAGCCTGTCCAGCCCATATTCCCTTGCAGTTTCACCGTCGGATATTAGCTTGGCTGCATCTTCTTCAAGGCATATAGTCTGGACACCCACTCTTTTGATTCCTTGCTTATCTGCAATCTCTACAAATCCGCCATTTGCCACAAGCATGGTGCGCTGAAACCCGCTTGTGTTGGAACCATCAATTACGATCTTGCGCATCACATGTACCTCGTCTACAATCCGAGAGCGCAGGGCAAGAGAAAAAACAAGTGCAGATTCTAGAGCCTCCTTTGATACTTCATGCGGAGGCTCCTCGTCAGCTTCAACCAGGCAGCTTGAGCCTGGCGCAGAGTAGTATTTTGTTGTACGCATCTTTTTGAATTCAAATACTGCCGCCGGGTCGTAGATACCAAGCTCACTCTGAGTTGGCCTGAGTTTTCTTGTAAATGCATAGCCATACTTGTCAGTTTCACTGCAACTGCATTCGCAAAAGAGCTTGGTTTTTGTAGCCAGCTGCTGATGTATCTCAAAGCCGACCTTCAGGCCAATAGATGCAAGATCCAGCGTTGCCAATAGCCACAATCAGAGTAATGCATTTTTTATTTTAACCTTTCAGATAGGAATTGACCGTGAGATTTCGCCTGCAATGTTACTCTGCATTATATCTTTGGCTTCCTTCAGATCTTTGGTATTTGCAAGAGCCCACATGGCCTTTACTACCGCAGTCTCTGGTATCATATCGGAAAGAGGGATTACACCCATGTCAAGCAGGTCTCTGCCTGTGTCATATACTGTCATTCTTACTCTGCCCCATATGCACTGTGAAGTCATGCAGACAAGCACCCCTGAATTAATTGCGGCTTGCAAACTTGGAAAGCAGGCCCTACTTACATGGCCAAGGCCAGTACCTTCCAAAATTATTCCCCTATATCCTGCACTCACAGCCCACGATATAATCGAAGGATCAAATCCAGGATAAAATTTCATCAAAGCGACCCTTTTGTCAAACCTTGTGCGCGCCGTAAAATTCTCTCCTGTAACCGAATAGGCAGCCTTATTTTTGACTGCAATCTGCCCTGTTGGATGCGGGTTTTGCACCTCTATTGAATCTCCTCTAATAAGCGCTACTGGGGATGCGTCTATCGATTCAAATGCATCGCGTCTACTTGTATGGTTCTTGCGGACTCTTGTCCCAGTATGGCAGGCAATAACATCATCTGAAGTACCTGCGTGCATTGAAACAAATACCCCAGTCAGTCCAGAGCTGGCTGCAAAGATTGTTGCACCCAAAAGATTAAGCGCAGCATCAGAGGATGGCCTGTCAGATGATCTCTGGGCACCTACGAGAACAACAGGGACGGGAAGGTTTTGGAGAGCAAAGCTTAGTGCCGACGCAGTATAATGCATGGTATCTGTGCCGTGGGATACAAGTACGCCGGAATATTTGCCAGACCTTACTTTTTCAGCAATCTTGTCCGCAATCAACGTCCATTGCTCGGGCCCCAAATTCTCGCTGTATTCGTTTAGCAACATTTCTGGCTCGATAGATGCATACCTGGCAAGTTCAGGTACAGAAGAGTATAGTTCTGATGCTGTGAGCGCAGCGCGTACTCCACCGGTCCGGTAGTCGACCTTGCTAGCTATTGTGCCACCTGTGCTTATCAGAGCCAGCTGCGGCAGAGTATCCTTCACTTGACTGGCAACTATTGGATTACTGAGCTTCTGGTACTGGTGGCCCTCTTGAGCAGGCACCTTAATTATCTCACGTATTTTTGATACTTCATATCCAGCATTGTATCCGCTCTTTAATTTGATTACAATATGGTCTGCACCTGCTGACTCGTATCTTGGCATCAACAGGCCTGCAACTTCGCTATCAGAGGTTCTGATGATTATAGAGTCTCCGACGGATATTCCTTTGGCTGAAAGCAATTCATAGCTTGCTCCCCTATATCCACCATTGGATTCTGGCATCGACTAGATGCTGTACAAATGGCTGGCAAATATTAATACATCTGGAAAAGCAAGCTGATGTTCCGATCGATAGCACTGGCATAAAGATACCAGAACAAGCATTATGGTTAGGCTTGTACCAAACCATTAGAGAATAGCCTTGCCAGCCAGCCAACTAGCTGGAGCGTTCTATTATCTCGATATTCCGGGACTCCAGTATAGCCAGTATTGCCTTTTCTATGTCCTGCTCGGTTATATATCCAAAGTCCCATGCATCTATAAAGTGACGATACTCTTGTTCCATCTGTTTTGCAGTATCCTGAAATTGAATCATCTTCTCCGGTGTACTGGGCGACTTGAAGCCCTTTGCTACCATCAGCGGACACCTCTGGTCTCCTCCAATAGGTATGTACCACGCGTTCTTGGCAAATTCATATCTTCCATCGGTAAGGACATTGTACATGCGCATAAGCTCGTCATTGGATAGCTTTGAAAGATCAGAATACCAAGGCTCGCTCTTGATCCGCTCCACTTCAAGCATCTCGCTCATTCTTTCTTCCTTGTTGCCCCGCGCCATAGGCCATAGTCAATAGCACAAAGGGGTAGAAATACATTTTCTATTCCTTTTGCAAGTGTGCATGGCAATTGAAGATCTAGTGGTTGCCTTTTCTTGCAGGCAGCTCTTTTCTTTCTATTTCTCTTAGCCTTTCAAGTCCGTTGATCTCTTTGATTACCGCGGCTACCTGTTTGGGTACAAGTTTGTTCCAGTCTTCTCCAAGAATCATCTTTTTCCTGATTTCTGTCGCAGCGAGTTCCTTTCGTCTGACCAGTGGAGCTTGGACTACCTTTATTCCTCTTTCATGAAATAGAAGAGAGCTAAAAGGATCATTTGTGAACACCACATCATATTTTGGTACCAGCATGTCGACTTGATGGGTCCAGAGCCTGTGTATATCGGCATCAGGAACAGGTATTATCAAGACTCTATTACTTTCTATTTTCGCATCACTGTCCAGCGACAACTTGATCATCTGGATACGTTCGCCAGCCGTGAATGGATTCCTAGCTTCATGGCTCTTCTGGGCACTTCCGACCACTATTACGAGATATCGAACATGGTTTAGTGCAAACCTTACAGTAGCAAGGTGGCCAAGGTGAAAAGGTTGAAACCTTCCGATAAAAAGACCGGTCGTCAATATGGCTTGTGCATGATACCTTAATTTAAACAAACGAGCCTTTTGCAGACTAGGTTGTGCTTCGATAACAGAACATTAGAATGCAACGCAAAACTCATTCATAAGCGTTATTAACCTGTATTACAACAGTCCTACGAGACACCAAGGGTTGTAATTTTTGCAGCATTTGCGAATTGATGGTTCGCTTGGCGAAGGAGGAGGGCAGATACTCCGCAGTGCAGTTTCCTTCTCTGCAATCATGGGTCTGCCTGTTGAAGTCGTCAATATACGTGCAGGACGTCCAAACCCAGGCCTGCGGCCCCAACATCTGAGCGCGGTAAAAGCTGTAGCGGATCTATTTTCTGCAAAAGTAGAGAACCTGAAAATAGGATCTGACTGGATTAGGTTTGCCCCTACAAGATTTTCTGGAGCCAGTGCCAAGATAGACATCGGAACTGCAGGCAGCATCCCAATGGTTCTTCTGACTGTTATCCCTGCTGTTTCGCTCTCTGGTACAGGAGTTCATATTGAAATTGCAGGGGGGACAGATGTAAAGGCAAGTCCTACAATAGATTATCTGCGTCACGTGGTGGCGGCAGCTTTCAGAATTATTGGTATCAGGTTTGACATTGAGGTGATAAAAAGGGGTTACTATCCAAAGGGTGGAGGATTGGTAAGGGTAGAAATATCTTCCTGCAAATCTCCTGAGACAGTCGACCTCCTTAATATAAGGAGCCTTGAGCCCAAGGTCGCCAGTGTTTGCAGCAGTTTGCCAAAGCATGTTGCTGAGCGACAGATATCCTCAGCTCTCATTTGGCTGGAAAAGAGTGGAGTAAAGTGCAACAGCTACTCTGCATCCTTTGAAAGTTCACTTTCGCCCGGCTCGTCGGCCCTTGTTTATTCCGTTTCAGATTTTGGTCCTTACATAGGCGGCGATTCAATCGGAGAGATCAGCAAACGGGCAGAAGACGTCGGTCAAGAAGCTGCGCAGAGATTTCTGGAGAGCCACCTTGAGGGCATGGCCGTTGACCCATTTCTTTCAGATATGCTGGTGATTCCCTTGGCTCTATCTAAAGGAAGATCAAGGTTTAGGGTAGCTAGAGTCACTGCACATCTTGAAACCAACCTAGTGGTTGCCAGCAAGATGGTCGGCTGCAGTTACAAGATAAATAGAGCAGAAAAGGGATATATCGTTGAAATTGAAGGAGCCCGCATTTGAGTTGGTTACTTGATTGGTAATCCCATTCTTTCTGCATTAAGCGGGAAAACAGAACTTTTCGACAGGATACAATAGATTGGTGTAGTGTGATGCAAAAGACTCGGACCCTAAAAGCCACCCCGGGCAAGCATTGCGGCAAGCAGAAGAATTGCAATTGATAGAAATACAACTATTCTGCCCAGATTCATTATTCTTGACCTCAGAGATTGGACATAGAGCCCCCCTCCACTTCCTGTCATGAGTTTTTCTTCCGTATCTTTATTCAATAACCTGACATGAACGGCATAGGCTACTATAGTGGCTATAACCAAGATGATCTTGGCAAGAAGTATAATGCCGTATGTTGTTTGAAACATAGCTTGTGGATTTTCCAGAAACGGTCTGGAATTGTAAAGCCCTGTCACTATCAGTATTCCAAGTGACGGAATAGCTATCTTGTTGAATCTTCTACCAACTTTTATCATTAGCTTGACAAGCTCTTCTGTGGACTTGGTTGTGGTCTTGAGCACTGGCACCAAGACGGCTCCAAGAAAAATAGATCCGCCCACCCATATTGCTGCAGACAGCAGATGTAACCACATTACAAGGCCGTCAACAAGGGCCATCAAGCCTGACTGTTATTTTCACAGGTATAATACTTGCTGCTACTGCCATTTGATTTGCCCCTCAATATGCAAGCTAGAAAGGTTTTAATTCAATCTGCCTTGCAGCTAGCATAAAGTGAATAAGATAGATTGGTTCTTGGTTCACGCAAGATCGTCCTTATTGGCGCTATAGCTGCTGTGGCAGCTGCGATTATCCTTGTTCCATATATCCAGAGTCTATCTGCACCTGACATCAACAGGGTAACTGTCAGAGTTATGTCGGTCAAGCTTGACTCTGCACACTCGACGAGCCAGAATCTTCAGCTTCAGGTGACATTTACAATTGACAACCCAACCAACCAGTCGGTTACTACATCAAGCATCAACTACGCAGTAGCAGCAAACGATATTCCTGTAGGCAATGGCAACCTGTCATATGAAGATGTGCCTGTCAATGGAAGGCCTGCTATATTTGCAGCAAGTTCACAGAACCTGACATCTTCATTCTCTCTGCAGTATAGTGATTCAATTGCTTCTATATTTAACAAGATACAGGCAGATCCATCTTCTATTAGGTGGCATGTGACAGGCGATGCAGTTATTGCAACAGCTTTGACTGAGATTGACAGACCTTTTGACTCGACAATCTAGAACAGTTGAATACTGGCAGAGGCAGATAAATACTTCTTGGTTTGAAAAAGATGCGGTCACCGGGATTTGAACTCCCGCTCAGTCTGCTTACCGGACTGAGTCCCGGGTTACGGGCTTGCTCCGCATTCAGTGTCTGTCTTTTACTTTCAGTGAATGCTTGGAAGGCCAGTGTCCTAGACCAAACTAGACGATGACCGCATCAGAATAAGCCGAACATCATTCGATATTTATAGGTAAATCTTTCGGTTACGAAACAACAGGAGTTCAGAACCTTTTGGACAGGATTCTGTAATCCAAAACTACTTTATTCAGGAAATATAATGTTTAGCAAAGTGTCTACTGCCTTGTCTTTTATCTTTTGTTTGTAGTATTCCTTCCCCTTCTTTGGCACATCCAGAGCCTTTTCTCTTTCAACTTCATCAACAGGCCGGTGATCTGGCGCGCCAATGAACTGTGTCCTGTAGCCTTTCATTTTGGAAATCACTGTAGAATTGTAAATGTCATGCAGCCATACAGAGCCAACAAAGTAAATGTATGGCGGATTGGCTTTTGAACCTATCAGATGCAAAATATGGTCAAAGGTCTGTGCAACACTTTCAGAGCCAGAATCAATACCGATTATGCTTTCTTGTACTCCTCCCTCAACTAACATACGCTTTACTTTTTGTGAATCTGGTTCTTTTCCAACTATTATTACCATGGTCCGCTCCTTGTCAGGCTTTGAATTCATTACTACTCTGTAGATATCAAGGCAAGCCCTGATTCTTTCTTTAACATAGTCAGGGAGATCATCTCCTGATGCCTTGCCCCTGAATATAGCATAGAGCACTATCAAGTTTCCATAGGTAAAGCGGTACTCTGACATCTGCTAAACTTTGCATTTTATTGGTAAATATAAACTGTCTTCGGGATAAAGGTGCCAGTCATTGATACCTTGCTTCGCCAAAAGCATCGACCCAGACAAGACAGGAAATAGCAAGAAAAATAAAAAAATTATTTGCAGAAAATCAGGGGCATCAGTACCATGCAGCTATTTTTTTGGGGGCAGATATCTGCCTTTCCAGCTCGTCAAGCCTCTGAATTGACTCGGGATTTTTTCGAAGCTCTGCAAATGGCTTGTCATGCCTTATCCTCTTGATAACTAACATAACCTCATCCATCGTTACGCCGTGCTTGATATCGTACTCTATCTGTTTGGCGCAGCTTGAGACAGTGCTATACTTTTTGAAGTTGCGCTTCTCAAAAGAGGAAGCGTCAGGGGAAATACCCTTGACAAATCGGATAATAACCTTTTCAACATGTTCCAAATGCCAATCTTTCATTGCAAAATTATTGGGCTTCATAATACATTGCCTTCGATTGTTGTACTAGTAAAGGATATTTAATCTCTTGTTTGCTAAGTATTGCACAGGCATATTTCTTGGTCGTTTCAAGTCAGTGCATTTCCTAACTCGGCAAATCTTTGGAATTTAATTTGAATTTGGAATTGGAATTCACAAGTACACCAAAGGAACTGCTATTCTTTGCAACTATGGATGTAATCCTGCAGCTTAATCTTTTCTTCGCCAGGGATCCGGGCTATCTCGAATCTTTCCTTTGGTTTTGCAAGTGTTGCGGTGGCGTCAATTCCAACCTTTGTCGTAAGCAGATTCTGTTGATCGCTTGATGGATCTAGGCTTGAGCCCTTTGCATTCGGAATGATAATAAATGACCTGTCTGCTTGGGAGCGCGTCGCTATCGCATACTCTACCGCAACAGGGTCTTCTGGGTCTATATCGTCATCCACTACAGTTGCCATCTTCAGTGAAGGGTGCGCTGCAAAGGCAGCAAGAAGGGCATTTTTTGGCTCGCCCTCGAGCCGCTTTTTGATCTGTATAACAGCATGAAGCCAGTTGCATCCACCGTCTGTTAAGACTACAGATTGTGTGCTAGGCACGACATTCTTGACACCCCAGAGCATTTTTGATTCAACAGGAAGGCCCATAAGCAGCCTATGCTCCATGAATCCGGGAAGGATGTCATAATAGATTGCTCCTTTTCTGAACCTGACTGCGTCAAGTTCAAAGACAGGTTGCTTGCGTTTGAAATCATAGGTCCTGAGCATTTCTACCATCCATTCCTCATGGCTCGCGTCATTGAGAATCCGGCCCTCCAAGACAATTTCGGCGTGTGCGGGAACTAGTATATCAGAATTGGGACCGGCCTTGCTCATTGCCAGGTTGCCGCCAAGAAGTGAGCATGCTATCTTCATTTCGTCAAGGCCATATGCGGCCTGGTAGGCTGCGGCAATGCTGACGGCAGGATGCACTCCTATGGCGATTGCAACTTGCAAATCTTGTCCGTGATCCTTTGCATAGGTATAGCATTTGTGAAGATGCCGGCCTTCGACCATGCGGATTGCCATATGCCTTTCGTCAAGAAGCAAAAGCCGGTGTGTCGATGAATTCTGGTTTCCCATTTCTTGGTCCACTGCAAAGACTATAGATGAAGTGATAAAAGGCCCTGCGTCCTTCTCAAAATGAGTGACAATTGGCAGGGCATTTAGATTTGTAGATCTATTTTGCGCAAAAGGTGGGTCTCCTGCGAACACCGCTGGTTCGGCAAGGTTTGCAATTGCTTGCATGACTCTGTCATGAATGGGATATTTTTCTCCGGCGTAGCTTTTTCCAAGCGATCTGTCAGCATCAGCATTGGCCGAGATCGCCAGATAAAACCTTCTTCTAGTGCCGCATAAATTGCTTATGACCTTTCTTATCCGTCGGTCATCCTCTTTTTTCTCTATATTTGAGCCCATTACACTGTCGAAAAGCACTGCCTGCTTGCCATCAAGCTTGCTTACAACCGCCGCAAGCTCAAATTCTGTCCTGACAGGCTTGGATATTGATACAAGTTCGTTTTCTCTTACCAAAATCTCCAAGTATCCCCTAAGTCCCGCAGAATCAATACTATCGGTACCTGTCAGCACGTCGCTAGTCCGGCCATTACTGTTGGCTGACTTTGACTTTGCCCTTATCCCCATTCTTGCCTTTGTCTTTATGGTTGTCTCATTTTTCCTGGCTGTTGAATTCATTTCCTCTCTTAGCTCCGCTATCTCCTCTATCCCTGACGATATCCATAACCTCTCCCATAATTGCTTTCATATCATCCAGTGAGAGCTGGCTTTTGCTATATAGTGATGCAAGACAGATGCCGTTTATCATTGCAGATACTTTTTCCGTTATAGTATTGATAAAAACCGAATCAAACTTGCTTGGTATGACCTTGGCCGTATTAACTTTATTTGAAGAGCTTATCGAGATAGAAATTGAGCCTATTCTTCTATTCTGACCTTCAGATATAAGAAAAAAGCAACCATTTTGAAAAAAAAGCGGTTGAATTAAAAAAACCCTACCGCTCTCAGACTGGACAGTTCTTGGACGGTCAGGCTCTGTAGCCATCTCGCTTCACGCTTTAGGAAACGCGAGCCAGTTGGCTAGTTCTTGTCTCCATCTTGGTTCCTTGCCCAAGCGCGCTCATTTGGGACGAGCGGTTGTTACCTACCTGCTCCTAACTGTAATTGGCTTGGTCAATTTTGGTTTTGGTTCCTGCTGTTTTCTATTTCTAGCCCTCAGCTTTGCCTTGTACTTTAGGTTTCTGGGCTTTGTCCTTAACCTATAGCCACAGCATGGACACCACAGTCCGTCCCACTTTATGAATATCTCACATATCTGGCAGCGCTTTTGTCCGCTAGCATAGCGGCCAGAACCAACAGGCTTTTGTGCTTTGTGCCTTATGCATATGCCTTTACAAGTCATTTTGTTTCATCTTCTAGGTATTAACTATAAGCATGCGGGTTATCCACATGAGCTCGATAGCTTTTTTACCTAGGTAATATATCATAATTATGTATTTAAGATTTATACGAATATTTTATTAGCAAATCGGCTTGATTACAAAAAATCATAAAGTGAACAGGGCAAGTTTGACGTAATAATTGAGCTATTTTCGGTCGTAGTTTGTATTTATTCTTGGTTTATTTTGGTCTACATGGGCATTATTCAAAAGATTTGCACATATTAAAGACCCAAAATGGCAAATATATTGATATTTTTGCGTGTCGTCATCAAATCACTGCAGGTAGATGATAGGCTATCAGTCTGCATTGATATTTGGCGCTTGCGGGCCGAAACAACAAAATTGCATTCTTCATACCGACATCATTGGCTAAAGCCAGTGCTGTGCCTTCAGGAAGTCTTCTATCGGCTCCTTCTTGAGCAGCCTGATAAGGGCCATGGCTTGTGGCACAGAAAGAACGGGTTTTTTGAAGTGGTTGTCTGTGCCTATTCGGGGGCATGCCACCTGTACAAACGCATCAATTCCTTTAAAGACCTGAAGCCTCTCGTTTGTAATCTCTGTTAATGCTATCAGCTGAACTTTTTTGCCGCATTTTTCAAGCAGATTCTTTATTTCCATAGCTCTGGGCCTTGAGAGCTGCCCTTCTTTTAGGCCTATAATTACAGCAAATCGCTCGGCGTCGAGGGCATTATAGATAGAAAGGATGGCCCTCTTTTGCAACCCTCGAGCAAATTCATTGACTTCTGAAAATTCATCAAAGTACGGGTCCAGCATGTATGTGGGTTTTTCTGTCGACATTGCAATGCTAGCTGCATGGAATGTGCTCTGTCCCAGAAAGATATATGCGTCTACCAAGCTCTGGATGCTGTGTGCAGGGTAAAACTCGCAACCAAATACTTGGGCATCCCTCAACTGCCCCCTGCCTCTCCCCATGACGACCTTGTAGCCGTGCTGCTCAAAAATTCTCTTCACCGGCTCCAGCTCAAGCAGATGCTGGCTGTCAGTAAGAAGGGAGACTGAACGGTATTTTTCCTTCAGAGACATTGCGCACTTTTCCGCCACACTGGCAAAACTGATGTCGTCATAAGCATTTATCATGACCACTTTGCCAAACCGTTCCATAGCCACAGTATGGCCGACATTGAAGAGAATGTCGGCACCGAGCATGTCAGCTGCATGTGTATTCAGATCGCATGAACCCCAGCAGGTATCACCAATAACATAGGCGTTTATCCCAAATCTTTCTGTTATATGGTCTGCTGCGTCCTGGATCTTGGGCAAGAGTCCCTCAGGGCCATTGAGCGCCACAGAGCGTGGCTTTGACTCTTCAATGATTTCAAACATTCTCTTTTCGTCTATCCTTATGGTAAAGGCCCTTCTCCTCCGAAAATTGCCCGGCAGATTTTGCACTTCATCTAGTTGTATACAGTAGAGAAGGGTTTGCAAAATTCAATTTAAACTATGCTACTTTTTGCAGCTTGAGAAATAACAATGGCAGTGACAGTGCCAATAGCAGTGGCAGCAATATGACCATAGGTGCGAAAAAGTGGAGGCAGCCCACCGGTACCACCGCCGACAAAAGGCCCCATTTCAGGCCCTGCAAGATCCACCACGTAGACGTGCCAGCACGGCTATGCCGCCTTAGGGTTGCTCCCTCCCGGACCTCACCCATTTCGACAGTTCACAGTCGATACCACGCCTTCGCGCAGGTCGCTGCTCATAGCCATCCGACACGGCGTGATTTCATTTCAGCAAGACAAGCGGGAACCTCCCGCCTGCGGATTTACCCGGCAGTTGCTGGCCCCGGCATAAAGCCGATTTCCGATGTGGGGTACGGCTAGCACCCCGGCCCTACCTGCCTCCGCATTTCTGTTCTCACTATCAGTATATTTGCTTTGTCGAGGGTTTGAACCTATTGTTAGGTTTGGATTGGATAGTTTGGCTTGATTGATTATTTTATTTTCTATTCGTGAAGCCAGCCAACCATCTAGAAGTACAGAGTTGGCTAAAATCGCCGAGCATAGCAGGTTGATAGACAGTGGCTGCGGTAGAGCCACCGGGTTAAAGTTATCCGGTCAGCTTGCTCAATCTGCGGATCTCTGCTTGAGTATGCTGGCTGTCCTGCAGACGGAACAGATGCTGCCTGTCGAGCAGCGGCCGCAAATGGAGCATTTTTCAGCTTCTGTGGCAGGAGCCGCACGAAGCTGCTTTGAAATCTTCATCATTGAATTGTATGCATTATACTTTATCCCTGGCCTGTTATTTTCAAGGTTGTTCATAAATTCTCTCAGCTCTGTCCTGACGCTTTCATGCATGTATGGACACTCTTGCGACTGGAAGGGAATTTCTTGTAATAGTGCATAGAAGGCTATCTCCCGCTCGTATATTTCCACAAAGGGCTTTATTTTCCGCAATCCGTCTGGCCCGTACTGGACCGGTTCTGGATATATCCAGCCTATCCTTTCGACATCTCCAGCCAGCAGGTTTATCAGAAATGTCTGGAGTTGGTCATCGAGGTTGTGGGCCGTTGCTATAACGTCAGCGCCAACTGACTCTGCCGCAATATCAAGTGCCCTGCGGCGGAATGTGCCACATATTGAGCAGGAAGACATCTTGTCTGATGGCCTCGATACCATTGCCTCATCCATATCTACGCCAAAGAGCGATCTGTAACTTTGAATATTGGTCTGAACACCAAGCTTGGAACAGAACTGCTTGACTATTTGCAGCGACTCGTCACGGTATCCCTCTATACCCTCATCTATTGTCACTGCGATTATCTCCGTACCACCATGATGGTCTGAAATCTTTTTTAAAACGTAGAGAAGCGAGAGGCTATCCTTGCCTCCAGAAACTCCTACAGCTATCCTGTCACCATATCGCATCATGGAAAACTTGGACATTGTTTTTGCGGCCTTGTCTTCTATTGACCAGATGTAACATTTGCGGCATAGATACTCGCCAGAGTATGCCCTGAAATACACTACAGGATGTTCGTGACATTTGGTGCAAATCCGCTCGTGTTGCAAACACCAGAGGTTGGCTTGACAACGATATAATTTAATCGCGTCGCATCACTATACACAACAGGCAGCATGTTTTTGTTGTGCAGATACGGATAGATGAATGGATGAATGATTAATGGATCGTTTGGCAACAGTAATAGTAATAGTAATATGTTGCTGGGTCGCTTCTTAGATATAGACACAACCACAGATATAGCGATACAGCAATAGCACGTCATGACCCATCCGCCATCGCATGCCTGCAGCCTTGGCATGAAGGTAATATTTCGCTCCGCTCTCCCTCGAAGAGAAACAATAATCTGGAGTTTTTGGTACTTTTGCTTCTTTTTAGCCGCTTTTGAGCGTCTTTTGATGCCAATTCTGTTCCTATAACAGAATATAGCGACTTTTTGCCGCCTAGTTTTGCTGACCTGCTTTTGCGGCATGCGTAAAGCAAACGCTTTGCACTGTGCCCGGCGGCATTCGGACGATAAACACAGGCATTTTTTGATAGAAATCTGCATTGTCCAAAGAAAAATCTGGCAATTTCAGCTCATCTTTCAATCTGGCGCAGGCTGGCATATTGGACCATGGTTTCTTCTGTTTTCTGTCCATCCATCGATCCATGCATGGATGGATCGTTTGCTAAATAGAGTGTCCCGGCTTGAGGGCTGTGGTGTGGTATGGCTGCATACTGTGAAAACCTGCGCACTTTGCTTCCATGTAATTTCTTGGCTTTCTCTTCGGGTAATGGAGTATAAAGTAAAGAATAGTAAAGTAAGCGGAATGAATGAGCTTGAGGACCAGCAAGCCAAACCCACGTTGGTTCTCGCCGTTTGTTTTTCCCCGAATGGCTGTCCAACCTGGCGCTAACGGTTAATAGCCTTCAGTGAGTTTTAAAGATAGGCCAGGTTAGACCATACTTGCTCTTCAATTCCGGCAACCTCCTTGATGAGATAAACCTGAGGATAATTGATATCCTCTCCAAGGACTCTTCAAAGCCATTTGTAGAGATTGCAAAGGAGCTTCAGATCTCTGATGCCACCGTTCACATGCGCGTCAGGCGATTGATCGCGGCTGGTCTCATTCGCAAGTTCACAATCTCTACAGACAGCATTCTGCTAGGCTACGACCATCTGGCTTTTATGGGCATAAACGTACATCCTGGCGCCGCAGACAGAGCAGTCGCGGGTCTTGCAGAGATTGACGAGATTCTGGAGATACATGAAATGCATGGCAGGTTTGACCTGCTGGTGAAAATTCGCGCCCGCAGTCTGGATGAAATGAGAGATATTGTTGTCAACAAGATCCGCATCCTGCAGGAGATAGTAGGTGCAGAACTTATGACTGTTCTCAAGACAACCAAGGAGGAGCAGACAGTCTCGCTCAAAAAAATGATTGCAGCGGCAGACAACACAGATGTTGCACTTTACTGAATTGAAAAGTGAGGGAATGACTTCCTGATTGGATTTTAGGTTCTCCATTTTTATTTTATTTTATTTTAATTTATTTGATTTGATTTATTCCTCTTTCTTGTTTGCCTATCATGCCGATTCACAGCAAGCTGTCCTGCATGTACATGGGCACCTGCGGTACTAGATTAAAGATTAAAAAAAGATATTATTGCTTTTGTTTTTCTTTTTTTGAAGACTGCCACCAGTCAAGGTAATCGTCCTGACGCTTTTTCTTCTTGTCCTCAATAGCCCTTTCAGCCTTGTCACGAAGCTCGTCTATTTTTTCCCTTGATGCAAACAGGCCGCAGCTTTTGCATATAAAGTTCTTGCTGGCAGGGTCAAGCTTTAATTCACCGCCGCATTCGGGGCAGAAACTTACCAATTGTACTGATTCCTTTGATCGCAAATAAAAGGGTTTCAAATCAAGAAAGGAAGATGATACAAGGTGTACGATTTGTCCAGAAGTCTTATAACATCAGGATGTCCTATTGCATAGGCAGCAGAGCAGAGGAGAGCAGTGCAGCGCAGCCATGGGTCAAGATATCCCGTCTGATGTTCTTTCAATTATGGATCCGGATGAGAGAGTAGCCCTTTACCTCAAGCAAAAGAAATACCATCCTGCCATAAACATCGAGTCGGTTGCGATAACAAACAAGCGCATCATATTCAGAAAGCCCTCCGCGCTGACGCTCAAGAAAAGTTATACCGACTATAGCTTTGCAGACATACTCAATGTTACTATGGACAAAGGACCTCTGCGATCAACTCTAAAGCTTACCCCGAGGGCAGGAGGAGACGACCTGCTGATTGAGGATATTCCAAATGACGAAGCGCAACAGGCATTTAGGATGATAAGAGAGGGTATCGATCAGGCAAGAACAAGATTCAACGTGTAGTGAAACATAGCATGACGCAAAGCGGTGGCGTCAAATGGGCAAGCGATTGACAGAGAGCAGGATGGATAGTCAAGTAGGTAGGCAGGTAGATAGGTAGGTGCATGGACTTTGGTCGTCATCCCGCAGCCAATCTGCGGTCGGTTCGCCCATCAGATGCCATGCACCCACGACAGGTTTGCCGTTTTGAAATTAAACTGTTTGGAATCAAGTCAAGCCTAGGTTTGCTGCAGGTCCCCTCTTGGTTGACTGGCTAGAACGATAATTCTTGCCTTATCAGCCTCGACTACCAGCCGAGTGCCTGGCCCTATATCCGGTACAAGCTCTTGCTCGTCAATATCAACTGTTGGAATATTGGCTATAGCACAGCCTGATGCTGTTGTAATGTCTGTCTTGAAGCAGACAATTGCAGATGGAGCAACGTTATTTTTTGCAAGCGAGTATATTGCATAGGCTCCGACGCTGCTCCCAATTGCGTAGGGAAATACAAGTACAGATCCCTTGATTGACTTGCCAAACAGTGGATGCTTTGGGTCGACAACTTTTCCCGTTTTCCTGTCAAGCATAGAAAGGAAGTTTATCGGCTTGGAAGATAGCAATGCATTGCCTTCTCCCTTTCCGCCCACTATTTTTCTGCAGGTTTTTATTATCATGCCCTGTTGGTGTTTATTTTTCATTTTCATTTCATTTGTTTCTCTTTATTTTTCCTTGGCTTTTCTTTTCTTTAATTGCATTGTGCCGACTTCAAATTCTTCTCATCTATCTTTGACCGATATCTGCTCTCTGGCTTGCTGGCTGCATTTCTTCCTTCATGGCTACCTAGCACAAGTGTCCACTATAGTCTTCATGTCCTTCAGTGCCACCTTGACCTTGTTAGAATTATTCATATAATAAGCGCCTTTGACGCTGTTTGTAATGACTGCGTCGAATTTTTCCTTTGTAATTAGTGGCGTAAGACACATGCAGCAATCCCGCATAAACTCTCCGCCGGCTCCTTCTATCCTGTCAACAAGACCTGCCTTTGACGCCTGGGCGTGTATCGCTCTCGAGCAAAAGATTATGCAGCGCTTGGTGAATTTTCTGCCTTTGACTGCAGATGCAAGTGAGGAAAGCTCTGCCATTCCAAGTTGGGGGCTCCCAAATGCGACAATATCCCCGTCCTCGGCAGTGTTCAGCTCATCCATGACGCTGGCAGCTTCTCTTTTGCCAAATGCTATCCTGTCCTTTACCTTTACTTTCTTGTCGTCTTTGGCTGTGAACATGCCGCAGGAGCCGGATGTCCCGATTCCTGCTGAAATGGCCTTTGCCGCAGGAGTTGGCAGATCCTCAGAGATCCCGTGAATAGCGGCACAACTTTCGTTGACTGCCTTGCCGGTAAAATACCCGAGTATTCCATAATCCAGTTCTGTCCTTGGTTCAAGTCCCGGCTCGAGTTCTATTGCAACTTGTGGCTGCCTGAATTTGCCTATCCTCAGGTCAGAGAGCGGCGCCTTGCCGGTTACAGCACTGGCAAGAGCAGAAAGGGCACTTTCCTTATTTGTAGCCAGTCCCAGGATGGAATTGGCAAAAACCGCCGCATTGCTCTCTGCAAAGCTTACAGCAGAGCCCCTGCGAGGAATATCAAATACCTCATAGGGTGTGCACGTAAAAGATGGCGTGACTCCCATCCTCCGGTACGAGCTTGCAATGCTTGTCTGCTTCTCGATAAACTGCTGTGGCAGGTCCCCTGGGTTGTCCCTGTCAAAACCCATCGGGTTGACTGTGGTTCTGATTGCCACCTTTGCACCTTCGCTGAAATTTTCAAGAAACTCTACGCCGGCATCACCTATCGTATTGTAATTTACGCCAGAGACATGAGCCCATTCTACCGGCACCAACCTGTCTGCGCCAGTGGCATTGCCAATTGCGAGAAGTATCCGGTATGCCGAAGCAATGGCATCGCCTTTTTTGCCATCCAGTGCCTCCTGCTCTTCTTTTGTCAGCTCCAAACTGGACATTGAATTCCAGAGCCGGCAATAATATGATATGGATCGCATGATTTTGGTAGTTGGTGGCTCTGGCTGTGGCTGTGCCGCTTGCAGACACTCTTCTTCCGAGTATGACAGATATACTGCAGTTAACTTTTTATCCAAAATTATTATGAAATTACCTGCTAGCCAATAAAAGTCCGCCTAGTGGTTAGCAGGGTTAGAAATTCCCTCCATAGTCTAGGCGGACACTACCACTTGTTCATGATAAGCAAAATTTAAAAACTAAAACTGGAAAATTCTTACGTAATGCCATTGACTGATACTGGCTGGTCTCACCGTGGCTGGCTGGACATCATAAACGAAATTCTCATCATTTGTCAAGATGGAGAATTAAAGTATAAAGTTATGTATAAAACCAAATTGAACAGCCGCGAAATTAATACCTACATGGAGTTTTTGGCAGCTACAGGAATGCTGGAAACATCTAGAAAGTCCCCGGTTTCAAAGAGGCTTATCTACAAGACAAGTCCCAAAGGCAAGGAATTTGTAACACGATACAAAGAGTTGATTGATTTATTCAAAATCCAGCAAATTATAACGGAATAGGCTCCTTCCAAAGTTCCCCGGAGACTTGTGAAAATTTTTGAGCTAGAACACAGTATAGGTTCGTAGAATTGGTTATATGATTTTACAAGCAATAAATGCTTGCCGGCCTAGAATATGACGAGTAACTGGCACATATTTTAATAGGCAATCTAAAAACCATCAGGCATAGCCTTCAGACTAATATTCTCCCCTGTTCCTACCTTCCCTGTAATTTCAGCAATTGTACCGGATAGATATCATAATAAAAAAGATGGAAGAGACCCTCTACCGCGAAAAGCCTCCCAGGCTGACTGCGCTCAGAGGGCTCCAGCAGGAAGAGCAGAATGACCCCTTCAAGATTCTGATCGGCACCATACTTTCAGCGAGGACAAGGGATGAAAATACCACAAAGGCGGTGAACAAGCTCTTTGCGAGGTTCAAGACACCCCAGGAGCTGGCAGATGCAGACATCAACGAGATCAAGGACCTGATACACAGCATCGGATTTTACAATGTAAAGGCAGAGCGCATAAAGCAAGTATCGCGGATAATAGTGGACAGGTTCGGGGGAACTGTGCCAAGCGATATCGACAGGTTGCTTGAGCTTCCCGGGGTTGGCAGAAAGACTGCAAACTGCGTATTGGTCTATGCATTCAACAAGCCGGCAATTCCCGTAGATGTACATGTCCACAGGATTTCAAACAGGCTGGGGCTTGTGAAGACAAAAACCCCGGAGCAGACAGAGATAGAGCTGGCCAAGATGTTTGACCGAAAGCACTGGCTAAAGATAAATGATACTTTTGTCATGTACGGCCAGAATATCTGCCTGCCGGTAAGGCCGAATTGCAGTCCATGCGACCTCAAAAAGATATGCCAGTATTACAAGAATGCAGTCTCAAAGTAGACTCGATCTTTTGTGACCTTATTTCGCTACTCTATGAGCAATTCCGGATCGGCAAGATTTGACTTGCCTTGTCCTGATTTGACCTGATTTACTTTACGATCTAAATTCATATTAGCGCCAATGCTTCTGGAATTATGATTATTATTGCTATTCCTCCTTCTTTTTTCATTACCATAATTATGTTTTCTATTATCCTCATTTCTATCAAGCTGTTGATATTGGATAGAAATTTTCTTCGCCTTACAAGGATCAAAGCCTGCTTGGCTATCGTTTCGATACTGTTCTAATGGCACCGTTTCGATATCGTAATAGTATTCTGGCAATCATCGAAATTATCAAGGTCTATGAAATAACATGCAAAGTTCTTTACTTATTCTGGCTTCTGGGTTACTTTCCCACAAACTTGACTTTATCCACAAAGCCCTAAAATGCACAATCCTTATGGCCCGTAGATCAGATCCATTACTACAGATAGGAGCCTGCACATTGACTCTATACAGCTTTAACATCAAAATTACATATGATGACAGTCGGTATACTGTCCAGTGCAAAGAATTGCCTGGTGCCATCAGCCAAGGAAAATCAATAGATGAGGCAATGAGAAATATCAAAGAAGCAATTGAAGGCTATATCGAGGCGTTCCCGGAGGAATTTGCAAAGGTCCGCAGCAAAACTGAAGTTAAAAACAAGGTACTGGAGCAAAAAACAATAGTTGAAATATCAGCCTAACAAACTTCCGATTCTTTCATAGAAGCAAGTTACAAAAATATTGGACAGGTTAGGCTATCAGTACAAGCATGGCAAGGGCAGCCGCATGTTCTTTTCAGACGGTATTCACAAAATTTCTGATCCTAGGCACGATGAAATTGCTCCAGGAACGTTGCTTTCAATAATAGAGCAGCCGGGTCTAAAGAAGCAAGAGTTTCTGAAATAACTAAAGGAAATATACCATCAGGAACTTTGGTCAGCCGAGTCTGAACTTCTGGAAACATCGACACTTGGCTGCATTCTATAGTCTAATTCCATCTTCTTTGCCATCATGTGCAGGCCCAGTTAATTTGGCGTTCCATTCGTCAATTGACTTGGTATCCTGCTTGGGCTGGAACGGCCGTTCCAAGTGTTCCTGATATAATGGCTGCCAGCATGTTTACTTGGTGCAGTGGCATTGTCACCATTAAAGACCGCCTTTTTCGGGGCGACTTGTAGAAAAGCCGTTATCGCCGGCATACTATCAGCACTTCTTGTTCTTCCTCTCTATAGTTACAACTCGGCAAACGCCGAATCTTTTATCGTTACCACCACAAAGGCAGTCTATACTATAGACGAGAAGGCCATAGTATTGGGTGTAGTCCCGATCACTGCTGCTGAAGGTTATAACGTGATAATCAATGTCACTGATCCGTCGGGGAACCTGTGTTCATCTCAGAGCATAGCAACGGCACGTGACGAATCGTTCTTCTCTCAGCCGATATCACTTGAGCAATGTGGCCAGGTCGGTAACTATACTGTCACGGCAAATTATGCAAACCTCACTACCAGCTCGTCCTTTGTGGTATCCGGCGGAACTAGCGCAGCAGACCAGCTTGAGCTTGCCGCCATAAAAGAGATCATACTCAACACCCAGAGGGCCATAAACTCAAGAGTCCAAGAAATCTTTGCCGCAAACCAGAGCATAGATACAGGGGTTGCCGAGCTTTACAGCAACGGCACGTCAGAGATATCCTTGGCTATGCAATCTGCACAGCTTGGCAACATAGATCAGGCAAGGTCTCACGAAATAGCGGCAGTAAAGTATTTCAGGCTGGTTCTGAAGGTTCTTGCTTCAGACATCGTCAAGCCTGAAGCAACTACCCAGCAAGAGCCGGCTCAGGATCAAAACCAGAGCCAATACCAGAACCAGAATGACAGTAATAGCAATAATAATAGCAATAGCAGCCAACCTCAGGTTCAGGCCCAAGTCCAGGCTCAGAACCAGAGCCAGGCAGCATCGCAGGACAACAGTAACAACAGCAATGCCACCCAGGCTGCGCTGAATGATAGACTGACAAGCATGATCCAGTTTTACAACAGGCTTGTCGAGCTGGCCAAGAAAAATAACTTGGAGATAAACGCTAATGATTCTGCAGCAATAGAGTCCCTGTTCAACGATACACAGTACAGGATATCTGGCGGAGACTTTACCGGCGCTGAAAACAACATGTCCCAGCTTGCCCAGCTGATAGAGAAGGTAAGGTCTGACCTGGTAAAGGCTGCAGAGAGCCAAAAAATGGCATCATCTCTGAATAGCTCAGGCAGTACCGACGACTCGTACGGCAAGAGGCTGCAGGCAATTGCCGACAAGCTCCAAGCAATTTCTCAGGATCTTTTGGCGAGGAGCAATGGTAACTCTGACGCTGTTGCGAAAATACAGCAGGCCAGCAACCTCATAGACAGTGCAAGATCTGATATCAGCAATAATGACTATTCGTCTGCAAGGCAGGCCCTCATGAACGCAATGGTGCTTCTCTCTGAAGCCAAGAGCATGATAGATAATAATAATGGCAACAACGGTGCAAATAGTAACGGTAGCGGCGGAAACGACAGCAATGCCCAGAACAGCGGCCAAAGTCAAAGCCAAACCCAAAACCAAGGCCAAGGTGGCACGGACAACAGCAGCAATAGCAACAACGGTAGCAATGGAGGAGAAAACAATAATGACAAAGGGAGCAATAATGAAAAGAGCAGGCACCACGGCAGGAATTAGCAACAACTAAAGACAAGCCATTCAGACAGATTTTCTTTCAACTTATCATTTTGATCGATTTTTCCGGAGGATAATTGTGTCTAATGCGCATAGAGAATGCTTCCAGTCCATACAAGGGCCCAAAAGTACTGGTGAAACTTTGCTTATAATTGTGTGGAACGGCCGTTCCACCGCAAGAATTCCACCCTTCTCCTAAATAAAGACTGCAATTAACTAGGATTAGAAATACGATGTCAGAACGGAAGAACAACAGAGGCAAAATAGAAATAATGTCGGACATACTCAACCTGTCCACGTCTGGGATAAAAAAGACGCATATCATGTACAGAGCAAATCTAAGCTACGAACAGATACTGTTCTATCTGAACGAGCTATTGGCCAAAGGGCTCATTCGTCAGGATGTGACTGACGGGTCGCTTATTTACAGGACAACAGAAAAGGGCAGGGAATTTCTTGGATGCTATCTGCACATGGCCAGGCTGCTCAGTGAAGCCGAAGGCGAATACGAAGTCGAAGAAAGCGACACAACAGCTCCGCTGATAAGCGCCTAGCTTTTTTTATTTAATTTCTTTTCTTTTCTCCTGTTCTCTTGTTTTATTGTCATGCTGTCTATTTTGTTTTGGCTTGCTCTAGCAAAAAAGTCGTTTACCTTTGCATATACCCATTATCTGCCTGTCTACCTGCTCCAGTCTTGCAAGATACCTACTTTGCAGATGGTAGAGTTACCATGGCACAGACATATGCGAAAGCACATTGGTGTTGATGGAAAATCCAAGAAAAGCCAGAAATAGTGTGGCAATGTTGCCGACAAGGATCATTGCCACAAAACCGCCAAGAAGGTATACCATGAACGGAATCCCTGGCGTTACCCATACTCCGCTGCCCGATTCGAACTCTTTATTCTCTACGTCTCCAGACATGAATTCAAATCCCTTCTGGCCCCCTGTCTTTTTCTTTTCGATTGCAAAAGCATACTTTGATGTTTTCTCGGATTTGTACCCCGCTGCAATGGCAAGAACCTTTCGTGCAGTCGGTTCATTATCAAAACCTTCAAATAGCCGATTTGAATGCGTGTGGAAATACCAAAGGTTTCTGGCAATGTTGTATGCTATCTGCGCTACAGAGAGAATTGCTGCATTTGCAAGTACCGTTAGCGGCGCAAATTGCATTGATAGCGCATTCTGACCTGTTACAGTTATTGTATGCAAGCCATTAGTAGTCGGCAGTATGACGGCAAGTGCTATTATTCCAAGCATGTCTGCGCCGCCAAAGAAACCGCATCGGTATATTCCAAATGAAACAGCCGATGCAATTGATATTGACAGCACATCCAGAACTGCTGTGCCATAGTCTGGCAGATCAATTACGTAGATAATTATTGCCGCAGAGCCGAAGGCGATCCACACAAGGTCACTTATCGATCTTGAGCGGAGGTCGAAAAATGAGGCAGTCGAGAGCATTGCCCCTGCCATAATGACCCTGACAAGCTCCAAGTCTATCAATTCTTGTTTTCTGCCTCTTTCCCTTTAGGTTACCTTTTATATCATGGATTTGTGGCAGGTGGAGGATTAGCACTAGTATGTAATTTCTCACACTAACAAATCATTATACTTCAAAGATACTCTCTCCAAGACATTGACAAAGGAAAAAACTCTGGTCAGCGTACTAAAGGCTATTTCGGACAAGGAATCCCTTGATCTACTCAGCTTGGTGGCGTCTGAGGGAGGAACCAGTGTTGATTTGAGAGGAAAAATAAACCTGACAAGAAAGCAGTATTACTCTAGGCTTTACCGGCTCTCGCAATCCGGAATTATATGCCGCGTAGGTGACAGGTACTCGCTTACAGCATTTGGCAGAATAGTATACAACTCCAAGATAATAATAGACAATGCAATCGAAAACTATTGGAAGATAAAGGCGATCGATTCGCTAGAGGTCTCCCATGAACTTCCCAAGAACGAACAGGACAAGCTTGTCGAAATGCTGATCCACGACCAAGAAGTCAAAAAGCTTCTTGCCGTGCCAAGCTAGCATTTTTAGTTTGTGGATTGCGGTCCTGTCCGGCCCTTTTTCTTGCTCTCAAGCGTTTTTGCTTTATATACTAAATATATGTGGGTGCTGTCAGTAGGCCACGTAACTGGCCAAATCTTAAATAGCTCTCCGTGTCTTTACAGGTAGAGATCAGCCAGCTTTGAGCTTATCAGCAGACCGCAAGAAAAGGATGCTCATAGTAGACGACGAGCCTGACATAACCTCTGCTCTGAGCGCGACTCTTGAGGACACATTTGAGGTTCATGCCTTCAACGACCCGTTAAAAGTTGTTGCCAGCTTCAAGCCGGGTCTATACGATATAGCACTTGTCGATTACAAAATGCCTCAGTTAAGCGGCCTGGAAATGCTCAAGATAATCAGCAAGATAGATGCAAAGGTCAAGGTTGTAATAATGACTGCGTTTGACGCGGGTTTCTTGACCAAAGAACACAGAGACCAACCTGGCAACATAGAAACACTACTGGCCAAAGGGTGTATAATCCGAAAGCCCTTCAGCAAAGGCGACCTTTTAGCAAAGCTAGACATTGCTTTGAAGAGCGAACACACAGTTGCAGCGTATCGCTGATTTCAATAGTCAGCAAGATTATCCTATCGCATCCTGTTGCCTTTTGTTTGGATCATTCCATTTCAAAAGAATCAGGCCTTCACTGGCCTGCTGTCGAAGGTTTGGAATCAATGAAAAAGCTCGCCACCCCAATGAGATCCCAGATAACTGCAATGGCAGAATTGAGTTGGCTAATCCAACGTATTTTGACCTTATTTCTACGCAACAGAACATTGCCTAGCCAGAACAAGTATAATCTGGTTTGATTATTAGTGATTCTCCTTCAGACCTAGACTTTCATTTAGGCCTATAACATAATTCTTGCCAGTCGAGCCGGCAGTCGTGTTGGCGCCATTTACTTGGACATTCTGGCTTTCTGTATTGCTGGGTCTAGCGTAAGACATGGCTGCTACAATGCCCGCTACAGCTACTGCAATAGCGATGCCTGCAATTATGGCTATTCTTGACCCCTTGTTCATATACATTATTAAAATATTGCGCTTATTTAAGGATATCCTAGGAATTTTTTACCAAAAACAAGAACAATTATTATACATTTGATAAAACGGTCAGATTATCAAAAAGTAAAAAGGGATTACCCTTCTATGTCAGGGTAATTGTCCACGTAATGGTCAGTGTATCTCCAGAGTTCAGGTTCACTGATGAGAAGGTTGTTTCAGCCAGCATTGTTCCAGAGCTGGATGCTGTAAAGAGACCTGCCTTTTGTACTGCTGTAAAGGTTCCAGATGCTGTGAATGTCTTGGAGACGGTAAATGTGTTTGTTCCTGCAGTGTGAGCATATGTCCCTTGTGCTCTTGCTAGACCATTGGTTGTAATCTCGCTTGCCAGTGTTGTATCAGTAGCTGCTGGGGCTGTGCTATCTGTTGTCAGTGCGATATAGTTTGCACCATTGGATCCTGGAGTTGTCGAGCCGATCTGTGCGGAGATAAAGTCCTTGCCTCCGTTTGTGATCAGGTTATGGTCTTCAGAATGGTAGATCTCTTGTCCTCCTCTCAATACAGATACAACCACATATCCGTGTGGCCCTGTCTGCTCTGAGAAGCTTCTGTTAGCGATGGAATTGCCTGGCAGCGTGAAGGCTAGCGCCAAAATCATTGCTGCCGGAGCTCCTGCCATCAGGAGATTTCTCCTGCTTAGTTGCGTATGCATAGCCATGGTATGAATACAGTGTTATTTAAATCTATGTTTAAATTTATACTAGCTATAGAACAATCTACTAGTAGATAGAGAAGCGGTTCAAACCACCTTGAATGTCCTCTCAACAACCTGTTTTGTACCTGTAATTTCATCTGTGAATTCTATGTGGAGCAGATAGTCACCTGGCTTGCCCAGAACTACGCTGCCATGATAGCTAAAGCTTCTAGTATAGTTGTACTGGCCATATACGATAGGAATGTACCTGCAGTCGTCTGCCTTGCGGAAGAATGCGACCTGATTGTTAGACTGCTGGTCGGTGATAGTAGATTTCAGGATGACGCAGTTAGAGCCATAGCCTTTGGCCGTGACAGAAAAATTCATCGAACCATTCACAGGATAACTATCTGCAATGCCGTCAACATTCAGCGTGGTCGGCGTAAAAACAGGGACAAATATCAGCTGTGCCTCGGCCAGGATAATATAGATTCCAAATGCAGCAAACGAGCCACCTATAACCACTGCAGCGATAAAGACTCTTTTTGAAATTGCCAAGCTTGGTTATCCTCTTTTTTCAGCCTGTTGCACGCTTGCCTGCGTAGTTAAGATTGGTCAGGAGTATCTATTTGTTGCCGCCTGATGATTCTCATCCTTATTCTTGTTTATTAATGCGAGTTGCCTTGGTTGATCGGTAGATCAAAAGGCCGGCAAGTATTCCGGAGCCTATTGCTACGGCCGAGATGCCCAGCGCAGTCAAATCCAGCTGCAATGTATCGAATACCATAAAAGAGTCGACCGGTTTAGCTGGAGAGTAGTTTGTCAATACATAATCAGGGGTGTTCATTTTTCCCTCAGGATTTATGCCAAGAAATAGCGAGTGTTCCCCACCTTCAAGCATCTTGAGCGGGCCCAGATGAACCACCGTAGTCTCCTCTGGAAAAAGTCGAGGTATTGCAAATACTGCAGAGTCGTTGGTCCTTCCTCCTGCTGAGACAAAATGGGTCCACAAAAGCTGGTTTTCGAGCGGCGCATTTCCTGTATTTTTTATTGTAATGTCATATCTGACATAATGGTGAACAAGCGGCACTGGAAACATAGTCAGAGATCCATCATAGGTCTTTGAGAATGTCAGGATGGCTGTTCTGTTTTGCGTCATTTGATTCAGAGTAGAGCTTGCCTCGGCTGAACGAGCGGAGAGCGCGTAGAATGCACTTGCAAGAAATGCTGCAAATAAAAATAATAGGCCAACGCATGCAGAAACTTTATAGCTTGATCTGCCCTGTAATGCCATCTAATCACACATCTTCTTTTTCTCTCATTTTCTTTTTCGCTCACGCACCAATAGCTAACCCGATCAATCTACTTGTTCCATCCTATCCCAACCTCTCAGGCTCACTCACTCTTGCCCTTCCTTCTGCCTTTTGACTTTATGCTGTAAATTACCACTCCAGTAGCGGTTGACACTATTGCTGCGACTGCTCCTACCACAAATATCAGGTATGCTGACAGGAAGGGAACTGTGATGTCTAAATTCGTCGTGCTGATCGCACCACTTGCAGTGCGGGCATCTACAAGGAGCTTGTAATCTCCAGGAGCCGCAAACGGAATGCTGACCTTGCTGTGGAGTATCTGGCCTGCCTTCACATACACATTCTGCGAGCCTTCATACACCCTGTTTCCAGACTGGTCTGCATACCAGTAGCTTATCGTCAGGTTTTCGTCTGTTTTTCCCGTATTGGATATGTCAAAGCTGACGGCGGCAATGCTGCCCGGCACAAACATCGATGTCACAGAGTTGAGGTTTGAATCAACCGAGCCTACCGACATGTCTACAAAGACACTGTTGATGACAAGCGTCTTCCTTGCAGTGCTGCCAGCATCAAGCGATATTGCCTCTTGCAGGTCTTCGATAACATTTGTATTTGAAATTCCAGATGGTGCCGGCACTTCAAGGTAGGCTGCGCTGGAAGCTATCGAGAATATATCAGAGAGAGATACTTGCTTGCTCTGGCCGGGCAGTCCACTGGCTGATGAAGGGATAGAATCGCTGGTGGCAAAGTAGTCCAATAACTGTACTACAAATGTGTTGAAGGGCAGTGTAGCATGGCCTCCCTGTGGAATTGCAATCGGTACTCCCGTAATAGAATACACTGAGAAGTGCGGCAGAGTGGCCACATATGTATACTGGCCGTTCACAGCTGAAGTTGGCGCCTGTATATCATTACTATCCAGAATTTGCCACTGGCCTGTATTCTCATCAAGCAGATTAATGCTCAGCACAGGCACTCCGTTTGCATCCCTCTTCAGGTTATGCGAGGTTGCCCAGCTATCGGCTACCGCAAATGTAGCCGTCGGAAGCTTTGAATAGAATGCTGAACTTGAGGGGTCCACTCCTCCTGTAAAGTTGCCTGTAAACTGTACTTTTATCATCGTGACAAGAACGCCACCCACAGGAGAGGCATTGCCAGGCAAGTCATTGAGTATAGAGACAGACAGTGCAAAGTTTGTCGAGTCAACCCTTGGAGTCTGGGATAGAGTCAGCTGCTCAATACTTCCTCCGGTTATATCTGCAGTGCTGGCAGGTATAATGACAGGGGTTCCGGCAGGGATGCTGGCGACCACTGGAGTTACAAGCGCCCAGCTTGATGGAGTCTGGCTGGTCGGTATCTGCGCTATCCGGAAGGTCGGGAGTACCATCGTCATGTTTTGATTCCACTCTGTTGTCGTGTCATAAGACGGCATTCCTATCTGGCCAAGCAGGTTCTGCAGACCTGTGTTAGCATTGTATGCTCCTTGCAACTGCGTAGACTGCAGTGGAGCAATAATGGCCGGTGCTGTCGCAGACGACTGGTTGGTAGATTCTATCATTTCTACCCTTGGCATCTGCGTCACAGTTGCAAATGCAGCGTCAGCAGGTCTTGCAGGTGGAACTACTCCGATGATGACCATGAGGTTATCGCTTACTGATACAGAGTCGGAAGGCTGGCGTGAACCGTCAAACCCTGCTGACAGGTGGCTGTCTGCAGCTACAGAATCAGATACTGTTGCCCTGCCAAGTCCTGAGAATGACAGCGAGTCATGCATAACAAAGTTCTCTCCAAATGGCTGGCTCGTGTAAGCCTGCTGCGGGTTTGTAAACGACGGTGCAAGATCAAGGCCTTCTGATAGGTCGAGGTGCATTCCCAGCTCGATATCGGTCAGGCCACCATCTATTGTAGCAAGCGAGTCAGACAGGGTCACGATTCTTTCTTTGCCGCTACCAGCCGAATCAGCTAGAGTAGTGCTGTCTGAGATTGACCTAGTGTAACCTGCCCCTGCCTGCACTGTATCTGCAGCAGCCACAGCATCGGACAGCTGTCCCTTGCCTGTTGCAGATGCAGATAGGCTATCTGCAAGGCCAATTGACTCCGAGATAGATTCTGGATGGCTAGTTGTTCCTCCGCGGCTTGCCGAATCTGAAGCAATCAGAGAATCGGCCAGAGCCCTTGTGCTAGAGAGGCTGTACGACAGCGAGTCGGCTGTATTAAGTGCATCAGACATAGAAGAGGCCATTACATGTCCTGCAATGATTGTGATGGAATCCGATACTGCAAAGCTATCTGACGGCCCAGCTGCGATTCCATTTGCAACAGAGACAGAGGTGCCGGCTGTTACTGAATCGGATATGGATAGAGACCGGCCTGTGCTGGCAGATATAGAGTCAGATACTGACAGAGCATCAGATACGTGACCGCCTGGTCCGGTGAAGATTGTGGCGCTATCTGATACATTAAATGAATCAGCTAGCAATGACACGATGCCGAGAGAAATAGAATCGCCAGTATGCAGAGAGTCTGAAGGCTGGTTGGTAGAACCGACAGCCAGTGCTATAGATACAGTATCAGAGATAGCCACAGTATCAGATTCCGAAGAAGTGATGTTAGTTGAAGAAGTAGCAGCATCAGATGCTGACAATGAATCTACCAATGCCCTCGACCCAGTTATGTATGGAGAGACGGTATCTGTAACACCAACTGGATCTGATATCGCTACAGTGGTGCTGTTAGACGTGATATTCTTAGCAACAGCAGATACAGAGTCAGATAGCATGAGTGAGTCAGGTATCACTCTGCCTGCTGTAACAGACCTCGATACAGAATCAGCTGTGCCAAAGGTGCCAGATAACGAAGAGCTTGTCGTATAGCCGGTAGATGCAGAGTCGACACTGCTGACACTGTCTGACACTAGCCGGGTTAGGTTGCGTACTGTAGCTGGCGAGTCAGAGGTTGTAAGGCTATCAGATATTGAGGCTGTCTTGGCTGACTGACTTGAGGTATTGCTATCTGCCATGGTAACAGAGTCTGATAGAAGCTCTGTATTGCTGTGGGCTGCAGCTGCTGAATCTGAGGTAGTAAGGCTATCAGACAGCTGTACAGTAGTGTTTGTTGATGAGGTGACTTCAGTGTTCAGAGAGTCTGATGCAGAGACAGAATCTGACAGCGGCACTGGCTGCAATAACGAGTGAGTTGTGCTTGCTGCATCGCCGGTCGCCACAGCATCTGTCAGGTACCT
>Ga0209581_1001215_pt1 | contig 32450 bp, 23 predicted proteins | sample Coa_R2_FD_187160 | JGI IMG/M metagenome (GOLD analysis project Ga0209581, IMG submission 187160) | Surface soil microbial communities from Centralia Pennsylvania, which are recovering from an underground coalmine fire - Coalmine... | ecosystem: Environmental > Terrestrial > Soil > Unclassified ...
GCGGCCGCGGCGACGACGCGGCCGGGGGCGGGCTGGCGGCGGCCGGCGCTGCTGCCGAATCCCGCCGGCGCCAGTTCAGCGCCGGCTCGACCCGCCGCCGCGGCGGCGCCGGCGGCGCCGCCTCCGGCTCGGCTCGCGGCGCCGGTGCATCGGCGGCGGCCGGCGGCGGCTCGGGCGGCGGCGGCGTGGGGGCGAGCTCGACCACCGGCGGGTCGGGGGCCGGGCGCGGCGCCGAGGGCTGCGGGCGCCGGAGGGCGAAGCGGCTGCGCTCGAAGGCCGGGACCGGACGGGGCCGCGGCGGGGGCGGCGCCGGCGCGGTGTCGGCAGGGGCGGAGGGGGCTGGCGCCGGACGCGACACCGGCGCGGCTTCGGCCGTTGGCGGCGGCTCGGGCGCCGGGCGCGGCGGCGGCCGCCGTGTCGGCGCGACCGCGAAGCGGCTGCGCTCGAAGGCGGGGACCGGACGCGGCCGCGGCGGCGCCTGGGGTGCCGCCGTCGCTTCGGCGGCGGGCGGTGCGGGCGAGGCGGGCGAGGCGGGCGGTGCGGGCCGGTCCGGCCGGGCGGCGGCGCCGGCGTGCAGCGGCAGCAGGCGCCGCGCCAGCCCGGCGATCGCTTCCGCGCCGGCATCGGGCTGCGACGGCGGCGGCGCGGAAACCGGCGCCGGCCGCGGCGCCGGCGCGGCGGCGGCGGCGCGCCAGAACGGGCGCGGCGCGTGCGGGCCGAGCGGGGCGAAGCGCCGGGTATCTTCGGCGGTGGCCATCAGGGCTCGCGCATCGATTCGTCGAAGCCGCGCACCACGCCGCGCATCAGGTACATGAACAGCGAGCGGGTGCCGACATGGATGTCGCCGCTCAGGGTCATGCCCGGCACCAGGCGGAACCCGGGCGGCACGTTGCGCAAGGCCACGTCGGTCAGCGTCACCCGGACCCGGTAATAGGTCGGCACCGGCTGGTTGTTGTCGTCGACGTTGAACGAGCCCTCGCTGATCGAGCGCACCTTGCCTTCGGCGGTGCCGTGCTCGACGAAATCGAACGGGTCGAGCTTGATCGTCACCCGGTCGCCGACGCGGATGAAGCCGACCTCGCGCGCGGCGATGTGCAGCTCGGCTTCGAGCGGCGATTTGAGCGGCGCGAGGTAGATCAGCGGGTCGCCCTGGTTGAGCACCGAATGCACCGACAGCTTGGCGAGCTTCAGCACCATCGCGTCTTCCGGCGCGACGAGGCGCACCTGGTCCTGGTGCCGGGTCGCCTTGCTCAATTGCTCGACCGCGGTGTCGCGCTGGTTCTGCGCGGTTACCAGCTCCTGGCTGGTCTGGCCGAGCCATTGCTGGATGAAGGCGGCGCGGTTGGCGATCGTCGCGTCGAGCTGATGCTGGTTCTCCGCCACCGCGTTGCGGTCGAATTCGAGGTTGCGCATGATCTCGAGCTTCTGGTCGGTGGCGGCGAGCAGGTTGAGCCGGCTGCCGACCTGCGCCGCGGCGAGCTCGGCGCGCATGTGCTCGACCTCGTTGGAGATGCGCTGGCGGTCGCCGAAGCGGGCCTGGTCGTTCTGGTACTTGGCGATCGTCGCCTTCTCCTGGGCGATCTGCTCGTCGAAGGCGTGGAGCTGGGCGTCGAACTGCGATTTGCGCTGGCGGTAGAGCTCGCGCTGCATCGCCACGTACGAGGTCGTCCCCGGCGGCCCGTCCGGCATCGTGAACGGCTGCTGCGCCAGCTCCGCCTTGGCCCGCGCGATCTGCGCGTCGAGGCTGGCGATCTGCGCCTTGAGCGCGCCGACATCGGCGCTGGCAAAGGTCGGGTCGAGCGTAGCGACGACCTGGCCCTTGGCGACGCGGTCGCCTTCCTTGACGTCGAGGGTCTTGATGATCGACTGGTCGAGCGCGCCGAGCACGATGGTCGGCTCGACGGTGACGATGACGCCGGATTGCGAGCTGACGACGCGGTCGATCCGCATCACCGCGGCGACCAGCACCATGCTGACGAACAGGCCGAACAGCACGAACAGCATCAGCCGCGCCTGCAGCGGCTCGGGGCCTTCCAGGATTTCGGCGGTTTCGGACTGGTAGAGCCGCAGCTCCCGGTCCGCCGCCTCCGCCTCACTCGGCGCCGGCCGGACGGAACGGAATAACTTCATGCGCGGGCCTGGGCTGGAGGTGCTGGTGCTGCTGGTACCACAGGTTGCTGTAGATATCGCAGCGCTCGAGCAGCTCGGCGTGGCTGCCGATGTCGTAGACGGTGCCGCGTTCGAGCACGAGGATCTGGTGCGCCGGCACCAGCATCGACAGCCGGTGCGAGATGATGATGACGGTGCGCCCTTTGGCGATGCGGAACAGGTTGGTGTTGACGATCGCCTCGCTCTCGGCGTCGAGCGCGCTGGTCGCCTCGTCGAGGATCAGGATGCGCGGATCGGTGATCAGCGCGCGCGCAATCGCCAGGCGCTGGCGCTGCCCGCCCGACAGGTTGGGCGAGCCCTCGTAGATATAGGTCTCGTAGCCGCGCGGCAGCTTCTCGATGAATTCCTCGGCGCCGGCGAGCCGGGCGGCGGCGACGATCTCCTCGAACGAGGCGTCGGGGCGGGCGGCGGCGATGGTCTCGCGGATCGTGCCGCTGAACAGGAAGTTCTCCTGCATGACGACGCCCAGGCTGGAGCGCAGGTGGTCGACGTCGTATTGCCGCAGATCGACCCCGTCGATCTTGATCAGCCCCTCGTAATTGCTGTGCAGCAATTGCAGCAGCCGGGTGACGGTGGTCTTGCCCGAGCCGCTGCGCCCCATGATGCCGAAGATCGCGCCCTGCGGCACGGTGAACGAGACGCGGTCGAGCGCCGGGCTGGTCGTGCCGGCATAGCGGAAGCGCACGTCGGCAAATTCGATGTGCCCGTTGATCGGGGTGCGGATGCCGGCCTGGGCGCGGCCCTCCTCCGGCTCGCGGTTGACCAGCCGGCCGATGATGGCGATCGCCAGGCGGACCTCGTCGTACTGGGTGATCAGCTGCGACAGTTGCACCAGCGGCTGCGCCACCCGCTGGGTCAGCATCATGAAGGCGACCAGCGCGCCGACATAGACCTGGTCCTTGGTGGCGATCGCCAGATAGACGGCAAAGGCGAACACGCCGTTGGTCATCAGCCGTTCGAGCGGCACCACCACGGTCTGCACGATGTTGGCCATGCGCCCTTCGGTGAAGCGCAGCGCCGCGGCCTTTGCCACCTTGACGTCCCAGTCGCGCCGCCGCCGCGCGTCGAGCGCCATCACCTTGACGGTGCGCACCCCGTGCAGCGTCTCAACCAGATAGGCGCCCTTCTGCCCTTCCGCGGCAAACACCTCGCTGTTGATCCGCCGCAGCGCCGGCAGGCGGATGATGATCCAGCCGCAGATCAGCGCGCAGAAGAAAAGCACGAAAAAGGTCAAGAGCGGGCTGAAAAAGAACATGATCGGCAGGAACACCACGAGCACCAGCGCATCGAGCACGCTGCCGAACAGCTGTCCGGTCAGGAAATTGCGGATGCGGTAGAACTCGTTCATGTCGCGGGTGATCTCGCCGACCGGATTGCGCTCGAAAAAGTCGATCGGCAGGTTGAGCACCTTGTCGAACATGAAGGTCGACAGCTTGGCGTCGATGCGCTGCGACAGGTAGAGCACGAGATAGCGGCGCAGATAGCCGAAGCCGGTCTCGAAGGCGATCAGCACCGCCATCGCGACGCACAGCACCGCCAGCGTGTCGAGGCTGCCGTAGCCCAATACCCGGTCGATCAGCAGCCGCCAGAACATGATCGGCGCCACCGCGATCAGGCTCAGCGAGATCGCCGCGATGCCGACGTCGCGGGCGATGCGGCGGTCGCGCACGAGCTGGCCGACGATCAGCTTGAGCCCGAACGGCTGGTCCTCGTCGCGGATGCGGTAGTCGCGCTTGACGAGGATCACCTCGCCGGTCCAGGCGCCGCAAAAGCGCGTCTCGTCGAGGATCAGCGGCGCATCCTGCCCGGCCAGCGGGTCCTGCACCACCACCGACGGGGTCGGCCCGCCGTGGTTGACCTCGCGCAGCACCATCGCATGGCCGTTGCGCAACAGCACGATCGCCGGCAGCGCCTTGCCGAGCTTGGCGAGGTCGGCCCAGGACAGCCGGGTCAGGCTGGCCCGCAGGCCGGAGGCTTCGGCGATGTTGAGCAGCTGCGGAACCGTCGGCATGCCCGGTTCCAGCAGGTGGTCGCGCACCAGCTGGGCGGCGGCGAGGTGCACGCCGCGCTGGCGGGCGGCGACAACCAGCGCGCCGAGCAGCGAGGCGCCGGCGGCGGACGGTGCCGTCGCCGGCTTGACCGTGAAGCTTCCGGGCGCGACCTCGGCCATCATATTCCCCCGGTCCGCTCGGCCGCCCGCGGCCCGCGCCGCGCGGCGGCCCCCCTCATGCTTCGGCCGAAACGTCGCTGACGAATCGGTAGCCGCGGCGGAACTCGGTCTTTACCAAATGATTTGCCGGCTCGCCAATAGCGTCGAGCTTCTTGCGCAGACGGTTAACTACCACGTCAATCGCCCGGTCGGTGGCGGGGCGGTGGCGTCCGTACAGCGCGTCGGCCAGCTCGACCCGGCTCTGCACCTCCCACGGGTTGGCGACGAGGTGCGACAGCAGGCGGTTCTCGGCGCTGGTCAGGCGCGCCTGCCGCCCGTTGCGGCCGATCACCACGTTCTGCCGCGGCCGGAAGGTCAGCCCGGCGAAACTCACCGCGTCGGTCTCGCGGCGCGCCGGCGGCGTCGCCGGGCGGGTCACCCGCACGATCTGCTGCAAGGCCTGGTTGAGGGTGACGATGTCGAGCGGGGCGGGGATGCATTCGGCCGCCCCCGCGATGCGGTAGTCGCGCGCCGTCTGCTGGTCGCCGTCGCAGACCACGAGGATCGGCACCGCGCTCTGCCGCCGGATGCGCAGAATGGTGTCGACCCCCTTGCCGTTGGCCTTGCTGAGGTCGAGCACGACGACGTCCGGCTTGGCCTCGCGCAGCAGCGAAAAGAAGCGCCGCTCCTGCGTCCCGGGATCGGCGGGGGCCGCCTCGGGGCCGGGCTCGCCCCCCGGGATCGAAAAATCCTCGCGTGCGACCACGATCGTGGTGGCTGTCGGCATGTTCGAACACCCTACCGCAAGGTTCGACCGTTGCAAAAAAGTGGAAACGCCCGCACCATCTTCGACCCTTTTGCACTCCCGGCGGTTCAGCGATGGCGCGAATTTTTGCAACAGTTTTCGGATTTTTGAAATAAGTTTCATGGTTAACGGCTTGATCGGAAATTGGTTAACGCGGCGCATCCGCCGCTCCGCGCCGCCGCCGGATTACGCGCCGTCCGTTTCGTTTCGCGGAAACGGCGTGCACCGCCCTGGAGTTACTACCACATCTTGCGGACGCGATGGTGAAACTTGAGGTCGATTTGGCGGCGGCCGATCAACCGGTGCGCTGCCGCGCCGCGGCTTCCCGCCGCGCCGGGCGCTGCAGCAGCCGATCCAACAAGGCGAGATAGGCGGGCAGGCACACGCTTTTAAGGTCATAGCGCGCCTCGACCGTGGCGCGCGCGGCGGCGCGAATCCGCGCGTCGCGGTCGGGCCGGGTCAGCGCCGCGGACAGGCGTTCGACCAGCGCGTCGCGGTCGAAGAAATCGACCAGATAGCCGTTCTCGCCGTCGCGCACCACCTCCTCGACCGGCGGCGTCTTCGAGGCGACCAGCAGGCAGCCCGCCGCCATCGCCTCGAGGAACGACCAGGACAGCACGAACGGGTAGGTGAAATAGACATGGGCGGCGGAGACCTGCAGCGCCGCCAGGTATTGCGGATAGGGCAGGCGGCCGAGGAAGTGCACCCGGCCGAGGTCGAGGCGCCCGCCCAGCTCGCTCAGCATCGCCTCGCGCCAGCTCGTCCCCTGCGCCGGCCGGCGGCCGTAGCTGACGCCGTTGCCGCCGACGATCAGCACCTGCAGCTCGGGAAACCGCGCCAGCAGCGGCGGCAGCGCCCGCATGAACACGTGAAAGCCGCGATACGGTTCGAGGTTGCGCGCGCTGTAGGTGACGATCTGCTGTCCGGGCGCCAGCAGCGGGCGGCCGCGCAGCCACAGGCGCGCGCTCGGATCGGGGCGGACCAGCGCGGTGTCGACGCCCTCATGGATGACGCTGATCTGCGGCCAGTAGCGCTCGGGGTACAGGCTTTTCTGCCACTCGGTCGGGGTCTGGCCCCAGTCGGCGGTCTCCAGGCCCAGCAGGTTGACCACGTTGCGGGTGCGGATGCGCACCCGGTCGAGCGGGCTCGGCGGAAACTCGGGGTCGAAATCGAGGTCGCTGTCGGCGGCGTGGTAGAAGAACTCGAAATAGCTGAGCAGGATCGTCTCCGGCCACACGTCCTTGACGTACAGCGTCTCGCCCCAGCCGTTGTGGCCGATCACCATGTCGGGGCGGAAGCCCTCGCGCTTCAGCCCCTCGCAGACCTGGGCGACGGCGAGGCCGTTCTCGATCGAGGCCTCGAACTCGCGGACGAAGGGATGCACCTTCGAGGCCTGGCGGCGCGGCACATAGACGATCTTGCGCACGCCGGGAAGCTCGCGGTCGCGCTGCTGGGTGATGAAGCAGACGGCGTCGCCCCGCCCGGCAAGATGGCGGGCGATATGGACGTATTGCGCGGGAAAGTTCTGGTGGATAAAGAGCCAGTTCATCGCCGCGGCGGCATCTCCCGGTTCAGGCCGCCGGCTTGCGCGCCCTGGCCCACAGGTCGAATTCGCTGCGCCGCAGCTCGACCTCGGCAAACCCGGCGGCGACCAGCAGCTGGCGCAGCGTCGTCGCGGTGAAGCCGCTCTTGTGCGCCATGAACAGGCGGCCCTGGGCGAGCGAGGCGGTGTGGCCGAAGATCATGTCGAGCGGCGTGATCGGCCCGCTCGGCGAGCGGTAGGCCTCGCTTTCGAGCGCGTCGTCGGCGACCAGCCGCGCCGCCTTCTGCAGGTCGGGCAGGGTCAGCAGCAGCAGCCCGCCCGGGCGCAGCACGCGCAGGAACTCGGCGAGCGCCCGCGGCACCTCGTGGCGGTAGAGATGCTCGAGGTTGTGCGACGACCACACCGCGTCGACCGAGCCGGTCGCCACCGGATCCATCGCGGTGATCGAGCAGACGATGTCGGGCTTCACCGCCGGGTCGATGTCGAGCCGCAATTCGCGCCACTCCGGGCCGTGAAAGGCGGGGTGCAGGCCCTGCCGCCGCGGGTAGCCGCAGCCGACATTGAGCACGATCCGCTCGCGCGGCCGGGCGCCCTCCGGGGTCGGCGAGACGACGAAGCCCGAGGCCTCGTCGGCATCGGCGGGTCTGTCTGCCATCGTCCCCGGCTCTCAGTCGCCGCCACGCTCGATCAGGCGCAGATGCATCGCTTCGAGCGGGTCGTCGAACAGCTTGCCCATGCAGGGCTCGCCGTTGCGGCACGGGCCGGCGACGCCGCTGGCAAAGAACGAGCCTTCGTAGACGACGTCGAAGCGGTCGCGCAGATGCGGGGCAAGCCGCACCGCAAACCCGGTCAGCGGCATGCCGCGGCCGCGCGTGCCGCACAATTTGGCGTCGGTCACCCACGGCGTCTCGCGCCCGTTCGGGCCGAACGCCTTGTATTCGATGTCGCCGCTCGCCAGCGCTTCGAGCGGGCGGATGCTGAACGCCTCGATCCTGAGGCGCCGGCCGCGATTGCCGACCCAGCCTTCGGCGACGAAGCGGCGGTCGCCCTCGCGCTCGATGTGCAGCACGATCTCGCTGCGCAGCGTCCGCTCGGCCGCGGCCGCGGTGGCAGGGCGGGCGCGGTCGAGCCGGCGGATGTCGAGGGTGATGGCCGCGGTCGCCTGCGGCGGCCCGTAGGTGGTCACCAGCACCACGCCGCCGCCCGGCGGCGCCTTGACCACGGCGACCCCGCCTTCCGGCCCGAACCAGCCCGGCTCGTCGCCCGGGAATGCGGCGATCTCGACCGGGTCGTATTCGGCCGATGGCGGCGCGGTCACGCTGATCGCCGGCAGCGCGACGCCGGCCGCCCCGGGCACCGCCGCCGCCGCGCCGAGGGTCAGCGCGAACAGCCCTTCCTCCAGCACGACGAGGCGTCCCTGCGCGGCGATCTCGGCCGGCCCCGCCGGGGCGGCGCCCGGCGCCGCCGCAACCTGTTGCGTTCTCACCTCGCTCCGCTCCCGTTGCGCCGCCTCTACCATAACGCAATTCCGCCCATGCCGGCCAAATTGAAGATTTCAATATCGCGCCGCCCGGGTTAAGCGCGCCTTACCGCGCGGCGGCGCCGCAGATGCGGCGCATGGTCGCGGCGGCCCGGCGCCGCCGTCCGCGCCGCCGCCGCTTGCCGAATACGCGGTTCGCCCGCCGCGGCTTGACCGTTCCGGTGGGGTTCTTACATCTGAGCCTCGGCCCGCCCTTGTTTCGGCCTTCCGGAGAGTGATGGACCCAGCATCGCGCGACGGCGTGTGGCACGGCACGACAATCCTCTGCCTGCGCAAGGCGGGCGAGGTCGTCGTCATCGGCGACGGCCAGGTGACGCTCGGCCAGACCGTGCTCAAGGCCAATGCCAGAAAGGTGCGCCGCCTCGCCGGCGGCGCGGTCATCGCCGGCTTTGCCGGCGCCACCGCCGATGCCTTCACCCTGTTCGAGCGGCTCGAAAACAAGCTCGAACAGTATTCCGGGCAATTGACCCGCGCCTGCGTCGAGCTCGCCAAGGACTGGCGCAGCGACCGCTACCTGCGCCGCCTCGAGGCGATGATGGCGGTCGCCGACAAGGATGTGTCGCTGATCCTCTCGGGCACCGGCGACGTGCTCGAGCCGGAGGACGGGATCATCGGCATCGGCTCGGGCGGCGGCTTTGCGCTCGCCGCGGCGCGCGCGCTGATCGGCCTCGACGGGCTCGACGCCGAGACCGTGGCGCGCCGCGCGATGGCGATCGCCGCGTCGATCTGCATCTATACCAACGACAAGATCACCCTGGAGAAATTGCCCTGAGCATGACGTCGTTCAGCCCGCGCGAGATCGTCTCGGAACTCGACCGCTTCATCGTCGGCCAGCATGACGCCAAGCGCGCCGTCGCCATCGCGCTGCGCAACCGCTGGCGCCGCCAGCAGCTCGATCCCGCCTTGCGCGAGGAGGTGCTGCCCAAGAACATCCTGATGATCGGGCCGACCGGCTGCGGCAAGACCGAGATCGCGCGGCGCCTCGCCCGCCTCGCCCAGGCGCCGTTCCTCAAGGTCGAGGCGACCAAGTTCACCGAGGTCGGCTATGTCGGCCGCGACGTCGACCAGATCGCCCGCGACCTGGTCGAGGTGTCGCTGACGATGACCCGCGAGCGGCTCGGCAAGGAGGTCGAGGCCAAGGCCGAGATCGCCGCCGAGGAGCGCGTGCTCGACGCCCTGGTCGGCGCCAATGCCAGCGCCGAGACCCGCCAGAAATTCCGCCGCATGCTGCGCGACGGCGCGCTCGACGACCGCGAGATCGAGATCGCGGTGCAGGAAAGCGCCGCCGCCAGCCTGCCGACCTTCGAGATCCCCGGCATGCCCGGGGCGCAGATGGGCATGGTCAATCTCGGCGACATCTTCGGCAAGGCGTTCGGCACCCGCGCCAAGCCGAAGAAGATGACGGTCGCCGACAGCCACCGCGTGCTGATTGCCGAGGAAAGCGAAAAGCTGCTCGATCAGGACCTCGTGGTGCGCGAGGCGATCGCCGCGGTCGAGCAGAACGGCATCGTCTTCATCGACGAGATCGACAAGGTGTGCGGCCGCGGCGAGCGCGCCGGCGGCATCGGCGGCGCCGATGTCAGCCGCGAAGGGGTGCAGCGCGACCTGCTGCCGCTGATCGAGGGCACCACCGTCGCCACCAAGCACGGCACGGTGCGCACCGACCACATCCTGTTCATCGCCTCGGGCGCCTTCCACCTTGCCAAGCCGTCCGACCTGCTGCCGGAATTGCAGGGGCGGCTGCCGATCCGGGTCGAGCTCAGCCCGCTCAGCCGCGACGACTTCCGCCGCATCCTGGTCGAGCCCGAGGCCAGCCTCGTCACCCAGTACGTCGCCCTGTTGAAGACCGAAGGGGTCGAGCTCGAATTCCGCGACGAGGCGATCGACGAGATCGCGCTGCTGGCCGAGCAGATCAACGCCACGGTCGAGAATATCGGCGCCCGCCGGCTGCACACGATCCTCGAGCGGCTCCTGGAAGAGATCAGCTTTACCGCCTCGGATCAGCCGGCCGGCACCCGCGTCGTCATCGACGCCGCCTATGTCCGCGAGCGCGTCGGCGCGCTCGCCAAGAACGCCGACCTGTCGCGCTTCATCCTGTGACCGGCCCGGCGTCGCGCGGCGTTCATCGAGGGAACGCCGGCGCCGCGGCGCTTGTTGCCTTGCGCGGATGCTGCCGGCGGGAGAGGACGGTGCGGCGAATGCCGGCGCCGTCCGCTCGCCTGTCGGTAGCGGCATGCGACGCGGTTCTGCCGCGATCGAATATGCGCTAAGCTGACCGCGACCAGGGAGAGGCCGATTCCGCTCGTTCCCGTTACCCCGTTCGCCGACCAGCGCCCGGGCACCTCCGGGCTGCGCAAGAAGGTCGCGGTGTTCCGCCAGCCGGGATACCTCGAAAGCTTCGTCCAGTCGCTGTTCGACGCGCTGCCCGAAGCGGTCGGCGAGCCGGCCGCCGGCAAGACCCTGGTGCTCGGCGGCGACGGCCGCTTCTACAACGACGTCGCCGCCGCCACGATCGTGCGCATGGCCGCGGCCAACGGCGTCGCCCGCCTCGTTGTCGGCGCCGGCGGCCTTCTGTCGACCCCGGCGGCCAGCGCGGTGATCCGCGGGCGCGGCGCGTTCGGCGGCATCATCCTGTCGGCCAGCCACAATCCCGGCGGCGAGCACGGCGATTTCGGCGTCAAGTTCAACATCGCCAACGGCGGCCCGGCGCCCGAGCGGGTGACCGAGGCGATCTATCGCCGCTCGCGGCAGATCTCGGCCTACCGCGTCGCCGCGGCGCCGGCGCCGCCGATCGACCGGCCCGGCACCTTCGCCTGCGACGGCATGGCGGTCGAGGTCATCGACCCGGTCGCCGACTATGCCGCGCTGATGGAGCGGATTTTCGATTTCGACCGGCTGCGCGAGCTGTTCCGCAGCGGCTTCCGCCTGTGCTTCGATGCGATGCACGCGGTCACCGGCCCCTATGCGGTGGAGATTTTCGAGCGCCGGCTCGGCGCCGCCCCGGGCAGCGCCGTCAATGCCGCGCCGCGGCCCGATTTCGCCGGCCTGCATCCCGACCCCAACGCGGTCCACGCGGCCGCGCTGATCGCGCTGATGGCGCGCCCGGACGCGCCCGATTTCGGCGCCGCCTCCGACGGCGACGGCGACCGCAACCTGGTAGTCGGGCGCAACTGCATGATCGGCCCGAGCGACAGCCTGGCGGTGCTGGCGGCGAATGCGCGGCTGGTGCCGTGGTTCCGCGACGGGCTTGCCGGCGTCGCCCGCTCGATGCCGACCAGCCGCGCCGTCGACCGCGTCGCCGCCGCCCTCGGCATTCCCTGCTACGAGACCCCGACCGGGTGGAAATTCTTCGGCAGCCTGCTCGATGCCGGGCGCATCGGGCTGTGCGGCGAGGAGAGCGCCGGCACCGGCTCCGACCATATCCGCGAAAAGGACGGGCTGTGGGCGGTGCTGTTCTGGCTCAACGTCATCGCCGCGCGCGGCCTGCCGGCGCCGGCGATCCTGGCCGAGCACTGGCGCCGCTTCGGCCGCCATTTCTACAGCCGCCACGATTACGAAGGGCTCGACCTCGACGCCGCCAACCGGCTGATCGACGGGCTGCGCCGCCGCCTGCCGGAACTTCCCGGGCGCGGCGGCATCGTCGCCGCCGACGATTTCGCCTATGCCGACCCGGTCGACGGCTCGGCCGCGGCGCGCCAGGGCATCCGCATCGGCTTTGCCGACGGCGCCCGCATCGTCTACCGGCTCAGCGGCACCGGCACCGAGGGCGCGACCCTGCGCGTCTATCTCGAAACCTTCGAGCCCGATCCGGCCCGGCACGGCCTCGCCGCGGCGGCGGCGCTGGCGCCGCTGGCCGAGACTGCCGCCGCGCTCGCCGACATCGCCGCGCTGACCGGCCGCCGCCGGCCCAGCGTCGTCACTTAGGAGAGGCCCATGCTGTCGTCGGAACGCACGCAACAGCGCCTGACCAGCCGGGCCATCGCCCTGGTCCTGGCCGGCGGGCGCGGCAGCCGGCTGCACAGCCTGACCGACCGCCGCGCCAAGCCGGCGGTGTTCTTCGGCGGCAAGTTCCGCATCATCGACTTCGTGCTGTCGAACTGCCTCAATTCCGGCATCCGGCGGATCGGCGTCCTGACCCAGTACAAGGCGCACAGCCTGTTGCGCCACCTGCAGATGGGGTGGTCGTTCCTGCGCCCGGAGATGAACGAGTTTCTCGACCTCCTGCCGGCGCAGCAGCGCATCGACGAGGCCACCTGGTATCGCGGCACCGCCGACGCGGTGTACCAGAATTTCGACATCCTGCGCGCCGCCAACCCGGACTACTTCGTCGTGCTGGCCGGCGACCACATCTACAAGATGGACTATTCGCACATGCTGGCGCAGCACGTCGAGCGCGGCGCCGAGTGCACCGTCGCCTGCATCGACGTGCCGCTCGCCGAGGCCTCGGGCTTCGGCATCGTCGATGTCGGCCCGTCCGGCCGGATCGACAATTTCCTCGAAAAGCCGGCGCGGCCGCCGGCGATCCGCGGCAAGCCGGATCGCGCCCTCGCCAGCATGGGCATCTATGTCTTCACCGCCGAGTTTCTTTACGCCGAGCTCGAACGCGACCAGCGCGATCCCGGATCGAGCCACGATTTCGGCAAGGACGTGATCCCCCATATCGTCGGCCGCGGCCTTGCCGCCGCGCACGATTTCGAGGAGAGCTGCGTCAAGACCACGCCCGAGGCGGAAGCCTACTGGCGCGACGTCGGCACGATCGACGCCTATTGGGCGGCCAATCTCGATCTCGTCAGCCCGGTGCCGTCGCTCGACATCTACGACCCGAACTGGCCGATCTGGACCTACCAGCAGCAATTGCCGCCGGCCAAGTTCGTCTTCGACGACGACGACCGCCGCGGCATGGCGGTCGATTCGATGGTCTCGGGCGGCTGCATCATCTCGGGCGCGCATGTCGCGCGCTCGCTGTTGTTCTCCGGCTGCCGGATCAACTCGCATGCGCGCACCCGCGAGGCGGTGCTGCTGCCCGATGTCAATGTCGGGCGCCATTCGCGGCTGACCAAGGTGGTGGTCGACCGCGGCTGCCACATCCCGGAAGGGCTGGTGATCGGCGAGGACCCGGCGCTCGATGCGCGCCGCTTCTACGTCAGCGAGGGCGGGGTGGCGCTGGTCAGCGCCGATCGGCTGGCGGCGCTGGGATAGCTCAGAAGATGCGCGCGGCGGTGCTGCGGTCGCGCAGCCAGACCTGCGCCTCGCGGCCGCACTGGGCCGCGTCGCGGGCGGCGTCGACCGCGTCGAGCAATGCCTCTTCCTTGTCGAGATAGGCGCCGTAGATCGCCTTGCCGAGCCGCACGACCCAGCGCGCCTCGCGGCCGTCGCGGCACACCTGGAACTCCATGATCCCCATCGTCTCCGGCCCGCTCCCGCTGCCTTCTTCTCGTCGCGGCGCCCAGCCGGTGCGCCGCGCTCCCCTCGCCGCCACTATCCCAAAAGCAATCGCCGGTTTGAAGACCAATTCATCCTTAAATGCAATCAAATGCCCGGCGAGGGCACGCCGAGGCTTGAGTTTCCTCGAGTTTGCGCATGCGGCGCGGTGTCGCGCCCCGGCTCAGCCGCCGCCGGCGACGAACACGCCGTCCCAATCCGGCGCCGGGGCGGCGGTCCGCAGCGCCGCGATGCGCTGGCGGAACAGGGCGTAGACCGACTCCATCTCGGCCGCCCGCACCAGCGCGTCGTCGGCGAGCGCGCCGAGCGCCTCGTCCCAGTCGCGCCGGCGATAGGCGCTCAGCATCGCGCGGTGGCGGGCGAGGAACCCGGCGCAGTCGAGGGTGGGCGGCGGCACGGTATAGATGCGCACCGCCCGGGTCTTGCCCTTGACCGCGACGAGGTCGAGCTCGATTAGGTCGTCGCGCCCCAGCAGCGCGGCGGTGTCCTCGCCGATGATCAGCTCGACGCCGTAGATTTTGGTCAGGCTTTCCAGCCGCGAGGCGAGGTTCACCGGGTCGCCGAGCAGCGAATAGTCGAAGCGCTGGTGCGAGCCGAAATTGCCGACGCAGCACTCGCCGGTATTGATCCCGATGCCGACCCGGAGCGGTAGGTGCGGTGGCCCGCCGCGCCGCGCCTCCTCGGCCCATTCGCGGTTCAGCTCGACGATGCGGCGGCGCATCGCCTCGGCCGCGGCGACCGCGTGCCGGGCGTGGTCGGGGTCGTCGAGCGGCGCGTTCCAGAACGCCATCACGCAATCGCCGATGAACTTGTCGATGGTCCCGCCATGCGCGGTGATGATCTCGGTCATCGGCGACAGGAAGCTGTTGACGTAGCCGGTCAGCGTGTGCGCATCGAGTCCTTCCGACAGGGCGGTGAAGCCGCGGATGTCGCAGAACATCACGGTCATCACCTTGAGCTCGCCGCCGAGCACCAGCTTGTCCGGGTTTTTCGCCAGCTCTTCCACGTAATGCGGCGACATGTAGCGCGAGAACGCCTGGCGGATTTCGCGCTGGCGCCGCTCGGTCTGGCTGTGCGTCAGCGCGGTCGACAGCAGGTAGACCGCGGTCAGCACGGTGATCGGATAGGCCGGATCGACGAGGAGCTGGTGGTCGCGGAAGGCCAGCCACGACACCGCGGCGACCGCCGCCACCATCATTCCGCCGAACACCGCGCTGGCGAGCGCGCCAAGCCGCGGCCCGGCGAACACCAGCACCAGCCCGGCAAGCATCGTGAACACGATCTCGCCGCCGGCGACCCAGTCGGGGCGGTCGAGAAAGCTGCCCTGCAGAATCTGCCCGATCAGCTGGGCGTGCACCTCGACCCCCGGCATGTCGATGCCGAGCGGGGTGGCGTAGAGCGGGTTGAGCGCCGCCGCGGTGGCGCCGATCAGCACGATGTTGCCGTCGATCTGCGCCCTGTCGAAGCTGCCGGCGAGGATGTCGGAGGCGGAGATGTAGAGCTTGGGGTCGGGATGGGCGTAGTAGAGCCAGATCCGCCCGCCGCCGTCGGTCGGCACCTGCAGCGGGCCGATCTTCAGCGCGGTCAGCCCGGTATCGCTGCCGAAGCGGCGCTCCGCCTGGGCCCCCGCCCCGCGCGCGACATAGCTCCGGGCGCCGGTCGCCACGCGCAGCGCCTCGGCGGCGAACGACGGCACCGGCCGGCCGTCGAGGCGGGCGAGCAGCGGCATGCGGCGGACCACGTTGTCGAGGTTGTTGCGCTGGTTGATGAAGCCCTGGCCGGCGGCCGCCTGCTGCAGTTCCGGCAGGTCGGCAAGTGCGCCGCGATAGGCGCCGACATAGCGCAGCGGGTCGCCCCCGGCGGCGCCGGCGACGGCAAAGCCGGCCTTGACGGCGAGCGGGCCGTTCTCGCTCTGGTCGGCGAGCGAATAGCCGAGCACCACCGGCAGTTTGGCGATCGCCTCGGCGAGGCGGCGGTCGGGGTCGGGCATGGTTTCGACCAGCCGCCGCGCGTCGTCTTCGCTGGCGCCGCCGCGCCGCAACAGCGGCACCAGCAGCCGCGGCGAGGTGCGGTCGGGCTCGCTGAACAGGATGTCGATGGCGACGACGCCGGCCCCTGCCTCGCGCAGCTTGTCGAGCAGTTCGGCGAGCAGCGTGCGCGGCCACGGCCACTGTCCGACCGCGGCGAGGCTCTTGTCGTCGATGGCGACGATGCGCACCGGCAGCTCGCTCGGCGGGCGCGGCGCGGCGCGCTCGAACCCGTCGAAGGCGAGCAGGGTGAGGCGTTCGAGAAAGCCGGGAATCCACAGGCGCGCCAGCGCCGCCAGCAACAGCGCCGCCAGCGGCAGCCAATAGACGATGCCGCGGCGGCAAAGCGCCACGACCCGCCGCGCGGCGCCACGGGCGAAAGACCGGTCCACGCCCGATCATCGCCAAGCCCGCCCCGCTTTTCCAGCCCCGCGCGCGCCCTCCGGCAGCCGGCGAACCGCCGCGGCAGGGCGTCCTTGACCATCGGCCCGGCAGCAAGCGGCCGGCAGCGCTCTTTCGCGGCGGGCGCTCGATCCCCGCCGCCGCGAAAGCGCTTGCCTGGCGGGGCGGGGCGGGCGAGTCTCGGGGCGGCGAGGCGGCGGGGAGCGGCGAGGGTGGCGAGCGCGATCGAGGCGGCCAAGGAGGAGCTGGTCGAGCGCGCCGAAACCCTGGCCGAGGCCGAGCTGGCCGCGGCGCGGCCGTTCGTCGCCGCGCTCTACCGCCATGTTCCGCCGGAGGACGTCGCGGCGCGGGGCCCGGATGCGTTGTGCGCCGCCGCGCTCGGGCTGTGGCGCTTCGGCGCGGTGCGCCAACCGGGCCGCGCGCTGGTCCGCGTCTTCAACCCGCACGAGGCGGGCTGGACCTCGCCGCACACGATCGTCGAGATCGTCAACGACGACATGCCGTTCCTGGTCGATTCGGTCAGCCAGGCGATCGCCGCCGCCGGCCACGAGGTGCGGCTCGTCATCCACCCGGTGCTGCGCGTCGCGCGCGACGTCGCCGGCCGTCTCGGCGGGCTCGATCCCGACCGCGGCATCGCCGAATCGTGGATGCAGATCGAGATCTCGCGCGAGCCCGACGCCGCCGCCCGCGCCGCCCTCGCCGAGCGGCTCGCCGCGGTGCTGGCCGATGTCCGCGCCGCGGTCGGCGACTGGCCGGCGATGCGGCAGACCCTGCGCGACATCGCCGCCGGTCTGGCGGCGCCGGTGCCGCCGGCCGACATCGCCGAGGCGGCCGCGTTTCTCGCCTGGCTCGACGCCGGCAATTTCACCTTTCTCGGCTTCCGCGACTATCCGGTCGCCGCCGGCGCCGCCCCGGCGCGGCCGCCGCTCGGCCTGCTGCGCGCCGCCGACTACCCGGTGTTCGGGGCGCTGCACGACATCGCCGCGCTGCCGCCCCGCGCCCGCGACTTCGTGCTGCGCCGCGAGCCGGTCGTCGTCACCAAGGCGCGGCGCCGCGCGACGGTGCACCGCAACGCGCGGATGGACGCGATCGGCATCCGCCGCTTCGGCCCCGACGGCGCGGTCGCCGGGGTCGGCCTGTTCGTCGGGCTGCTGACCTCGGGCGCCGCGCGCAGCCCGGTCGCCGCGACCCCGTTGTTGCGCCGCAAGGCCGCCGCGATCCTCGCCCGCGCCGGGGTCGATCCGGCCAGCCACGACGGCAAGGCGCTCACCCACATCCTCGACAACCTGCCGCGCGACGAGCTGTTCCAGTTCGACCTCGACGCGCTGTACGACACCGCGATCGGCATCCTCAACCTGCAGCAGCGCCAGCGCATCGCCCTGTTCGTGCGCCGCGACCCGCTCGAGCGCTTCGTCTCCTGCCTCGTCTTCATCCCGCGCGAGCGCTACGACAGCCGCCTGCGCCGCAGCTTTGCCGCGATCCTCGAAGACGCGTTCGGCGGCCCGCTGCTCGACTACTACCTGCGGATCGACGATTCGCCCCTGGCGCAGATCCAGTTCATCGTCCGCACCGAGCGCGGCGGCGTCGCGGCGGCGGCCGATCTCGCCGCCGTCGAAGCCCGCCTGGTCGAGGCCGGGCGCGGCTGGTCCGACCGGGTCGAGGCCGCCGCCGTCGCCGCCTGGGGCGAGGCGGAGGCGGCGACGCGGCTGCGGCGCTATGCGCCGTTCCCGCCGGAATACCAGGCGCGCACGGCGCCCGGGCAGGCGATCGCCGATCTCGACCGCATCGCCACGCTCGATTCCGGGGCGCCGCTCGCCGCCGCGCTGCACCGGCGCGAGGACGGCGAGGTCGGCCTGCGCCTCTACCGCGAGGCGCAGCCGGTGCCGCTCTCCGAAATCCTGCCGATCCTGGAAAATCTCGGCCTGTCGATCGTCGCCGAAGAGCCGTTCCGCCTTGCCCGCGCCGGCGCCGAAGCGGTCTGGGTGCATGAATTGACCCTGGCGCCGGGGGCGGTGCCGAGGCCGCTCTCGGCGGCGCTGCGCCGCCATTTCGAGGCGGCGCTGGTGGCGGTGTGGCGCGGCGAGATCGAGAATGACGGGTTCAACCGGCTCGTCCTCGCCGCTGGGCTCAGCGCCCGCGAGACCGTGATCCTGCGGCTCTACGCCAAGTTCCTGCGCCAGGCCGGCATCGCCTTCAGCCAGGCCTATATGGAGGAGACGCTGGCCCGCCACGCCGGCATTGCCCGGCGCCTGGTGCGGCTGTTCGCGCACCGCTTCGACCCGGCCGGCGATCCCCAGGGGCGCGGCGCGCTGACCGAGATGCAGGCGATCGACCACGCGCTCGACGCGGTCGACAGCCTCGACGAGGACCGCATCCTGCGCGCCTTCCTTAGCCTCGTCGTCAAGTCGCTGCGCACCAACTACTACCAGACCGCGCCGGGCGGCGGAGCCAAGCCCTATCTCGCGATCAAGTTCGCCTCCGGCGAGATCGACCTGCTGCCGCCGCCGCGGCCGCTCTACGAGATCTATGTCTACAGCCCGCGCGTGGAGGGCGTGCACATGCGCGCCGGGCGGGTGGCGCGCGGCGGCATCCGCTGGTCCGACCGGCGCGAGGATTTCCGCACCGAAATCCTCGGCCTGATGAAGGCGCAGACGGTCAAGAACGCGGTCATCGTGCCGGTCGGCTCGAAGGGCGGCTTCGTCGTCAAGCGCCCGCCCGCCGACCGCGCCGCCTATGCCGCCGAAGGCGTCGAATGCTACCGCATCCTGATGCACGGGCTGCTCGACCTGACCGACAACATCGTCGCGGGCGGCCCAGGGGAGGCGCAGACGATCGCGCCGCCGCCGCAGGTGGTGCGGCACGACGGCGACGACCCCTATCTCGTCGTCGCCGCCGACAAGGGCACCGCCACCTTCTCCGACATCGCCAACGGGATTTCCGCCGAATACGGTTTCTGGCTCGGCGACGCCTTCGCCTCGGGCGGCTCGGCCGGCTACGACCACAAGGCCATCGGCATCACTTCGCGCGGCGCCTGGGAGCTGGTCAAGCGCCACTTCCGCGAATTGGGCCGCGACATTCAGAGCGAGGACTTCACCGTCGTCGGGGTCGGCGACATGTCGGGCGACGTGTTCGGCAACGCCATGCTGCAGTCGCCGCACATCCGCCTCGTCGCCGCCTTCAACCACCTGCACATCTTCGTCGATCCCGATCCCGATGCGGCGGCCGGCTATGCCGAGCGCCGGCGCCTCGCCGCCCTGCCGCGGTCGAGCTGGGCCGATTACGACCGGCGGCTGATTTCGCCCGGCGGCGGCGTCTTCGAGCGCAGCCTCAAGGCGATCCCGGTCAGCGCCGAGATGAAGCGCCGCTTTGCCATCGAGGCGGACCACCTGACCCCGGCCGAGCTGATCCGCCACCTGCTCGCCGCCGAGGTCGACCTGCTGTTCTTCGGCGGCATCGGCACCTTCGTCAAAGCCGCGGCGGAAAGCCATGCCGAGGTCGGCGACCGCGCCAACGATGCGCTGCGCATCGACGGCGAGGCGATCCGCGCCAAGGTGGTCGGCGAGGGGGCCAATCTCGGCGTCACCCAGCGCGGCCGCATCGCCTATGCGCTCAGGGGCGGACGCATCGACACCGATGCGATCGACAATTCGGCCGGGGTGTCGATGTCGGACCACGAGGTCAACATCAAGATCCTGCTCGGCCACGCGATCGCCGCCGGCAGCCTCGCCGCCGCCGAGCGCGACGCGCTGCTGGCGGCGATGACCGACCAGGTCGCCGCGCTGGTGCTGCGCGACAATTACCTTCAGGGCGAGGCGCTGTCGGTGGCCGAGGCCCAGGGCTTCGCCGCGTTCGACCGCCAGGTGCGGCTGATCCGCGCCCTCGAACGCGCCGGCCGGCTCGACCGCGGGCTCGAATTTTTGCCCGACGACGCGGCGCTGGCGGCGCGCGCCGCCGCCCGCCAGGGGCTGACCCGGCCGGAGCTGGCGGTCCTGCTCGCCTATGCCAAGATGTCGCTCGACGAAGACCTGCTCGCCTCCGACCTGCCCGACGACCCGGCGCTGGCCGGCGAGCTCGCGCTCTATTTCCCGCCGCCGCTGCGTCAGCGCTTCGGCGCCGAGATCGCCGCCCACCCGCTGCGCCGCGAGATCGTCGCCACGGTGCTCGCCAACGATACCGTCAACCGCGGCGGCCTCACCTTTGTCAGCGAATTGTCGGCCCGCACCGGGCGCGGCGCCGCCGCGGTGGTGCGCGCCTACCGCATCGTGCGCGAGGCCTACGGCCTGCCGGCGCTGTGGGCCGCGATCGAGGCGCTCGACAACACCGTCTCCGCCGCGGTGCAGAGCGGCATGCTGCTCGACATTGCCGGCGTCGTCGAGCATGCCGCGTCGTGGCTGCTGCGCAGCGGGCGGCTCGACCTCGCCGCCGACGCCGCGCGCTTCTCCCCCGCCGTCGCCGCGCTGGCGGCGCATCTTGCCGAGCTGCTGCCGGCCGGCGAGCGGGCGCTGATGGAGGCGCGCGCCGCCGGCTTCGCCGCCGCCCATGTGCCGGCGCCGCTGGCCGGCCGCGTCGCCGGGATCATTTTCCTGACCACCGCGCTCGAGATCGGCGATCTCGCGGCCCGCGCCGGCTGCCCGGTGGAGCACGCCGCCGCCACCTTCTACGAAGCCGGCGCCCGCCTCGGCTTCGACGAATTGCGCGACGCCGCCCGCCGCCTGCCGGCGGACACCGAGTGGCAGAAGGCCGCCGTCGCCACGCTGATCGACGATTTCTACGCGCTTCAGGCCGAACTGGCCGGGCGCATTCTCGCCGAGGGCGGCGACGTCGCCGGCTGGGTCGAGGGCCACGCCGCCGCGCTTGCCCCGGCTGCCGCCGTCACCGGCGAGTTGCGCGCCGCCGCCGCCCCCGACCTGGCGATGCTGGTCGTGGCGGCGCGGCAACTGCGCGAGGCGGCGCGGTAGCGCCGGCGGCCGCGCTCCCGGCCTACGCTCCCCGGTTCATCCGGTTCGACACCAGGTCGTCGACCACCGTCGGGTCGGCGAGGGTCGACACGTCGCCGAGGTCCTTGGCCTCGTCGGCGGCGATCTTGCGCAGGATGCGGCGCATGATCTTGCCGGAGCGGGTCTTCGGCAGGTTGGGCGCCCATTGCAGGAGGTCGGGGGCGGCGATCGCACTGATCTCCTTGCGCACCCATTGCACCAGCTCCTGGCGCAGCGGCTCGCTCGGCGTCTCGTCGGCGCGCAGGGTGACGTAGGCGTAGATGCCCTGGCCCTTGATCTCGTGCGGATAGCCGACGACGGCGGCCTCGGCCACCTTGGGGTGGGCAACCAGCGCGCTCTCGATCTCGGCGGTGCCGAGGCGGTGCCCGGCGACGTTGATCACGTCGTCGACCCGGCCGGTGATCCAGTAGTATCCGTCCTCGTCGCGGCGCGCCCCGTCGCCGGTGAAATAGAGCCCCGGGAAGGTCGAGAAATAGGTCTCGACAAAGCGCTTGTGGTCGCCGAACACGGTGCGCATCTGCCCCGGCCAGGAATGGGCGAGGCACAGATTGCCCTCGCACGGGCCTTCGAGCACCTTGCCCTCGCCGTCGACGATGACCGGGCTGACGCCGAAGAACGGCCGCGTCGCCGAGCCCGGCTTCAGCGGCGTCGCGCCGGGCAGCGGGGTGATCAGGATGCCGCCGGTCTCGGTCTGCCACCAGGTATCGACGACCGGGCAGCGCCGCTCGCCGACATTGTCGTAGTACCACAGCCACGCCTCGGGGTTGATCGGCTCGCCGACGGTGCCGAGGATGCGCAGCGATTTGCGGCTGGTGCGGCGCACATAGTCCTCGCCCTCGCGCATCAGCGCGCGGATCGCGGTCGGCGCGGTGTAGAAGATCGCCACCTGATGCTTGTCGCAGACCTGCCAGAAGCGCGACGGGTCGGGATAGTTGGGCACGCCCTCGAACATCAGGCTGGTGGCGCCGTTGGCGAGCGGCCCGTAGACGATATAGCTGTGCCCGGTGACCCAGCCGACATCGGCGGTGCACCAGTAGACCTCGCCCGGCCGGTAGTCGAACACGTATTCGTGGGTCATCGAGGTGTAGACGAGATAGCCGCCGGTGGTGTGCAGCACCCCCTTCGGCTTGCCGGTCGAGCCCGAGGTGTAGAGGATGAACAGCGGGTCCTCGGCGTTCATCGGCTCCGGCGGGCAGTCGGGCGAGGCGGCGGCGCAGGCCTCGTGGTACCACACGTCGCGGCCCGGCACCCAGTCGATCTCGCCGCCGGTGCGGCGCACCACGATCACCGTCTCCACCTTGACAGGAGAGGCGGCGATCGCCGCGTCGGCGTTCTTCTTCAGCGGCACCTTGCGGCCGCCGCGCAGCCCTTCGTCGGCGGTGATCAGCACGGTGGAGCGGCAATCCTCGATCCGCCCGGCCAGGCTGTCGGGCGAGAACCCGCCGAACACCACCGAATGGATCGCGCCGATGCGGGCGCAGGCGAGCATCGCGATCGCCGCCTCGGGGATCATCGGCATGTAGATCGTCACCCGGTCGCCCTTCTTGACCCCGCGCGATTTCAGCACGTTGGCGAGGCGGCACACCCCGTCATGCAGCTCGCGATAGGTGACCCTGCGGTCCTCCGCCGGGTCGTCGCCTTCCCACAGGATCGCGGTCTGGTCGCCGCGCGCCGCGAGGTGGCGGTCGATGCAGTTGACCGAGGCGTTGAGGACCCCGTCCTCGAACCAGCGGATCGATACGTCGTCGGCGAACGAGGCGTTCATCACCTTGGTATAGGGCTTGATCCAGTCGAGCCGCTTGCCGGCCTCGCCCCAGAACCAGTCGGGATCGGCGATCGATTCCTCGTAGCGGCTGAGGTAATCCGCCTCGGAAATCTTGCCGATCTTCGGGTAGGTGGTGTTGGGGATCAGGGTGCGGGCCATCGTGTTCTTCCTCCCTGGGCCGGTGTTGCGGGAAGATATGTCGCGCCGGCGCGGCCGGTGCAATTCCGCGTTTTGCCGCTGCGCCTTCGCCTCATGCCGCGATCCCGGCCATGCCGCAGATGACCTTCCATTCCGGCTCGCTGACCGGGCAGACCGAAAGCCGCGACTGGCGGATCAGCGCCATGTTGGCAAGCTCCGGCACGGCCTTCATCTCGCTCAGCGTCACCGGCTTGTTCACCGGCATCACCGGCGCGACATCGACCAGCCCGAACTTGTCGCTGGGCTCGTCCGGGTTGGGGTAGAATTCGCGCACGATCTCGACCACGCCGACGATCTCCTTGCCCTCGTTCGAGTGGTAGAAAAAGGCGCGGTCGCCCCGTTTCATCGCCTTCATGTTGAGCGCGGCCTGATAGTTGTGGACCCCGTCCCAATGGGTGCGGCGGTCCTTGACCATCTGCGCCCAGGAATACTTGGCGGGTTCGGATTTCAGCAGCCAATACGCCATCGCGTCCTCCCCTCACCCGGATAGCGGGTAATCCGCCTGGTCCTCGTAAACCGAGCCGGATTTGGTCTGAAAGCTGGCAATCAGGCTGAACGCGTCGACCGCCAGCGGCGGTGCGCGGAACCGCGCCTCGCGCTGGAGGAACAGGCCGAGCCGGTCGAGCGCCGGGTTGTTGAGCCGCGCCAGGGTCACGTGCGGGGCGAACTTGCGCGGCTCGGGCGGCAGGCCGGCGCGCACCAGCGCATGCTCGATCTTGTCGTGCAGCGCGGCCAGCTCGGGCTGGCGCTCGACCCCGACCCACAAGGTGCGCGGCTTGTCGCCGCCGAACACCCCGATGCCGGCGAGCTGCAGCGAGAAGGGCTTGGCCTTCAGCCGCGCCAGCGCGTCGTCGATGTCGGCGGCCGTGCCTTCGCCGACCTCGCCGATGAAGCGCAGGGTCAGGTGGAGGTTGCCGGCATCGACCCAGCGCGCCCCGGGGATCGGCGTCTCGAGCAGCGACAGCCGCAGTTTCAGGTCCGGCGGAAAGCCGATGCCGACGAACAGGCGCAGCATGATTTCAGGTAAACAGCGTCAGCACACCGGTGTGTCCGTAAAGCCGGTCGCGCGAGATCTCGCCGTTGGCGAAAAACCCGACGAGCGGAAAGTCGCCGAGGGTCTCGCGGATCAACGCCGCCTCCACCCCTTTTTCGCCGAACAGCGCCTCGCCGCGGGCGATGCAGCTGACATAGACGCCGGCCTTGGGCGGGCCGGGCAGCCGGCCGCCGAGCTGCTTGAGCATGCGCACCAAATCCTGCCGGGCGCTCTGCGGGTCGCGCCGGCAGAACAGGATCGGGTCGCCCGGCGCGACCTCGGCGGCGAGCGCGATCCAGCCGCGCTGCGGGTCGATCCCCATCAGGTTGCGCACCAGGTAGTCGCCGGTATCCGAGCCGGCCACCGGCAGCCCGGCAAAGATGACGCCGCCGAGCTGGCGCAGGTTCTGGGCCAGCTCCGGGCCGATCTCGTCGAGGAACACGTCGAGCGCTGCGCGCCCGTCGATGCGCATGACGACGTTGTCGCGCGCCTCGTCGATATGGCGCACCGGGCCGATCGGGGTGCAGCCCTGGGTCAGCGCGGTCGCCACCGCGATCTGCGGCGCCAGCATCAGCCCGGCCAGCCCGCCGCCGCCGACCCCCCGGCCGGCGACCAACGGCGCCCGGCACTGGTGCGAGACCAGCCCGCCGACGAGAAACGCGCCGGTGGCGCTGCCCGCGTCGATCGCCGCGCGCGCCAGGTCGGGGCAGCGCGGGTCGGCATGGACCAGCGCCAGCGCCGGCTGCGCCGCCTCGATCCAGCCGGCATGGTCGCGCGGCAGGTCGGCGGCCGGGTCGCCGGTCGCGGCGAAGACGCGGAACCCGTCGTTCGGCAGCGTCGCGGTCAATACCGCGGCGGCCGGACGGTCGTAGACCTCGGTGCCGCCGCCGCAGATGCCGAGGCCGACGCCGCCGACCCAGTCGGCGACGCCGCTGCCGGCGGCCAGCTCGGCGACCAGGCGCGGCAGAACCGGCGCCGCCGGCTCGCTGACATAGACGATGCCGAGCGTCGCGCCGCCGCCTTGCGGCAGCTGCGCCAGGCAGCGGGCCGCCAGGGTGGACGCGTCGCCCTCGGCGAAGGCGCTGGCGAATGCGCTCATGACTTGGCCTCCACCAGTTGCTCGACCAGCGGCGCGAGCCGGTCGACGATGACGGCGACGCCGCGCTCGTTCGGGTGCAGCCCGTCGGGCTGGTTCAGCTGCGGGTCCATCGCCACGCCCTCCAGGAGGAACGGGTAGAGCGGCACATTATGGCGCCGCGCGAGTTCGGGATAGAGGCTGTCGAACCGCCGCTCGTAGGCCTCGCCCCAATTGCTCGGCGCCTTCATGCCGATCAGCAGCACCCGCGCCCCCGCCGCCTGGATGCGGGCGATGATCGCGTCGAGGTTGGCGCGCACCGTCGCCGGATCGGTGCCGCGCAGGGCGTCGTTGGCGCCCAGTTCGAGGAGCACCAGGTCCGGCTTCTCGGCCAGCGCCCAGTCGAGGCGGGCGAGCCCGCCGGCGGTGGTGTCGCCCGACACCCCGGCATTGACCACGGTGGCGGCGATCCCGTCGCGGCGCAGCCGCGCTTCGAGCCGGGCCGGCAGCGCCTCGCTCTCGGGCAGGCCCAGCCCGGCGGTCAGGCTGTCGCCGAACGCGAGGATGCGCGGCCCCCGCGCCGCCGCCGGCAGGGCCGACAGGCACAGCACCAGGGCGAGCGACAGGGCGGGGCGGCGTTTCACGGCGACAGTCAACGCCCGATCGGCCGCGTTGACAAGCGGTGCCGCCGGGCCATATCCGGCTGACCATGAACGACCCCGCCGCCCTGGTCGCGCTCGACGCGGTCGCCTTGACGCTGACCAGCGCCGCCGGGCCGGTCGAGATTCTGCGCGGCATCTCGCTGGAGATCGCGGCGGGCGAGACGGTGGCGCTGCTCGGCCCTTCCGGCTCGGGCAAATCGACCCTGATGATGGTGATCGCCGGCCTCGAACGGCCGAGCGCCGGGCGCGTCGTGCTCGCCGGGCACGACCTGTCGCGGCTCGACGAAGACGCGCTGGCGCGGCTGCGCCGCCGCCATGTCGGCATCGTCTTTCAGGCGTTCCACCTGCTGCCGACGATGACCGCTCTCGAAAACGTCGCGATCCCGCTCGAGCTGGCCGGCGCCGCCGACGCCTTTGCCGCCGCCGCGGCGGCGCTCGAGCGGGTCGGGCTCGGCCACCGCTCCGGCCACTACCCGGCCGAATTGTCGGGCGGCGAGCAGCAGCGCGTCGCCATCGCCCGCGCCTTCGTCGCCGGACCGCAGCTGCTGCTCGCCGACGAGCCGACCGGCAATCTCGACGGCGCCACCGGCGCGCTCGTCATCGACTGCCTGTTCGCCGAGCAGGCGCGCCGCCGCACCGCGCTCCTGCTGATCACCCACGATCCCGCTCTCGCCGAGCGCTGCGAGCGCCAGCTCCAGCTCGCCGACGGCCGCATCGTCGACGACCGCCGCCGCCCCGCCGCGCTGAGGCGGGCGCTGTGAGGTATGCCCTGGTCCTGGCGCGGCGCGAATTGCGCGGCGGCATCGCCGGGTTTCGCGTCTTTGTCGCCGCCCTGGCGCTGGGGGTGGGGGCGATCGCCGCGGTCGCCTCGCTCGATGCGGCGGTGCGCGCCGGACTGCACGGCCAGGCGCGGGCGCTGCTCGGCGGCGACGTCGCGGCGCGGCTCGCCTTCCGCCCGGCCGATGCCGCGGAGCGCGAATTCCTCGCCGCCAGCGGCCGGCTGTCCGAGATCGTCACCCTGCGCTCGATGGCGCGCAGCGGCGACGGCGCACAGCAGAGCCTGATCGAGTTGAAGGCGGTCGACGCCGCCTATCCGCTCGCCGGCGCGGTGCGGCTCAGCCCGGCGCAGCCGCTGGCGGCGGCGCTGGCCGAGCGCGACGGGGTGTTCGGCGCCGCGGTCGAGGCGCCGGTCGCGAGCCGGCTCGGCCTCGCCCTCGGCCACCGCTTCCGCATCGGCGAGGCCGAGCTGCAATTGCGCGCGCTGATCGAGCGCGAGCCCGATCTCGAAGGCGGCGGGCTGGTGTTCGGTCCCGCGGTGCTGATCGCGACCGCGGCGCTCGACCGCACCCGGCTGATCCGCCCCGGCGCGATCGTCGCCTACGACTACCGCCTCTTGCTCCCGCCCGGCGCCGACCCGGCGCAGTGGATCGCCGCGGCGAAGGCGAGATTTCCCGAGGCGGGCTGGCGCCTGCGCAGCGCCGCCGAGGCGTCGCCGGCGCTGCAGCGCTTTCTCTCGCGCATCGGCCTGTTCCTGTCGCTGGTCGGGGTCACCACCCTCTTGGTCGGCGGCATCGGCATCGGCAACGCGGTCGCCGGCTTTGTCGCCGGCAAGAGCGAGACGATCGCCACGCTGAAATGCCTCGGCGCGCCGACCCGGCTGATCTTTCTCGCCTGCCTCGCCCAGGTGCTGGCCTTCGCGCTTGTCGCGATCGCCGCGGCGCTCGTCTTCGGCGCGCTGGCGCCGCCGCTCGCCGCGCCGCTGCTCGCCCGGCTGCTGCCGGTCAGCCTGCCGCCCGGCCCCTATCCGCTGGCTTTGGCCGAGGCGGCGGCGGCCGGGTTGCTGGCGACGCTCGCCTTCTCGCTGATCCCGCTGGCGGCGGTCGGCCGGATCGTGCCGGGGGCGCTGTTCCGCGACGCGATCGCCCCGGCGCCGCGGCGGCCCGCCCCGGCCGCGGTCGCGGCGACGGCGCTCGCCGCCGCCGGGCTCGCCGGCCTTGTCGTCGCCACCGCCGCCGACCGCGCGACGGCGCTGTGGTACCTCGCCGGCATCGCCGCCGCCTTTGCCGCCTTCCGCCTGCTCGGCGGTGCGGTCGCGGCGGCGGCGCGGCGGCTCGCCCGGGTGCGGCGGATCGCGGCGCGGCCGATCCTGCGCCTGGCGCTGGCCAATCTCGGCCGGCCGGGCGCGCCGACCGGGCGCGCGGTCATGTCGCTCGGCATCGGGCTCAGCGTGCTCGCTGCGGTGGCGCTGGTCGAAGGCAACCTCGCCGCCGCGATCGACGCCCGCCTCGCCGAGGGCGCCCCGGCCGATTTCGTCATCGACATCCAGCCCGGTCAGCTCGCCGGCTTTCTCGCCACAGTTGCGGCGGTGCCCGGCATCCGGGTCGAGACGGTGCCGATGCTGCGCGGCCGCATCACCCGGCTGAACGGCGTCCCGGTCGAGCGCGCGAAGATCGCGCCCGAGGCGCAGTGGGCGGTGCGCGGCGACCGCGGCCTGACCTATGCCGCCCGCCCGCCCGACGGCGCCGAGCTGACCGCGGGGGCGTGGTGGCCGGCCGGCTACCGCGGGCCGCCGCTGATCTCGTTCGACGAAGCGCTGGCGCGCGGCATGGGGCTCGGCGTCGGCGACACGCTGACGGTCAACCTGCTCGGCCGCGAGATCACCGGCCGCATCGCCAATCTGCGCCATATCGAATGGGCCCGGCTCGGCATCAATTTCGCGATCGTGTTTGCGCCCGGCACGCTCGAAGCCGCGCCGCAGACCCATCTCGCCGCGGTCTACGGCGACGACGCGGCGGCCGAGACGGCGCTGCGCCGCGCCGGCGCGCGCTTTCCCAACATCACCGCGATCCCGGTGCGCGAGGCGCTGGCCCGGATCGAGCGCGTCGTCGCGGCGATCGCCGCGGCCTTGCGGCTGGTCGGGCTGGTCACCCTCGCCGCCGGCATGCTGGTGCTCGGCGGGGCGATCGCCGCCGGGCATCGCCGCCGCGTCTACGAGGCGGTGGTGCTCAAGGTCCTGGGCGCGACCCGCGGCACCGTCGCGCTCGCTTTTCTTGTCGAGCACGGGCTCGTCGGCGCCGCCGCCGCGGTTGCCGCCGCGCTGGTCGGCAGTGTCGCCGCCTATGCCGTCGTCACCGGGCCGATGCGCTCCGACTGGGTGTTTCTCGCCGCGCCGCTCGCCGCCACGCTGGCGCTGGCGCTGGCGATCGCGCTGGGGCTCGGCTTTGCCGGAACCTGGCGCGCGCTCGGCGCCCGGCCGGCCCCGCTGTTGCGCCGCGATTGAGCGGCTTCCGGCGCCGCCTCACCTTGAATTCCCGAGCACTTATGCCAATATCGCTGGCCGAGGGATCAACCTCGCTTGCCTCTCTGGAGGGTTACATGGCTCTCGGTTCGCAGCCCCGCTGGACAGTGCGGACGGCGGACACCAGGGTCGACATCGATGTCGGCCTGCGCGACTACATGTTGCGCATCTACAACTACATGGCATCGGGTCTGGCGCTGACCGGCATCGTCGCCTACCTGTTCGCCCAGTACCTTTACGCCAATCCCGCGCTCGCCCGGTCGCCGCTGATGTTCGTCATCATGCTGGCGCCGCTTGGGCTCGTCATGTGGCTGAGCTTCGGCATCAACCGGATGCAGGCGAGTACGGCGCAGGCCCTGTTCTGGGTCTACTCGGCGCTGATGGGCCTGTCGCTCGCCTCGGTGTTCCTGGTCTTCACCGGGGCCAGCATCGCCCGCGTCTTCTTCATCACCGCCGGCACCTTCGCGGCGATGAGCCTTTACGGCTATACCACCCGGCGCGACCTGTCGCAGTTCGGCTCGTTCCTGTTCATGGGCCTGATCGGCATCATCATCGCCTCGCTGGTCAACCTGTTCATCGCCTCCTCGGCGCTGCAGTTCGCCATCTCGGTGATCGGCGTCATCGTCTTCACCGGCCTGACCGCGTGGGACACGCAGCAGATCAAGGAGATGTATTTCGCGAGCGACGGCTACGAGGTGGCCGGCAAGAAGGCGGTGATGGGGGCGCTGCGCCTCTATCTCGACTTCATCAACCTGTTCATGATGCTGCTGCAGCTGTTGGGCGCGCGGCGCGACTGACCGGGTTGTTCCCGCATTCTCCTGCGGCCGACGGCCGGGCATCTCGCCCGGCCGTTTCGCTTTGACACACCGCCCTCGCCGGGTAAGACTGGCAAGCGGTCGATCCGGCGCCAACAACAACGGCAACCGCGCCGGCAGGACCCTGACGGCTGGGAGGATGCGCGATGCTGGACCTGTTGGAACAGCAAAAGAAACTGACCTTCAACCAGTGGAAGGTCGCCGGGGCGGCGACGCTCGGCGACATGCTCGACTTCTTCGACTTCTTCCTGATCAGCTTCGTGCTGGGCTACGTGGTCAAGGCGTGGCACCTGACCTTCGGCCAGTCGGGCGCGATCCTCCTCGCCTCCGGTATCAGCGCGCCGTTCGGCTCGCTGTTCTACGGCTGGCTCGCCGACAAGCTCGGCCGCCGCACCGCGCTGATCGCCGCCATCCTCAACGTTTCGCTCGCCACCGGCGCGATGGCGGTGACCCCCCAGGGGGCGTGGATCTATCTGGTCGCTTGCCGCTTTATCGTCGGCTTCGGCGTCACCGGGCTCTATTCGGTCGACATCACGCTGATGCAGGAGTTCTCGCCGGCGAGCAAGCGCGGCTGGTTCACCGGGCTGACCACGACCTTGCTGCCCGCCGGCTCGCTGCTTGCCGCGCTGCTCGGCTATCTGGTCGCGCCGATCATCGGCTGGCGCGGCATGGTCGCCACCGGGCTCTTGCCGGCGCTGTTGTGCCTGTATGTGCGCGCCTTCGTGCCGGAATCGCCGCACTGGCTGCTGCGCAAGGGGCGGCCGGAAGAGGCGCGCAAGTCGCTCGCCTGGGCGCTGCAGGTCGATCCGGCGACGATCCCGCTGAGCGGCAGCCTGCCGCCGACCGAGCAGACGCGCTGGATCGAGCTGTTCAAATACCCGCGCAACATCGTCGCCGGGTGCCTGACCGGCCTCACCCAGACCGGCGGCGTCGCGCTCGCGCTGTGGCTGATCGCGCTGTTCGTCATGGTGCTCAACGTCAGCCCGCAAGAGGCCTCCAGGCTGGCGATCTTCGTCGCCCTCGGGGCGATCGCCGGCCGCTTCTTCTGCTCGTGGATTTCGGATGCCTGGGGGCGCCGCGTCTCCGGCATCGTCTGCTGCGTCGTCTCGGCCGGCTTCATGGCCCTGGCCGGCATCCTGCACGACGTCTACATCGGCGGCGTGTCGATGTTCTTCGTGATGATCCTGCTGCAGAGCTTCCTCGGCAGCGGCAACTACACCATCGTCGGCCCCTATATGGGCGAGCTGTGGCCGGCGCGGCTGCGCGGCAGCGGCATGGGGCTGGTCTACGGCGTCGGCAATCTCGGCAAGTTCATCGGCCCGGCCGGTCTCGCCTGGATCGCCGGCTCGTCGAACTACGTCAAGCCCGAGGCGACGATGGCGGCGCTGATCCCCGGCTTCCTCTATTTCGCCTACTGGTACCTGATCGGCGCCTTTGCCTTCTGGCTGATCGGCAGCGAGACCCGCGGCCGCACGATCGACGACATCGACCGCGAGATGAACGCGCTGTCCACCCGCAACGCCGAGGTCGTCTCCGCCGTGGCCGGCATTCTCGGCGCCGCGCTCAGCGTCGCGGTCTATCCGTTCGCGCCGCTGGCGGTGTTCGTCAGCGTCGGCTTCACCGTCATCGCCCCGGTGGTCGGCGGCGTGCTGATGCTGGCCTGCGCCGCCTGGCTGCTCTACCTGGCGCTGACCGGCGCCGGCGCGGTGGTGCTGCTGCTCGGCCTGTTGACGGTGGCGCTGATCTCGGTCGCCGGAGTTGCCGCGCTGGTCACCGGCTTCGGCAAGCCGGCGATCGGTCCGGCCAAGGCGGCGGCGGAGTAGCGGTTCGTGCTGCTCTACAACTCGATCGGGCCGAACCCGCGCACCGTGCGCATCTTCATGGCCGAGCGCGGGATCGACCTGCCGCGGGTCGAGATCGACCTGCGCGGCGGCGAGAACCGGCGCGAGCCCTACCTGTCGAAAAACCCGGCCGGGCAATGCCCGGCGCTGGAGCTCGACGACGGCCGGGTGCTGAGCGAGATCACCGCGATCTGCGAATATCTCGACGAGATTTCGCCCGGGCCTTCGCTGATCGGCGCGACCCCGGAGGAGCGGGCCGAGACGCGCATGTGGGTGCGGCGCATCGACCTCAACATCCTCGAGCCGATGGCCAACGGCTTCCGCTTCGGCGAAGGGCTCAAGATGTTCGAGAACCGGGTGCACTGCATCCCGCAGGCCGCCGCCGATCTGAAGGCGATCGCGCAGGAGCGCCTAGCCTGGCTTGACGGGCTGATGGCGGGCAAGGACTATGTCTGCGGCAGCCGTTTCAGCCTCGCCGACATCCTGCTCTTTGCCTTTGTCGACTTCTTCGCCGGGTTCGGCCAGCCGCTCAACCCGGCGCTGAAGACCATCGCCGCCTGGCATGCCCGGATGAAGGCGCGGCCCAGCGCCAACGCCTGATCCGGCGGCGGCCGCAACACCGCCTCGCGCAAGGGCCGCGACGGCGCCGGCGGTCTATTTGGTGGCGAGGCCGATCGCCCGGTGCGGCT
>Ga0209581_1001216_pt1 | contig 32429 bp, 23 predicted proteins | sample Coa_R2_FD_187160 | JGI IMG/M metagenome (GOLD analysis project Ga0209581, IMG submission 187160) | Surface soil microbial communities from Centralia Pennsylvania, which are recovering from an underground coalmine fire - Coalmine... | ecosystem: Environmental > Terrestrial > Soil > Unclassified ...
ATTCCAACCTGGAGCGTCGTTCGCTTCGCATGCAGGTCTTCGGTCGCAAGCGAAGCGAGCGACGTTTCGGTCTACAGCGCACGAGTTGCATTCGGAGTCTTCATTCCCCGGCAAGATCGTCGTGCAGCTCCTCCCGTGGGATGCTTTGCTCTGATGTGCTTTCTTTTTGTGACTTTTCTTGACTCCGGGCATCCTGCGCTGCGCCGCTGCGCGGCCTCTCCCGCCAGCGGGAGAGGCGGCAAACTGAATCTCAGCACTAATCACGTGTGGGATTGATTCCCCCGAGCCGCTGCGGTAGCGTGCGCGGCATGGCGCAGCCCGAAAGCAAACCGGCCGAGATCAACCAGATTGCCGAGTTCGAGAAGTCGCTCGACGAATTGGAGAAACTCGTCGCCCGGATGGAACAGGGCGACCAGAGTCTGGACGACTCGCTCAAATCCTTCGAGCGCGGCGTGGCGCTGTACCGCAACTGCCGCAGCGCGCTGGAACAGGCCGAACTGCGTGTGAAACTGCTGTCCGACCCGTTGACGCCGGACGAAGCCCAGGATTTTGAACCCGACACGCCCTGAGCCGGCGGCGCTCGACGCCTGGCGCGCGCGCGCCGACGCGGTGCTGGCGCGCACGCTGCCGGCCGAAGCGCAACCGCCCGCCGAGCTGCACCGTGCGATGCGCTACGCCGTGCTCGGCGGCGGCAAGCGTCTGCGCCCGGTGCTGGTCTACGCCACCGGCCACGCGCTCGGCGCGGCGCCGGAACGGCTCGACGCCGCCGCCGCGGCGGTGGAGATCATCCACGCCTACTCGCTGGTGCACGACGACCTGCCGGCGATGGACGACGACGCCCTGCGCCGCGGCCGGCCCACCTGCCACGTCGCCTTCGGCGAGGCCATGGCGATCCTCGCCGGCGATGCCCTGCAGGCGCTCGCGTTCGAGGTGCTGGCCGGCGACGCCAGCGGGCACGATCCTGGTATACATGTGGAAATGTTGCGCACGCTCGCGGCGGCCTGCGGTTCGCACGGCATGGCCGGCGGTCAGGCGCTCGATCTGGCCGCGGTCGGCTGCCGCCTGGACGCCGCGGCACTCGCACGCATGCACGTGCACAAGACCGGCGCGCTGATCCGCGCCAGCGTGCGTCTCGGCGCGCTCGCCGCCGGCGGTGCGGACGTGGCGACGCTCGCTGCGCTCGATCGCTACGCCCACGGCGTGGGCCTCGCCTTCCAGATCCGCGACGACATCCTCGACGTCGAGGGCGAGAGCGCGACCCTCGGCAAGACCGCCGGCAAGGACGCCGCGCGGGCGAAACCGACCTATCCGGCGATCCTCGGCATGGCGGCCTCGCGCGCGGAGCTCGCGCGCCTCACCGACGCGGCCATCGCCGCGCTCGCCCCGCTCGGCGCACGCGGCGCCGAGCTCGTCGCGCTCGCGCGCCATGTCGCCGAGCGCGAGCACTGAACGTGGCCCGCCGCGCTACTTGATCAGCCGCAGGCTCACCGGATACCGGAACGCCACGCCTTCGCTCGCCTTGATCGCGGCCAAGATGGTGAAGATGAGCCAGGCGAGGGCGATCAGTGCGCCGAGGGGCCAGGCGATCAGCAGACCGATGCCGAAGGTGCCGATCGAGAACAGCAGCAGGACCACGCCGACGATCGCGAGCGTGAGGTTGAAGTTCACCGCCTCCTTGCCCTGATCGTCGACGAACGGCATCGTGTCCTTCTTGAGCAACCAGATCACCAGCGGCCCCAGAAAACACCCGAAGCCGAACCAGAGGCCGGTGACGACGGCGCCGAGCAGCGCCGACAGATGCGCGAACATCGCCCACTGCCGCGCCTCGGCATCCGGCGCCGCGGGCGGCGGCGGGGTCGGCGTCTCGTGCGGCGGTACCGGAACGTTCATGGCTTCTCCTCGGGCGGGCGGGGCAAGTCACTGTTGCCGCCCGGCGCGATCTTGTCAAGACGCGACCGCGCGCCGCTCAGGTTCCCGCGACGGTCATGCGCTCGATCAGGATCGAGCCGGTGAGGATGTGCGAACGCGGATCCACGTCGGCGCCGATGGCGACGATGCCGGCGAACATGTCGCGCAGATTCGCGGCGATGGTGATTTCCTCCACCGGATGGGCGATCGCGCCGTGCTCGACCCAGAAGCCGGCCGCGCCGCGCGAGTAGTCGCCGGTGACGATCGACACGCCCTGCCCCATCACTTCGGTCACGACCAGGCCCGTGTCCATGCGCCGGAGCAGCGCGGCGAAGTCGTCGGCGCCGGGCGTCACCACCAGATTGTGGATGCCGCCGGCATTGCCGGTGCTGGCGAGCCCGAGCTTGCGCGCCGAATAACTGCCGAGCACGTAGCGTTCCAGCACGCCGTCGCGCACCAACGCGCGTTCGCGCGTGGCCACGCCCTCGGCATCGAACGTCGCCGAGCCGTGGCCGCGGCGCAGATGCGGGCGTTCGACGATCTCCACGAATTCCGGCAGGATCCGCTTGCCGGCGTGATCGAGCAGGAAGCTCGCCCTGCGGTACAGCGCGCCGCCGCTCACCGCGGAGACGAGATGCCCGATCAGGCCGCGCGCCACCTCGGGCACGAACAGCACCGGACAGGTGCGCGTGCCGAGCGGCCGCGCGCCGAGCCGCGCCAGGGTGCGCTCGGCGGCCTTGCGGCCGATGCCGGCGGCAGCGGGCAGATCCTCGGCCGCGCGCGCGGTCTCGTACCAGTAGTCGCGCTGCATGCCGGCTTCGTCCGCGGCGATCAGCCCGCACGACAGCGTGTGCCGTGTGCCGCGTTCGCGGCCGACGAAGCCGTGCGAGTTGGCGTACACCGCGAGACTCGCCCCGGTCTGCACCGCGGCGCCGTCGGAATTGCGGATGCCGGCGACGGCGCGCCCGGCGTCCTCGATCTCGACGCCGAGGGCGATCGCGGCGGGCGCATCGAGCGCCCACGGATGCCACAGATCGAGATCGGGAAACTCGCGCGCGAGCAGCGCCGGATCGGCGAGCCCGGCGCAGGGATCGGCCTCGGTGTGGCGCGCGATCGCACAGGCCTGTTCGACGGTCTTGGCGATGGAATCGGGCGCGAGATCGGCGGTGCTCGCCGAGCCCTTGCGCTGGCCGAAATACACGGTGACGCCGAAGCCGCGATCGCGCGTGTGTTCGACGGTCTCGACCTCGCCCAGGCGCACGTTGACGCTGAGCCCGACGTCGATGGTGGCGTTGACCTCGGCCTCGCTCGCGCCGGCCGCGCGGCAGCGGCCGAGCACGTCCGCGGCGAGTTCGGCGAGCCGATCGAGCTCGTCGATGTCGGGTTCCTTCACGGTGAGCTGGGTAGGCAAGGTCGTACCTTCGAGGATTCCTGCAAGCAAGAATTCGTTATGCGGCGACCGCCGCAGCGGATCGGGTTGCGCCGCGGACGCGCCGACCTTTGACCTTTGGCCGGCAACCACGGACCATTGCGCCATGCGCCAACACCCGCCGCCCGACGACGTACCGGATGCGCTCGCGCCGCCGCCCAGCCGCAGCCAACGGCGGCGCGAGGCGCTCGACGTGCTCAAGCTGGCGCAGGCGCTGGCGGCGATGTCCGACGCCGAGCTCGCGCCGCTGCCGCTCGACGACGAGCTGCGCGCGGAAGTGCGGCGCACGCGCGCGGTGACGCAGCCGATCGCGCGCAAGCGCCAGACGCAGTATCTGGCCAAGCAGTTGCGCAAACTCGATGACGATGCGCGGCAGGCGATCCGCGCCGCGCTCGACCACGATCGCGCCTTGCGCCACCGCGAAACCGCCGCGCTGCACCGCATCGAGGGCTGGCGCGAGCGTCTGCTCGACGAAGGCGACGCGGCGCTGACCGAGCTGATGCAGCATTTTCCACAATGCGACCACCAGCGCCTGCGCCAGCTCGCACGCCGCGCCCGCGCCGAACGCGATCGCGGGCAGCCGCTGCACGCCTATCACGAGCTGTTCCGCAGCCTGCGCACGCTGCTCGGCAACACCTGACGCGGGGCACCGCGCCACGGGCAGCGGCCGCCTCACGCCGCGGTACCGCCCACCGTCATCGCGTCGATCCGGAGCGTCGGCTGGCCCACGCCCACCGGCACGCTCTGGCCCTCCTTGCCGCAGGTGCCGACGCCTTCGTCCAGCTTCAGATCGTTGCCGACCATCGACACGCGCGTCAGCACTTCCGGACCGGAGCCGATCAGGGTCGCGCCCTTGACCGGGCGCGTGACCTTGCCGTCCTCGATCAGGTATGCCTCGCTCGCCGAGAACACGAACTTGCCGTTGGTGATGTCGACCTGGCCGCCGCCGAAGTTCACCGCGTACAGCCCGCGCGGCACCGAAGCGATGATCTCCGCCGGATCGCTCGTGCCGGGCAGCAGGTAGGTGTTGGTCATGCGCGGCATCGGCAGGTGCGCGAACGATTCGCGCCGGCCGTTGCCGGTGGGGCGCACGCCCAGCAGCCGCGCGTTGAGCTTGTCCTGCAGATATCCGGTGAGCACGCCGCGCTCGACCAGCACGGTGCACTGGCTCGGCGTGCCCTCGTCGTCGACGCTGAGCGAGCCGCGCCGATTGGGCAGCGTGCCGTCGTCGACGATGGTGCACAGCGGCGAGGCCACCGTCTCGCCGAGCCGTCCGGCGAAGGCCGAGGTGCCCTTGCGGATGAAATCGCCCTCGAAGCCGTGGCCGATCGCCTCGTGCAGCAGCACGCCGGGCCAGCCGGGGCCGAGCACCACGGTCATGGTGCCGGCCGGCGCCGGCACCGATTCCAGATTGACCAGCGCCTGGCGCACGGCCTCGCGCGCGAACGCGAAGGCGCGGCCGTTCTCGAGCAGTTCGCGATAGCCGTGGCGGCCGCCGCCGCCGGCCGACCCCTGCTCGCGGCGGCCGTGCTGCTCGGCGATCACCTGCACGTTGAGCCGCACCAGCGGCCGCACGTCGGCGGCGAGCGTGCCGTCGGCCGCGGCGACCAGGACGGTGTCGAGCACCGCGGCCAGGCTGACGATGACCTGGCTCACGCGCGGATCCCGGGCGCGGCAGAACTTGTCCACTTCGCGCAAAAGTGTAATTTTTTCCTCGTTGTCGAGCGAGGCGACCGGATCGAGCGGCGGGTACAGCGCGCGCGGTTCGTGGGCACGGAGCGCCGGGACGGCGCCGCCCGCGCCGGCACGCGCGATCGCACGCGCGTTGCGCGCCGCATCGAGCAGTTGCGGCAGCACGATCTCGTCGGAATAGGCGAAGCCGGTCTTCTCGCCGCTCATCGCGCGCACGCCGACGCCCTGCTCGATGCTGTGGCTGCCTTCCTTGACGATGCCGTCCTCGAGCACCCACGACTCGCTGCGCGAGTGCTGGAAATACAGGTCGGCGGCGTCGATGGACGGCCCGAGCAGTTGCGCGAAGACGCGGTCGAGATCGCCATGGGCGAGACCGGCGGGCTGCAGCAACTGGCGCTCGGCCAGGGCGAGTACGCTCATGTCGGAATGCGCGCTACGGGAATGACCACGAAATGGAGGCGCGATGCTAGGTTACAAGCCCGCGCCGCGCAACCCGCCGCCGGAGGCCGGCGCGGGCTTCGGCTTCGGCGCGGGTCGGGCCGGCGGCGACGCGGGCTGGGTCGACTCGACGGGTTCCTTGGCCAACAGGGTGATGACCGGCTTGTCCCAACCGCCCTTGACGCTGTAGCGCGCGCGCACCGCCGAGGCGATCTGATTCTTGAACACGCCTTGCAGCACCGCGCCGGCCGCCGCGCCGACCGGCCCGCCCACCAGCGCGCCGCCGATCATCAGCGTGCCGCCGACGTGCGGCGTGACCAGCATGGTCTGATCGTAGTCCCGTGCCTTGAGCCCGGTGCGACCGCTCACCTCGATGTCCGCCGCCGGTCCGGTCACGGTCAGGCCGCTGGTGTAGGCGTTGCCGTCCTTGAGCGTGAACGTGCCCTCGATCGAATCGAAGCTGAAGCCGGAGCGGAAGAAATCGCCGAAGTCGAGCGCCAGGCGGCGCGGCAGTGCGCCCAGATTGAACAGGCCGAAGATGCGGCCGGCGCCGGGATCGGCCTCGGGGATGCGACCGGCACGCACCGACGCCTTGAGCGTGCCGTCCAGCCGCGCCAGCGCGAACGTCGCCGGCGCCCCGGGCCAACTGCCTTCGATGTGCGCGACGGTTTCGCCGCCGATCACCACGCCGGCGTAGCCGAACGCATCGAGCATGCGGCCGAGATCGCGCGCGCTGAAGTCGATCACGAAGGTCGAGCGGTCGCTGCCGGGGCGTCCCAGCCAGTCGCCGCGCGCGCGCATCTCGAGATTGCTCGAGTGCGTGGCGACCTGCTCGAAATGCGTGCCGTTGGCGACCGGATAGCTCTCCAGCGTGGTCGCGCCGAGACTGCTCTGGCCGAGGTGGAAGTCGTCGATGCGGATGTGCAGCGGCGGCAGGCTCGCCGGATTCTCGCTCACCGAGGTGGTCTCGGTGTCGGTCGCCTCCGGCCAGTACAGGCGCGTCAGGTGCGCGCTGATGCCGCGCTGGCGCAGGTCGGACGGCAAGCTCAGACCGCCGTCGATGTTGGCGCCGGCGAAGGCGAGTTCGAGACCCTCCCTGGCGGGCGTCAGCCGGAACGTCGCCGCGCCGAAATCGCGCTGCCAGGCCATCAGCGACTGGGTCTTGAGATCCACGCCGGCGAGCAGATCGCTGCCGCCGCCGCTGCCGCTGGCGAAGTCCAGCCAGCCGGAAAGATCGAGCAGCGGCGCGCTGCCGCCGATCAGGAAACCGGCCGCCGGCAATGGCGCCGTCGCCTCGCCGCCGAACTCCACGCGCGCGGCGAACGGCTGGTTCGGCGCCGGCAGCCGGCCGCGCAAGTGCATGAGCCGGCCGAGCGAGAGGTCGATCGCGCCGCCCGGCGCGGGCGGGCCGAGCACGAGCTTGAGCGGCAGCGCGCTGTCCGCGGTCTTCGCCAGCGGTGCCGGCAGATCGAGCGCCACGCCGTGCAGATCCGCCTCGACGCTCAGCCGCGTGGTCGGCGCGGCGGCCAGATCGCTGTCGGCGCTGAAGCCGATGTTCCAGAGCGTCGCGCCATCGACGCGGTCCGCATAGGCCGTGAGCAGCGGCGCATAGGCGAGCAGCTCGCGCGCCGGCAGGTTGGCGGCCAGCGTGGCCTCGACCGCGTGCTTCGGGTCCGCGGTCATGCCGCCGACGGCGAGCGCGAACGTCGCCGGCTTGCCGTTCATGTTCACCGCGAGCGGGTCGCTGGCGAAGCCGCGCTGGCTGAAACGCACGCCGCCGTTCGCCTTGGTCAGGCGCAGGTTGTACTTGGCATCGCTCACGTCGGCGTCGGCGAGCTTGACCGTGCCGGCGAGTTCGAGTCGTTCGACCTGCTTGATCGGCAAGGTCAGGTGCATCGCCACCTTGCCGCTGCCGCCGAGGCCGACGCCGAGCAGCTCGGCGCCGTAGCGCTGGCCGATCGGCGTGGCCTTGATGAACCCGAGCAGGTCCTTGCCCGCGCCGGCGCCGGTGAGGTCGAGATCGAGCACCGGTTCGGCGAGGTCGGGGATGTCGGCGCTCGCCTTGTCCACCTTGTTGCCGAGCACCTCGGCCGCGCTCGCGTCCACGTGCAGGCCGGCGTTGACGAAGTCGGCGACGGCACGGATGCGCTCGGCCACCGGCCAGTCCGGCAGGTAGACCAGACGCACGTCCTCGACCTCGGCGCGCGCCTCGAAGCGGCCGGCGAGGTCGTGGAACGGCCAGTCGGCGAGGTCGCCGCGGAACACGGCGCGCCCGGCCTTGACGTTGCCGGCCTCGAGCGCGCGATCGAGCCACGCCACCGCCGGCGGCGGCAGCACGTTCACCGGCCAGAACAGGTGCGAGGCGGGCACCTCGCCGTGGGTGACGACGGCGTAGACGTCGAGCGCGGGTCGCGAGCCGTCGTCGTGCAGCTCGATCGCGCCGCGCAACTGCCCGCCGTAGCCGGCGCCGTCGAAATCGAGCGCATCGGTCTCCAGACGCCAGCCGCGTTCGCCGCGGTACGCCGCGACGTCGCCGGCGAATTCCGCGAACTCGAACGGCCGCCGGAACACCTTCGGCGCATCGAAGCCGAACGCGGTGTGCGGCGGCAGGCTGAGCACGAAGGCGTCCTGATCGCCGAGGAGCGCGCCGCGCGCGCCGCTGACGCCGGGCACCGCATCGACCGCGTGCCAGGCGAGACCCTCGAAGCGGGCGCTGACGTCGAAATCCGTCGCGCCGGCATGGCGCAACGTCAGCGTCTCCAGCGTGCCGATCGGATCGGCCTGGTACAGCCAGCGCCGCGCCGTCTCGGGCAATGCGTCGCAGAGCATCGCCACGCTGGTCGGCCCGGCCAGATCGAGCGCCTCGACCGCGAGCGCATAGACCGGCGGCGCGTCGCCCGGATCGCGCGACTTTTCCACATGGATGCGCGCGGCCGGCGAGGTCGCGCCCTGCCGGGCGAAGACGAGGTCCGCCACGTCCGCGCGCCAGCCGTGTTCGGTGCGCCGCCAGGCCGCGGCGAAGCCGATGCGATCGAAACCGACGCGCGGCACGATGCCCGGCTTGCCGCCGAGCGGCACCGGCGCGGCGGTCGACAGCACGAGATCGCGCAGGTCCGCTTCGGCGCGCAGTTCGGTCAGTCGATCGTGCCGCCACCATGCCCAGACCTGCGCGCGACCGTTGCCGCGCTCGAGGGTGAGCCCGGCCAAAGCGTAGCCGTGCAGGATCGCGGCAAGATCGAGCGCACGTCCGCCGAGATAGATCTCGCCGTCGTGCTGCTCGTCGTCGTAGTCGATCACCGCCTCCACCGGCGCCGAATTCGTCTCCAGGCAACGCACGCGCGCGAGCACCCGATGCCGGTTGCCGGAATTGATCAGCCGCACCTCGTCGCCGCCGAGCACGAGATGGCGGTCGGCGTCGTCGATGGTCAGGCGCAGATCGCGGAGCACCAGCGAGCCGAGCGCGAACAGCGCCGAGGCGTCGGCGTGATCGCCGGCGCCGCCGGTCTCCATGCCCTGCACCTGCCAGGCGCCGTCCGGGGTTCGCGTCAGATGCAGCTCGAGCCCGACCAGGCGCAGTTCGTTCCACGCCAGGTTGCGGTAGAGCGCGGCGAAGAAGTTGATCTTGAGTTCGGCCTGCGGAATCGTGGTCGCCTGCGCGGCATCGGTCGCGTCGATGTGCACGCCGCGCAGCGCCAGCACCGGACCGTCGCGTTCCCAGCGGCCTTCGACCCGGTCGATCCGCACCGGACGGTGCAGGCGTTCGCTCAGGAACGCGCCGATCCGGTCCGGATGCGCGACGAACCACGGCAGCGCGAGCTGGGCGAAACCGACCACCACGGCGAGCGCGATGATCGCGGCGGCGACCAGCGCCTGCAGCCACACGCGCAGCCGATGCAGGCGACGGCGCCATGCGCTCACGGGCGCGCTCCGCGGCGCTCAGAGCAGCACGACATCGTACTGCTCCTGCGCGTAGTGCTCCTCGGCCTGGAACCGGATCGTCTTGCCGATGAATTCCTCGAGCTCGGCGACCGCGGCGGATTCCTCGTCGAGGATGCGCGCGACGACTTTCGGCGCCGCCAGCACGAGCAGCTTCTTGGCGTCGAACTGACGCACCGCGCGGGTGATCTCGCGGAAGATCTCGTAGGTCACCGTCTCGGCGGTCTTGATGCTGCCGCGCCCCTCGCAGGTCGGGCACGGCTCGCACAACTGCCGCTCCAGACTCTCCACCGTGCGCTTGCGCGTCATCTGCACCAGACCGAGGTGCGACATCTCGTAGACCGTGGTCTTGGCGTGATCGCGGGCGAGCGATTTCTCCAGCGTGCGCAGCAACTGGCGCTTGTGCTCCTCGTCGGTCATGTCGATGAAGTCGATGATGATGATGCCGCCGAGATTGCGCAGGCGCAGTTGCCGCGCCGCCACCTGCGCCGCCTCGAGGTTGGTCTTGTACACCGTCTCCTCGAGGTTGCGGTGGCCGAGAAACGCGCCGGTGTTGACGTCGATGGTGGTCATGGCCTCGGTCTGGTCGATCACCAGATACCCGCCGGACTTCAATGGCACTTCCTTCTTGAGCGCCCGCTGAATCTCGTCCTCCACGCCGTACAGGTCGAAGATCGGCCGCTCGCCGGGGTAGTGCTCGATCCGCTCGGCCAGTTCCGGCATGAACTGGCGGGCGAAATGCAGCATGCGCTCGAAGGTCTCGCGCGAATCCACCCGCACCTTCTCGACGTCGCGCCGCATCAGGTCACGCAGCGCGCGCAGCGGCAGCGACAGGTCCTCGTAGACCCGCTCGCCGGCACGCGCCGCGGCGATGGCGTCCTTCAGGCTCTGCCAGAGCTTGCCGAGATAGGCCACGTCCTCGGCCAGCGCCTCGCGCGTCTGGCCCTCGGCGTTGGTGCGCACGATGTAGCCGACGCCGCTCTCGGCGGCGAGTTCCTGCAGCAGCTCTTTGAGCCGGGTGCGTTCGGCCTCGTCCTCGATGCGCGCGGACACGCCGATCACCTTGACGTAGGGCAGCAGCACCAGATAACGCGACGGCACCGAGAGATTCGTCGTCAGGCGCGCGCCCTTGCTGCCGATCGGGTCCTTGACCACCTGCACGACGATGTCCTGGCCCTCGCGCACCAATTCGCCGATCGGCTGCGCCGGCGGCGCGGCGCCGTTGTCGGCCGCCTCGCCGGGCAACGCAGGCAGCGCGCGGACGATGTCCGAGGCATGCAGGAACGCGGCGCGCTCGAGGCCGATCTCGACGAACGCCGCCTGCATCCCCGGCATGACCCGGCTGACCCGCCCCTTGTAGATGTTGCCGACGTAGCCGCGACGCAGCGCACGTTCGACGTGCACTTCCTGCAACATGCCGTTCTCGATGACCGCCACGCGCGTCTCGCGCGGCGTGACGTTGACCAGGATTTCTTCGCTCACGAGGCGGATCGGGAAACAGGAGTCATGGCGTCTTATAGCCGGGGACGGGCGCGCTGTCGACCTTGGCGTGCTCGCGCTCGACGCTCGCGCAACGCGGGTTTACGCCACGCCGAAGCTGCGCAGCAGTTCGCTGGTCTCGTACAGCGGCAGCCCCATCACCCCCGAGTAGCTGCCGACCAGGCGCGCGACGAACGCCGCGGCGCGGCCCTGGATGGCATAGGCGCCGGCCTTGCCCTGCCACTCGCCGCAGGCGAGGTAGGCGGCGATGCGCGCGGCGTCGAGCGGCGCGAAACTGACCTCGCTCACGCTGAGCGCATGCGCCTCGCGCCCGGCATCCACGCACCACACCGCCGAGAGCACGCGATGCGTGCGTCCGGACAGGCGCGCGAGCATGGCCGCGGCGGCCGCCGCGTCGGCGGGCTTGCCGAACACCTCGTCGTCGAGCACCACCTCGGTGTCGGCGCCGAGCACCACCGCACCGGCCACGCCGGCGAGCCGCAGCAGACCGGCGCCGGCCTTCTCGCGCGCCACGCGGCTGACGTAGTCCTCGGGCGGCTCGCCCGGCGCGCGCGCCTCGGGGACGGCGACCTCGACCGTGCCGAACCGCAGGCCGAGTTGTTCCAGGAGTTGCCGCCGACGCGGCGATTGTGATGCGAGATAGAGCACGGCGCGGTCCCGAATGGCCGCGGCGACGATACCATGCCGCCGCGCCGGAAGACGTCGCGCCGGCGCCGGCGACTTTCTGCGTCAACACTCGGATCGGATTGCAGAACGTGCTCAATACCGCCGCGACCAACGGCGCGGACAACCTCATCAAGCCGGTGCGTGACACAGATCACCTGAACGGCGAACAGCTCTCGACCATCCTCAACGTCACCACCAGCAACGAGTAAGCACGCTGGCCGCCTCAGTGCACCAGCCGATAGGTATTGCGGCCGGCCGCCTTGGCCTGATACAGCGCGGTGTCGGCGCGGTGCATGAAGGCATCGGCGTTCTCGATCTCGCCGCGGCAGAAGGCGATGCCGACGCTGATCGTGACCGGCAGCACGTGGCCGTCCACGCGCACGCCGTCGCGCATGGTCCCGATCAGCTTGCGCGCCACGGTCTCGGCGGCCTCCTCGGCATCGGCGTCCTCGATCAGCACGACGAACTCGTCGCCGCCCAGACGTGCGGCGAAATCGGTCGCGCGCACGCCATGACGCAGCCGCTCGGCGAACTCGCACAGCACCGCATCGCCGGTGGCGTGGCCGAGCGTGTCGTTGATCTGCTTGAAGCGGTCGATGTCGAGATACAGCAACGCCACCGGCCGCGCGGTGCGGCGGTGGCGGGCGACGGCGAGCTCCAGGCGCTCGTTGAAGTGCAGGCGATTGGCCAGCCCGGTGAGATTGTCGTAGCGCACCAGGCGCATCAACTCGTGCTCGGCACGCTTGAGCCGCGAGATGTCGAACGTCACCGCGTAGAAGCCGAGCACCGTGCCGTCCTCGGCCACGTCCGGGACGTAGGTGGACTGGTACCAGTGGCGCCAGCCCTGGAATTCGCGCTCGATCTCGAAGGTGACCGTGTCGCCGCGCAGCGCCGCGTCGATGTGCGGCTTGATCTCGGCGTACACGCCCTCGCCCATCACCTCGCGCACGCCGCGGCCGACCAGCGTGGCCGGATCGACGCCGAGCATCCGGCCGGTGTAGGCATTGGCAAATGTATACTTTTCCTCCTTGTCGACGTGGATCACGAACGCCGGCAGATTGTCGGTGATCGCGCGCAGGCGGCGCTGGTTGTGCGCCAGCGCCTGTTCGGCGGCCACGCGCGCGGTGACGTCGCGCCCGGAATAGATGATCTCCGGTGGATCGCCCGGCCGCTCCGCCGGCACCAGGCTGGCCTTGGCCTCGATCCAGACGTAGTGCCCGTCCTTGTGGCGCGTGCGGAACGCCACCGTGGTGCTGCCGCCGCCGGCGCGCAGGTCGCCGAACGCCTCGCGCAGGCGCATGAGGTCGTCGGGGTGCACCAGGTCCCAGCGCGGCTGGCGCAGTTCCTCGGCGCTCCAGCCGAGCATCGCCGTCGCCGAGGGCGAGATGTAGCGGCGCACGCCGTCGGCGCCGATGCGCACGATCAGATCGCGCGAGTAATCGGCAAGGATGCGGTAGTTGCGCTCGCTCGCGCGCAGGCGCCGGGTCAGCCAGCCGTACTCGCTCAACACCACCGCCACCGGGATCGTGACCAGGCACGTGCTGGCAATGAAACACTGCAACAGCAACGAGCGCACCAGGGCCGTGCTCGCGCCGTCGATCGCGAACGGACCGTGCCCGGAGAACGTCGCCAGGATCGCGATCGCCCCGACCAGCAGCGTGCCGGACACCAGGCCGGCGAAACGATGCCGGAACGCCGCGAGCAGGAGCAACGGATGCACCGCGAACAGCAGCGGATAGCGCGCCTGGGCGAACATCGCCACCGTCGCGGCGGCGATAACGAGATTGAGCAGGGCGAACTCGACGCGTCGGCCGGGGCGGCCGAACAGGCGTGCGCGCTCGGTGCGCAGCACCGCGGTGAGCATGGCGAAGATCACCAGACCGAGCGTGTGCGCGGCGAACCAGTTGCCGAACTGCGCGGCGAAGTCGGCGCGCACGAACCACGCGAGCAGCGCCGCGGCGGCGAGACCGGTGAGCGCGCTCGCCGCGACTGCGGCGATCGTCGCCACCCGCGCGGTGCGCTGGATGTGCGACACCTCGGTGATGTCGCCGACCTGGCGCGCCACCCACCACGCCGTGAGTTGGCCATCCAGCAGGCTCAGCAGGCCGAGGCCCAGCACCGAATACGCCGCATCGTGATGCAACCAGCGCGCCAGCACATTGCCGGCGCAGGCGGCGACGAGATACCACGGCCAGCGCGCACGCGGCGTGGTCAGCAGCACGCCGCACAGCACGCCGCTCGCGGCCCACAGCGTGGACAGTCCGGTCGGCTGGCGGGTGTAGTGCAGCGACAGCCAGGCAAGACCGCCGACGACGGCACCGAGCATCGCGGCGCGCAGCGCCAACGCCGCCGGCCCGACCATCTCCGCACGATCCGCCGCTTCCCCTGAAAATCCGTCCTTCATGTGGTTGCGCAAGCACGATCCGTGCCGCGCCCGAACCGCAATGTGCGCAAAGTATACGCCGCCGGCGACGGCGCGTCAGCCGCGATGGTAGGGATGGCCGGCGAGCAGGCTCGCGGCGCGGTAGAGCTGTTCGGCGACCAGGATCCGCACCAGCGGATGCGGCAGGGTCAGCGGCCCGAGCGACCAGCGCTCATCGGCGCGCGCCAGCACCGCGGGCGCAAGCCCGTCGGGACCGCCGATCAGGAAGGCGAGGTCCTTGCCGAGCAGGCGCCAGCGCTGCAGCCGCGCCGCCAGCTCCTCGCTGCGCCAGGCCGCGCCCGCGGCGTCGAGCGCGACCACGTGCGCCGCCTTCGGCAACGCGGCGAGCATGCGCTCGCCCTCCGCCGCGATCACGCGCGCGCGATCGCGCCCTTCGCCGCGAGTCGGAATTTCCACCAGTTCGAGCGGCAGCTCGCGCGACAGCCGCTTGGCATACTCGGCGTAGCCCTGCTGCACCCACGCGGGCATGCGTTCGCCGACGGCGATCAGACGGGTGTGCATGGGGAGGGCTGAGGGCTGAGGGCCAAAGGCTGAGAGCCACGCAGCTCTTTCCACTTCCTACTCCCTGCTTCCCGCTCCCCTCTCACACCACATTCGCCGCCGCCGGCATCTCGTCGCCGACCGTCCACAGCCGTTCGAGGCCGTAGAACTCGCGGATGCGCGGCAGCATGACGTGGACGATGATGTCGCCGAGATCGACAAGCACCCACTCGGCCTCGCGTTCGCCTTCCACGCCGAGCGGCATCATGCCCGCCTTCTTGACGAACTTGACCACCTCGTCGGCCAGCGATTTGACGTGGCGCGTGGAGGTGCCGCTGGCGATGATCAGCACGTCGGCGATGCTGGTCTTGCCGCGCACGTCGATCACTCGAACATCCCGCGCTTTCAACTCCTCGAGCGCGGCGAGCACGCGCCCGCGCAGGAAGGCGACGGGATCGGACGATTCGGGAGCGGTTTTCTTCGGCGGCTTCGCCGCGGCGGGTCTGGCCGGAACGGCCTTGGGACGGGAAGAGGAGGAGCGGGATGCGTTTTTCGGTGCGGTGGCCAAAGCAGCGAAATCCTCGTCGGGAAGGGGACTGCCGCACGGGCGACCCGGCGCGGCACGGTCAGTATAGGCCGATTTCGGCGTGGCGCCAGTGAGTCGAATCCGCGTTACGGCGCGCCGCGCCGATAGACCGCGAGCAGTCCGGAATCGATCAGCGCCTCCGGCACCAGCCAGCGCGGATCGCCTCCGGCGGCGAGCCGTTCGCGCAGCGCGCTCGCGGAGATCTCGAGCGGCGTCACCGCGAGTTCGAATACGCTGCCGGCCGGGGCCGCGCGCAAGGCTGCGGCGGCACCGACGCGGCGCGATGCGACTTCGCGGGCGAGGTCCTCCGGGAGTGCGGCGCCGTGGTTCGGCCGCGTGAGCACGACCAGGTGGGCGAGATCGAACAATTCGCGCCAGCGGTGCCAGCCCGGCAGACCGGCGAAGGCATCGGCGCCGAGCAGCAGCACCAGCGGCCGCGCGGGAAATTCGGCGCGCAGTTCGGACAGGGTGTCGAAGGTATACGACGGGCCGGCGCGGCGCAGCTCGCGCGTGTCGAGCGTCAGGCGCGACTGCCCGGCGAGCGCCGCCTCGAGCATGGCCGCGCGCGTCGCCGCGCTCGCCCGCGGCGGCGGCCGGTGCGGCGGCGTGCCGGTCGGCAGCAGACGCACGTCCGCGTCCAATGCCTCGGCCGCCTCCAGCGCCACGCGCAGATGGCCGATGTGGACCGGATCGAACGTGCCGCCGAGGACGGCCAGCGGGCGTCGGGACCGAGGATCGAGGTCTGCGGGCTGCATGCGTGCGGATGAACCTCGTGTGTGAGCGGTGAGCCGTCAGCGGTGAGCGGGAAGTAGGAAGTAGGAAGTAGGAAGTAGGAAGTAGGAAGTAGGAAGTAGGAAGTGGAAAGAGCTGCGCGGCCCTCAGCCCTCAGCCCTCAGCCCTCGGCCCTCAGCCCTCAGCCCTCAGCCCTCGGCCCTCGGCCCTCAACCCTCAGCCCTCAACCCCAATACCCCCGGCCTGGCCATCGCCAGCAGCAGACGTTCCAGCTCGCGCCAGGCATCGCCCGTACCGCGGCCCTTGCTGATGCGGTCGATGCGCGCGGCCTGCAGGAGACAAGTCTCCCAGTGCGTGCGCTCGGCGCGCGCCAGCGCCTTGCGGTACACCGCCTCGCGCGCCGGCCAGATGCGCTCGGCGCGGAACACCGCGGCCGGCTGGTCCGCCGCCGCGAGCCGGGCGAGCAGCTGCAGTTGATACAGCACCATGCCCATCAGCGCCGGCACCGCCTCGCCTTCCGCGCGCAGGCCGTCGAGCACGCGCAAGGCGCGCGCGGCGTCGCCGGCGAGCGCGGCGTCGGTGAGCTTGAACACGTCGAAGCGGGCGCTGTCGGCGACCAGTTCCTCGAGCGTGTCGGCGTCGATCGGCGCGCCGCCGGTGAGCAGCGCGAGCTTGTCGATCTCCTGCGCGGCCGCCAGCGAATTGCCCTCGACGCGCGCGGCCAGCGCTTCGACCGCGGCGCGGTCCGCCCGCAGCCCACGCGCGGCCATGCGCGCGGCGATCCAGTCCGGCAGCTCCTCGCGCGTCATCGGCCAGGCCGGCGCGTACGCCCCGACGCGTTCGACGCTCGCCACCCAGGCGGTCTTCTCCTGCTCGCGCGACCACTGCGTCGCCGTGATCAGCAGCACCGTGTCCGGCGGCGGCGCCGCGCAATACGCACCGATCGCCTCGGCGCCGTCCTTGCCCGGCCGGCCGCTCGGCAGGCGCAGGTCGATCAGCCGGCGCGCGGCGAACAGCGACAGCGACGCGCCGGCGCGGGCGAGCGCGTCCCAGTCGAAATTCGCCTCGACGTCGAGCACCTCGCGTTCGCCGTAGCCGAGCGCCCGGGCGCGCGCGCGCACCGCGTCGGCGGCTTCCAGCGCGAGCAGGTGCTCCTCGCCGGCGATCAGGTAGACCGGCTTCAGTTCCGGTCCGCCGAGGTGCTTGTGCAACTGGGCAAGCGTCATCGCCATGGGCACCGCCTGCCGGCGCGCGGCCGGCGGCCTACGACCGCCGTCCGACCGCCTCGATCTTGCGCAGCACCGCCTGCACCATGTCGCGCTCCATTTCCTTCTTGATCTCGTCCTGCTCGGCGCCGGTGCCGATCGCCTGGGTCTGGTCGAAGGTGTAGACGCGCGACTGCTCGATCACCTGCTTCGGCAGCAGCGTCTTGCCGGCGCCGTCGGTGATCTCGAGCTCGACGTGATAGACCATGCTGAACTCGTTGACGAACGCGTTCGCGCCGACCGAACGCACGATCGGCGCCAGCGACACCGCCGCCAGCGAGACCTCGGCCACGCCGTCGCCGGGCGCAGGCTCCACCTTCGCGCCGGCGCGCGCGAGCGCCGCCTCGAGGTCGCGCTTGAGCGGGCCGAACGGGTCGGCGCTCTGCACGTGCACGCGCTCGAGCTCAGCGGCGAGATGCACTTCACCGCGCAGGTGAAAGCCGCAGCCGGCGAGCGCGAGACCGAGCGCCAAGGTCGCGGCTGCGCGCACGCCGCCGCGAGCCGTTGGCCGAATTCCGATATCCATGCCTCACCCCACGACGATGTTGACGATCTTGCCCGGCACGATGACGACTTTCTTCACGGTGCCGACCGCGGTGTAGCGCGCCGCCTCCGGCAGCGCCAATGCGCACTTTTCCACTTGTTCGCGCGGCGCGTCGGCCGCCACCTCGACGGTGCCGCGCAACTTGCCGTTGACCTGCACGGCGAGCGTGACCGTGTCCTTGCGCAGCGCCGCCGCGTCGGCCTGCGGCCACGGATGCGCGTGCACTGGATCGTCGTGGCCGAGCGCACGCCACAGCGCGTGGCAGATGTGCGGCGTGATCGGCGCGAGCAGCAGCACGATCGCCTCGAATGCCTCCTGGCGCAGCGCGCACCCGGTCGCGCTCGTATCGTCGAAGCGCGCCGTGGCGTTGAACAGTTCCATCAACGCCGCGATCGCGGTGTTGAAGGCGTAGCGGCGGGCGTAATCGTCGGACACCTTGACGATGGTTTCGTGGATCTGCCGGCGCAGGGACTTCTGCTGCGGGCTGAGGGCCGAGGGCTGAGAGCCAGGGGCCGTGCTGCTTTCTCCGCTCACCGCTGACCGCTCACCGCTCACCGTCCCCGATTCCCGGCTCCCCACATGCTGCTGCACCTCGCGCCACAGCCGGCGCAGGAAGCGCGCCATACCCTCGACGCCGGCCTCGTTCCATTCCAGCGACTGCTCCGGCGGCGCGGCGAACAGCGAGAACAGGCGCACCGTGTCGGCGCCGTACTTGTCCACCATCACTTGCGGATCGACGCCGTTGTTCTTCGACTTCGACATCTTCTCGGTCGGTCCGATCGAGACCGGCCGGCCGTCGGCCTTGAGCCGTGCGCCGATCACCCGCGCGCGTTCGTCGCGTTCGATCTCGACCTCCGCCGGATTGATCCAGTCGATCGCGCCGTCGGCGTTCTCGCGGTAGAACGTCTCGGCGACGACCATGCCCTGGCACAGCAGGTTCGTGGCCGGCTCGTCGCAGTTCACCAGGCCGGCATCGCGCAGCAGCTTGTGATAGAAGCGGAAGTACAGAAGGTGCAAGATCGCGTGTTCGATACCGCCGATGTACTGATCCACCGGCAGCCAGTAGTTGGCGCGCGCATCGACCATGTCGGCGGCGCCCGGGCTGGTGTAACGCGCGTAGTACCAGCTCGATTCCATGAACGTGTCGAAGGTGTCGGTCTCGCGCTCGGCCGCGCCGCCGCATTGTGGACAAGTACACTTGCGCCACTCCGGATCGGCCTTGAGCGGCGATTGCACGCCCATGAAGCGCACGTCCTCCGGCAGCACCACCGGCAATTGCTCCTCCGGCACCGGCACCACGCCGCAGCGGGCGCAATAGATGATCGGAATCGGGCAGCCCCAGTAGCGCTGGCGCGACACGCCCCAGTCGCGCAGGCGGTAGTTCACCCGGCGCCGGCCCTTGCCCTCACGCTCCAGCCGCGCCGCGATCGCGTCGAACGCGCCGCGGTAGTCGAGGCCGTCGAACTCGCCGGAATTGACCAGCGTGCCGTAGTCGGTGAACGCGCCCTCGGTGACGATGCGGCGCTCGAACTCCTCGAGCAGGGCGAGCGCGCCGGGCGCCTCGAGCACGTCGAGCGGCTGGCTCTCGCCGAGCGCCGCGGCCATCGGATCGGCATGCGTCGCCACCTCGCGGCCGAGTTCGGCGATGGCGTCGCGCACCGCGTCGCTGACGATCACCATCCGGATCAGCAGGTCGTACTTGGTGGCGAATTCCCAGTCGCGCTCGTCGTGCGCCGGCACCCCCATCACCGCGCCGGTGCCGTAGCCCATCAGCACGAAGTTGCCGATCCACACCGGCAGGCGCTCGCCGGTCAGCGGATGAATGGCGTGGAAGCCGGTCTCGATGCCCTTCTTCTCCTGGGTCTCGAGCTCGGCCTCGGCCACGCCGCCGCGGCGGCATTCCTCGACGAAGGCGCGAATGCGCGGATCGGCGGCCGCGGCCTTCTGCGCCAACGGATGCTCCGGCGCGATGGTTACGAAGGTGGCGCCGAACAGCGTGTCCGGCCGGGTGGTGAACACCGTCACCGGCGCCTCGTTTTCGATGGCGAACTCGATCTCGAGTCCTTCCGAGCGGCCGATCCAGTTGCGCTGCATGGTCTTGACCGACTCCGGCCAACCCGGCAGGCGGTCGAGCTCGCGCAGAAGCTCGTCGGCGTAGGCGGTGATCCGCAGGAACCACTGCGGGATCTCACGCTTCTCCACGATCGCGCCGGAACGCCAGCCACGGCCGTCGATCACCTGCTCGTTGGCGAGCACGGTCTGGTCGACCGGATCCCAGTTGACCAGCGCATGCTTGCGGTATACCAATCCCTTTTTATACAAACGCACGAACATGCGCTGCTCGTGCACGTAGTAATCCGGCCGGCAGGTGGCGAACTCGCGCGACCAGTCGATCGCGTAGCCGAGCGCCTTGAGCTGGCCGCGCATGTGCTCGATGTTGGCGTAGGTCCACTTCGCCGGCGCGGTGTTGTTCTTGATCGCGGCGTTCTCGGCGGGCAGGCCGAACGCATCCCAGGCCATCGGTTGCAGCACGTTGTAGCCAAGCATCCGGCGATGCCGGCTGATGGCGTCGCCGATGGTGTAGTTGCGCACGTGGCCCATGTGCAGCGCGCCGCTCGGATACGGCAGCATCGACAGGCAGTAGTACTTCGGCCGCGACGGGTCCTCCGTCACCTCGAAGGCGCGGCTGTCGTTCCAGAAACGCTGCGCGGCCGCCTCGACCGCGGCGAAGTCGTAGGTGTCTTGCATGGGGTGTGCTGTGGCGGCGGTCGACCCGCCGCATCCGATGGCTCAGAGGCGGAGCCTACCGCAGCGCAGCAGCCCCCGCCAAGCCGGTTCGCCCAAGTTGCGGTAGGCTGTTGCGATCCGCGCCATGTCCGAAGCCGTACCGTCCCATCCGCTCGCCCCGCTCGCCGAGCTCCTGGCGGAGATCGCGACCGCGCCGCCGCTGCCGCCGACGCTGGAACGCGCGCTCGACGTCGCCTGCCGCCTGGCGCACGCCGACACCGGCGCGATCGGGCGCTACGATCCGGTGGCGAACGTGATGCGCACGGTGGCGCTGCGCCACGCGGTGCACGCCGCGTTTCCGCCGGTGTTCGCCGCCGGCGAAGGCGTCGGCGGCTACATCATCGCCCACGGCAAGACCTATCACGGCCGCTACGGCGATCTGCCACATCCGGTGGTTCCGGAACTGGCCGATTTCGACGTCGTCGGCGTGCCGATCCGCTGGCAGGAGCGCCTGCTCGGCTATCTGGTGCTGACCCTGGCGCCGCCGCGCCGCTTCCGCCCGGCGCAGGTCGAGGTCGTCGAGATGATCGCCAGCGTCTGCGCCAGCGCGATCGAGCACGCGCACCGCTTCGAGGAGGAACGCCGCACCCGCGAGCGGTTCGAGCTGATCGCGCGCATCGCCGCGGACCTGCACCGCGAGCTCGGCCGCGACGCCATCCTGCAGCGTGCCGCCGACGCCATCCACGAGACGCTCGGCTTCCCGAACGTGGACATCCCGCTGCTCGACCCGACCGACCCGGAAACGCTCGTCGTGCGCGTCCGCGGCGGCGACTACAAGCGGCGCATCCAGCACGAGGATCGACTCGCCATCGACCAGGGCATCATGGGCGCGGCGGTGCGCGAGCACCACACCCAGCTCGTCAACGACGTGCGCCGCGATCCGCGCTACGTCTGCCCGCCCGGCGTGCCGCCGGCGCTCGCCGAACTGGCCGTGCCGATCCGCTCCGGCGAGCGCGTGCTCGGCGTGCTCAACGTCGAGAGCGACCAGCCGTTCGACGACCTCGACCGGCGCAGCCTCGAGGTGATCGCCGATTACCTCGCCGTCGCCATCGACAATGCCGCGCTCTACGAACAGGCCGGCCACGCCGCGGTGCTGGCCGAGCGCCAGCGCCTGGCGCGCGAGCTGCACGACAACGTCACCCAGATCCTGTCCTCGATGAGCCTGCTCAGCCAGACCCTGGTCGCCGCCTGGCAGCGCAGTCCCGAGGACGGCGCGCGCCGCGCCGCGCGCTTGCAGCAGCTCGCGCAGACCGCGTTCGCCGAGATGCGCATGCTGCTGCAGCAGCTCGCACCGACCGGCGCCGGCGAGAACATCCAGGTTTCGCGCCGCAGCCGCGCCCTGGTCGGCGTGGAGACGCTGCGCGAGCACGCCCTGCCCTCGGCGCTCAACAAGCTGCTGGCCGCGATCGTGCCCGAGAGCATCGCCGTGAAGTCCAGCTTCGCCGGCTACGTGCCGCAGCGGCTGGAGCACGAGGAGGCGCTGTACCGCGTCTGCCAGGAAGCGATATCGAACACCATCCGCCATGCCGGCGCCAAGCGCATCCGCGTCGAGGCGGCGGTGACCGACAGCGAAGCGGTGCTGCGCGTGGCCGACGACGGCCGCGGTCTCGACACCGCGTTTCGTCCCGGTGTGGGCCTGGGCAGCATGCGCACCCGGATCGAGAATCTGCAGGGCCAGTTCCGCATCGCCTCGAACAATCCGCGCGGTACGCTGGTGGAAGCGCGCCTGCCGCGGGCCGACCGCTGACACCTGTCCGGCGACAGGTCGCGCCGCCCACTTTCGCCGGTGTCGCGACGCCGCCGGCGCGGGCACAGTCGGCGGCAAGGTTGGGAGTGGGGAGTGGGAAAAGCGCTCAGCTCTCAGCCCTCAGCCCTCGGCCCTCATCGCCGGTCGTATCATGAACGCCACCGCCGAGACCTTCCCGCCGCAGATGTCTTCGCCACCGATCCGCCTGATCCTGATCGACGATCACGCCGTGGTGCGCGAGGGCGTGCGCGCGGTGCTGGAGACGGCGCACGACATCGCCGTGGTCGGCGAATTCGCCAACGGCGCCGAGGCGCTCGCCGCGGTCGCCGCGCTCAAGCCCGATCTGGCGCTCGTCGATCTCAAGATGCCGGGCCTGTCCGCGGTCGAGACCATCCGCGGCCTGCGCGAGCGCGCGCCCGGCATCCGCATCATGGTGTTCACCAGCTTCGGCGAGGATGCGCTGATCCGCGCCACGCTCGATGCCGGCGCCACCGGCTTCCTGCTCAAGGACGCGCTGATGGAAGACCTGGTCCGCGCCATCCGCAGCGTCGCCACCGATCAGCCGTATCTCGCGCCCGCGGCACAGCGGCAATTGATGGAACTGCTGCGCAAGTCGCCGTCGAACGAGGAAGCGCTGACCCCGCGCGAGACCGACGTGCTGCGCCTGGTCGCGAAGGGCCTGTCGAACAAGCACATCGCCCGCCAGCTCAATCTGACCGAGGGCACGGTCAAGGGCTACGTGAGCCAGATCCTGGCCAAGCTGCGGCTGGAGGACCGCACCCAGATCGCGCTCTACGCGGTGCGCCACGGCCTGACCGGCGATTCCACGCCGTAGCTCCCGGGGCAGGTCCCCAATCGCAGGCGATCAGCCCGCGCTTCGGTCAGTGGCGCGCCGGGCGGCGGCGCGTCACCGTGTCCGCGGTCCGACCACCCTCGCGAGCGCCCCATCATGCACGACGCTTCCGTCACCGCCGCCACGCCGCCGACGCAAGCGACGAGGACATGAAGCTGATGAAGGAGCGCGGCACCTGGTACTTGCCGACGATCATCGCCGGCAAGTACGTCGGCGAGATGGCGGACAAGCCCGGCTACTATCCGCCGCAGGTGGCGGCCAAGGCCAGGCAGGTCGGCCCGATCATCCAGGCCACCGCCGGCAAGGCCTACCAAGCCGGCGTGCGGATCGCCTTCGGCACCGACGCCGCGGTCTACCCGCACGGCATGAACGCGAAGGAATTCGAGTACATGGTCGCGGCCGGCATGCCGCCGATGTTCGCGATCCAGGCGGCGACCACGCACGCCGCGCAGTTGCTCAAACACGACAAGGACTTCGGCAGCATTGCGCCGGGCAAATACGCCGACGTGATCGCGGTGAAGGGCAACCCGCTGGAGGACGTCGCGCTGTTGCAGAAAGTGGAGTTTGTGATGAGGGAGGGGAAGGTGTATAAGTCCGCGCGAATGGAACCCTGAATACGGTAACTTTCGGCACCAGTTTCCGTATATATCGTAGAGGGGTGAATCGCCGGCGGCGAACGCCGTCTGCCTCGTCGCCGATCTGCGTCAATCAACGTGGGGGTGCAGCGATGGCTACGACAACGACGACCACAACGACCACTTGCAATTGCGGCGCAGCCGGCGGCGGGGGTTCCCATCCCGTCGCGTCAGCCGCCGGGGGCGGCGACATGGGCCAGGGACCTCGCCCCAAGATCACAGTGCAGGTCACCTACCATGATCTGATTGATGGGTTGAGCAAGGCTGGGCCGACGGGCGCCGTCGCCAAGCTGTGCCTGGGGCAGCTCTACCTGGAAGCAGCAGAAAACGTCTGCGATGAAGCCATTGCAAGGGCCCTGGCAACCGCCGGCAACAACCTGCTGAAGGGCAGTACGTCGGGATTGCCCGCGGGCTAACCGGCTCTCAGTTCCCGGCGCGCCCCTGCATTCGCATCAGCAGCCAGGCGAAGCCGTGCGCCTCAGCGGCTGCGCGCAATTCTGCGCGAAGTGCCGGAGCGGCCGGCGAATGCCGTTGCTCCTGCAGGCGTAGCTGCGCAAGCTTCGCCTCGAGCGAATCAGCGACGAAATGCCGTTGTGCCGCGTCAGCGGCAATGGCGCTCAGCGCGGCGACGGCGGCCGACGGCTCGAAAGTCTCTCGCTCACGATCGGGCAACTGCGCCAGCGCCAGGTCCGCGCGCGATACCTCCAGGCGCGCGTTGACGCGGCTGCGCAATTCACGTGCACGCGTGGCTTCCCTGCTGCTTTCGTCCGTGCGCTTCTGCACTGCCAGGCAAATCGCCAGCAGCGCGCGCGCATTCGCCTCGGTTGCGACGCTTTCGGCGCGCTCCGCGGAATCGGCCGCGCGCCCAAGCGCGTCGCAGTCCGGCTCGGCGGCCTGCTCCATGTCGATCCACGCGAGCTCCGTTTGCGCCAGCGCCTGCCAATTGAGGTCGCTGCTGCTCGTGGCGGCACGCAACACGGCTTCGAACTCCGCGGACGCACCGGCCACGTCGCCGCGATCGAGCGAGATTTGCCCGCACGACATGCTTACGCTGGCAATCGTGTAGGGCTCGTTCAACTGCCGTGCGAGCGCGCGCGCCTGCTCACAGGTTTGCTGCGCTTGCCCGAGTTCACCACGCAGACGCAAGGCGTCCGCCAGATTGCGTGTTGCGATCAGGCGAAGCCGCAGGTCGCCCGCCCGTTCGCCGAGGGCGATCGCGCGGCGGAATTCCTCAACGACCGAGTCCTCTGCCGAGTCGTCCAGATGCGCGACCGCGATGGCGACCGTGGCGGATGCCTGTGCACCCAAATCACCCCTTTCGACGCCGATTGCCAATGCGCGTTCGGCCGCACGAATGGCTGCGTCGCGGTCGCCCTGGCGCCATAGCATTCGCGTCAGGTTGCTGTAGACCATGGACATCCCTGCCTGATAGCCGATGGCTTCGTAGATCTCGAGCGCACGCTGAAATTCGCGGCGCGCCGCCGGACCCTGGTTCTCCTCGTCCAGAACGATCGCCAGCATCAGATGCGCGTCGCCTTCTCCCTTCGGATTGCCGATGCGCCGAAAGTCGTCGGCCGCCTGGGCCAGCATCGCTTCGGCACCATCGCGCTTGCCGAGATAGTCGCGCGCCTTGACAATCGCCACCTTCGCGCGCGCTGCCAGCCCGGTGAGATCGCGTCGCCGGGCCTCATTCAATGCCCTTTCCGCCAGCTTTACCGCCGAGTCGAGATCGCTGCGCACGTTGGCCAATTCGGCCGCCTCCAGGTCGATGCGCGGATCCTCGCCGCTTCCGGGAAGCTTGCGCCATTCCGCGAGTGCGGCTTGCGCGCGATCCATCTGGCCGGCATCGCGCAGATCGCGGACCAGCGCCATGTGTCGCTCCGGGTTGGCCGGTTCCATCACGAGCATCTGGCGGTCGAGATCCAGTACCCGATTCCAGTCACCCTTCTGCACGGCAACCTCGTGCGCGATTGACATCCGTTGTACCTCCGGCAGGCCCTCGCTGTGGGCAGCTGCCTGCTGCGCGGCGGCCAGTGCCTTCGCGTCGTAACCCAGTGCCTTCCAAGCCTGGGCCAGCAGCGCATATGCCGGCGCATAGCCAGGTGCCATCGCAATCGCGTCGAGCAACTCGTCGCGGGCACGCGCCGGATCGGACCGGCTCAGCGCATCGAGCGCGAGTCCCATGTGCCGCGACAAGTCCAGGGTGGATGGATGTGCCGTGGCGATCTGCTGCAGCGTCGCGGCGTCGTTCACGTCCACTCCGACTTCCGCACGCAGTTGTGCGCCGGCCTTCTCGACGAGATCCGGCAATTCGGAAAGCGACGCCGATTTCGCAAAGTGCGCGAGCGGCGCACCGGTGCGCGCGTCCTGCAGCGCGAGATCGAGGCGCAGCATCGGCGCATCGGCGGCGCCCGAGACGAGATAGCTGCCGCTCAGCACGTAGTCCGTGCCGAGCCGCTGGCGCAACTTACCCAGGCTGGCCGGCGCATAACCTCCCGCAGTGGGCGCCGGCAGATCCGCGTGCGCCGCACTCACCAGTTCTCCGGGCAGCGTGTGCAGCTTTCCGCCGGCTTCAATTTCCGTCGCCAGCTCGTTTTTCAGCGTCGCGGCGATCCAGTCGTGCTGCTGGTTCGGTCCCAAATTGCTGAAATCGACGATGGCGACGGCGCTGCCCGCCGCGATCGCCCCGCCACGCCCGCGCGACTCGAACAGCACCGCGGCGATGCCGATCAGCGCGACCGCCAGCGTCGCCGCCATGCCCACGCGATGCCGGCGCACGTATTTGTATGTGCGGTACAGTAGATGATCGCGGCGCGCACTGATCGGCTTGCCGTCGAGATAGTTGCGTAGGTCTTCCGCGAACGCGGCGACGCTGGGGTAGCGCCGGGCCGGATCGTGCTTGAGCGCGGCCAGCACGATCGTGTCGAGATCGCCACGCAGGCGCCGCGGCGGCACCGGAGGCGCCGACAGCCGCAGCCGGCTCGGCGGCATCGGATCGCTCGCCTCGATGATGCGGCGTATGTCCTCCGGCTGCGACACGCCGCGGAAGTCGTAGGCATATTTGTCGGTGAGGAGCTGATACAGCACGCAACCCAGCGCGTAGATGTCGGTGGCTTCCGTGATCCTGCCGCCGCTGAACTGTTCCGGCGCCGCGTACGCCGGCGACATCGGCCGCTCCCGCCGCGCCTGGGTGAGCGTCGGTTCGCCGGTGCCGACGTCCACCAGCACCTTGGCGATGCCGAAGTCGAGGAGTTTGACTTCGCCGGCGGGAGTGACGAGCACGTTGGACGGCTTCAGGTCCCGGTGCACGACGTGGTGCTGGTGTGCGAACTGCACGGCGGCGCACACCTCGAGGAACAGCCGAATGCGGTCTTCGAGTTTCAGATCGTTGTCGTGGCAATAGCTCAGCAGCGCCTTGCCCTCGACGTATTCCATGGCGAAATACGGGCGACCATCGTCGGTGATGCCGCCGTCGAGCAGGTGCGCGATGTTCGGATGCTGCAGGCGCGCCAGGATCTGGCGTTCGCGCAGGAAGCGCGCGAGCACGGCATCGGAATCCATGCCGCGCTTGATGAGCTTCAATGCCGCACGCTGCTCGAACTGGCCGTCGGCGCGCTCGGCCAGCCACACCACGCCCATGCCGCCGTCGCCGAGCTTCTTGACCAGCCGCCAGGGACCGACGCGCCCCGGTGACGCGGGCGCGTGACCGGCGTCCTCCGTCGCCGTCGCCTCTTCGGCTCCCCGCCGCACGATGGCGGCGGCCGCCTGCTCGAACTCGAGCGCCGACTCCTCCGCATCCAGCATCGAGGCGACGATCTGCTTCAGGTCCGGATCGGTGCGGCAGAGCTCGTCCACCAACGCCGAGCGCTGCGCCCGCGGCGCGGCGAAGACGCGATCGAAGATGTCCCCCGCGCGCAGCCAGCGTTGCGTGTCCACGCTCAGCCTCCCGTGGGCGCGACCTATCCCCTGCTTCTCATTATAGGGAACCTCTGAACCAGTGGAGGACGCCGCTCGGACTTTTTGAGCCCCCTTGAGTCAAGGGGGCGATCAAACCCATGCGCAGCAAGGGTTTGACGGGGGGTTGTGGAGGTGCGGCGCGACAGCCGAAGACCGGAACACAGGGGCTTGGTAGGGTCGAGGACTGGCGCGGTAGCGATCAGGCTCCGTTTCCAGTCCCCGCTCGTCGCACCGGACGTGCGGATCTCCCGCATCCGGCGCTCGGACGAGGCGATTCCACGCCGTAGCTCCCGGGGCAGGTCCCCAATCGCAGGCGATCAGCCCGCGCTTCGGTCAGTGGTGCGCCGGGCGGCGGCGCGTCACCGTGTCCGCGGTCCGACCACCCTCGCGAGCACCCCATCATGCACGACGTCTCCCTCACCGCCGCCACGCCGCCGACGCCAGACGATGCGCCGCGCGCCTACCCGCTCGGCGATGCCGAATCCGAGCTGGCGCGGCTGATCCGGCAGGGCGAATTCTTCGCCGAGCTCACCCGCCAGTTTCTGCTCGCCGCCGGTCTGCGGCGCGGCATGCGCGTGCTCGACATCGGCTGCGGCGCCGGCGACGTCAGCCTGCTCGCCGCCGCCATCGTCGGCCCGGAAGGATCGGTCGTCGGCGTCGATCGCTCGGACGCGGCCGTGACCCTGGCGGCGCGGCGCGCGCACGCGGCGGGCTACCGTCACGTGCGCTTCGTCGCCGCCGAACTCGAGGACTTCACGCTCGATCCGCCGGCCGATGCGCTGGTCGGGCGCCTGGTGCTGATGTACCTCGACAATCCCGCACTCACCCTGCGCGATCTGCTGTTGTCGGTGAAGCCGGGCGGCATCGTCGCGTTCCAGGAATTCGATCTTGCCGCGGCGAAGTCGGAACCATACTGCCGCCTGTACGAGGCCGCGCTCGACCGTGTCGGCGAAACCTTCCTGCGCTGCGGCTTCGATACCCGGCTCGGCCTGCGCTTTCCGCGCCTGTTCCGCGAGGCCGGCCTGCCGCCGCCGACGCTCTCGCTCGCCGCGCGCATCGAACACGGCGCCGAGGCCGAGGTCTGCCACGCGCTCGCCGAGATCACCCGCACGCTGCTGCCGCACATGGAGCGCCTCGGCGTCGCCGCGCCGCACGGCGTCGAGGTCGACACCCTCGCCGAACGGCTGCGCGTCGAAGCCGCCGCGGTCGATGCCACACTGATCGCGCCGGCGCTGATCGGCGCCTGTGCGCGCCACGTCTGATGCCCCGCCGGCCGCACGGCGAATCGGACACCGACACGAGCGAGACAGCCGACCTTCGCCGGGGATGCGTCCCCCCTTCGGCCAGTTTCGACGCCGCCGGCACATTCCCAAGATACGTCGCCTGATCCGTCCGGGGAGATCGCCCATGCTTCGTCGCACACACCATCGCCTGCCGCGTCTGTGGCAGCGCACCTCGACCGGCCTCGCCCTGCTCGCGGCGCTGGCTTTGCTTTGTCTGGCCTGCGGCCACGCCCGCGCGGCGGTGTTCACCGTCACCAGCAACGCCGACACCGACGGCACCACCTGCGGCGCCACCTGCACGCTGCGCCAGGCGCTCAACGCGGTCAACGCGGCGGCGAGCGGCGCCCACACCATCGCCTTCGCCATTCCGGGCACGGGTGCCCACGTCATCGCGCCGGCGACACCGCTGCCGACGCTCACCCACGCCAACGTCACCATCGACGGCTACACCCAACCCGGTGCCGCGCCGAACACGCTGGCCGAAGGCGACGACGCGGTGATCCTGATCCAGCTCGATGGCACGTTGATCCCGCCGAACCAGTTGGTCCACGGACTCTCGATCGCGGCCACCGACGTCACCGTGCGCGGGCTCGCGATCACCGACTTCGCCAACGCCGGCAGCAACGGCATCGTGCTCGGCCTGCCGGGCAATCGGCCGGCCGACCGCGCGGTGATCGAGGGCTGCTTCATCGGCCTTGCGCCCGACGGCGTGACCGCCGGCGGCAACGGCAGTGCCGGCATCCTGCTGAACGGGTCCGCGGCGGTGCGCATCGGCGGCACCGATCCCGCCAGCCGCAACGTGATCTCGGCCAACGGCGCCGGCAACGAATTCGGCGGCGGCATCGCCGTCATCAACATCGGCGTCGATGGCAGCACGATCCTCGGCAACTACCTCGGCACCACGGCGCAGGGCGACGCCTCGCGCGGCAACCATGGTGCTGGCGTCAGCGTGTACCAGTTCGCCAAGTCGGTGACGATCGGCGGCGTCGCCGCCGGCGCGGCGAACCGGATCGCGTTCAATTTCTGGGGTGTGGTCGTGCTCAACGGCAGCACCGGCATCGACGCGGCGGCGAACGAATTCCACACCAACAGCCGGCTCGGCATCGAGCTGTCGGCGAGTGCCGCGGCCGACGGCGTGACCTCGAACGACGTCAACGATACCGACGAAGGCGGCAATCACCTGCAAAACTTTCCGGTGCTGACGAGCGCCACGCTCGACTACGGCCGACTGTTGCTGCAGGGCTCGCTCGACATCCCGCACGTCGGCTCCGTCACCCCACGCCCGTATTCGATCGTCGCCTACGCGAGCAGCGCCTGCGACGGCACCGCCCACGGGCCGGGGGAACGGCTGCTCGGTTCGGCGCAGGCCGTGCTGTTCGACGATCTCGTGCTGCGCGAAACCTTCGCGCTCGATTATGCGCCGGCGCCGCTCGGCAGCCAGATCACCGCCACCGCGACCGACGGCAACGGCAACACCTCGGAGTTCTCCGCCTGCATCACCGTCACGCTCGGCGACGGCATTTTCAAGGACGGTTTCGGCAATCCTGATTAGCGTCAAACCTCAGCAGGCGGTTCCCTGCTCCCGCACAAGAGCAGAGCTTCCGCTCGGACGTTGTGTTTGCGCAATCTGTCTTCGAGAGCCAAAGCTTCCGCTCGGCGGCGCTGGGTCTTGATGACTTTCACAATAGGAGCTTCCGCTCGGCCGCTGGCCGAGCGGGTTACTTCTTTGCGGGTGCAAAGAAGTAACCAAGAAACACCTCGAAAGCAGAGCCTCCCCCGGAGGACCCGCACGAGTCTTCCGCGATGGGATGAAGGCTCCGTATACAACTCGTCCATCGCAGGCCGATACGTCGTTCGCTTCGCATGCAGGTCTTTCGTCGCAAGCGAAGCGAAGAGCCGTCCGACCCGGTGCGACCGAGTTGTACCGGAACATTCATCTGCTTGGAGACCTTTGTGCAGGTCCTCCGAGGGATGTTCTGCTTGAACGTGCTTTCTCTTGGTTACTTCTCTTGACTCCGGGCATCCTGCCCTCCGCCGCTTCGCGGCCAGCTCCGCTGTTCGCGCCGCTCCTGCGGCGCAGTGCACGAGCAAAGAAAAGTTACCCGCGCGGCCAGCGGCCGAGCGGAAGCTCTGCTCTGGTCAGCAAGTAACCCGCTCGCCGGACGCGAGCGGAAAACCGCAGGATGCGCTTGGAACAAAGAACAAGCTCACTTCCGTGCCACCCCCACCCACGCCTTCGGCGCGGCCTCTCCCGCCAGCGCGAGAGGCGTCGGACCGAATTTTTTCACCGCCAATCAGGTCGGCGGTTGAACGCCGCGACCGCGCTGGTTCGCCCGAGGCGGCGCAGGAATCCGCTCAGATCGGCGGCGCCGGCGAGGACAACGCGATTGGCCTGCAAGCCCGCCGCGGCGACGTGATCGACGTGCGCCGCGTCGCTCATGAAGCCAGCGTGCAGACGTCCCGCCCCGACTTCCGGCATAGGCGGATCGCGCCCATCCGGCTACCATGGCGCGCGTCGTCATCGGAGAACCCGCCATGCGCCTCGCACCCCTCGCCGCGGCCCTCGCCGCATCGTTCCTCGGCTCCACCGCGCCGGCGGCCGACGCGCCGGCGAGCGCGCCGATCGTGCTCCACTGTCCGCATCTGATCGACACCGAAGCCGGCAAGCTGCTCGGCGAATCGAGCGTCGTCGTCGAGGGCCAGCGCATCAAGGAAGTGCGCGGCGGCCGCGCCGACATTGCCGGCGCCACGCTGATCGAGCTCAAGGATCAAACCTGCCTGCCGGGGCTGATCGACAGCCACACCCATCTGACCGACGAGACCAGTCCGACCAAGTACGGCGAGCAGTTCCGTCTCAATCCCGCCGACTACGCCATCCGCAGCGTGGTCTACGCGCGGCGCACCCTGCTCGCCGGCTTCACCACGGTGCGCAACGTCGGCGATCACGACTACGACTCGGTGGCGCTGCGCAACGCCATCAACGCCGGCATCGTGCCCGGCCCGCGCATCTTCACCGCCGGCGTGGCGATCGGCTCCACCGGCGGCCATGCCGATCCGACCGACGGCTACCGCCACGATCTCGAGGGCGACCCGAACGCGCGTCAGGGCATCATCAACTCGCCGGAAGACGCCTGGAAGGCGGTGCGCCAGCACTACAAGGAAGGCGCCGATCTGATCAAGATCATGCCCTCGGGCGGCGTGCTCGACGAGAGCGCGAGCGTCGACAACGCCCAGCTCACGCTCGAGGAGATCAAGGCGCTGGTCGCCGCGGCGCACGACTACGGCTTCACCGTGGCCGCGCACGCACACGGCGCCGAGGCGATCCGCCGCGCGGTGCTGGGCGGCGTGGATTCGATCGAACACGGCACCTTCATGAGCGACGAGGACATGAAGCTGATGAAGGCGCGCGGCACCTGGTACGTGCCGACGATCATCGCCGGCAAGTACGTCGGCGAGATGGCGGACAAGCCCGGCTACTATCCGCCGCAGGTGGCGGCCAAGGCCAGGCAGGTCGGCCCGATCATCCAGGCCACCGCCGGCAAGGCCTA
>Ga0209581_1001219_pt1 | contig 32342 bp, 34 predicted proteins | sample Coa_R2_FD_187160 | JGI IMG/M metagenome (GOLD analysis project Ga0209581, IMG submission 187160) | Surface soil microbial communities from Centralia Pennsylvania, which are recovering from an underground coalmine fire - Coalmine... | ecosystem: Environmental > Terrestrial > Soil > Unclassified ...
GCCAAAAGCGATCGGCCAGACGGGGCGAAATTCCGGTGGAGTGCGGTGTGATGCGAGCGGTCATGATCATGCCCAAGACTAAAGCGGGCCGAAAAACAATTCTATCCGGAAAGGTTCGGCAATGTTTGACGACAAGAAAATCAGGCCTCGCCGGGGGCGGGGACGGTTTCCACATCGTGTACGGGATCACGATGAGGAGCAGTAACGACGACCAAGACGGCAGAAAGAATCACGACGGAAGCAAGGAAGGTGCGAAGCGTGAACGCTTCTCCAGCAAAGAGCCAGCCGAGGATGAGAGCGACAACCGGATTGACGAGAGCGTAAGTGCCAACGCGCGCCGCAGTGCTCTTCTTCAGAATGTAGAGATACGCCGTGAAGCCGAGGCAGGAGCCGAAAACGGCGAGATAGGCCACGGCCATCCAGGAGCGTCCCGAAACGGCGGAAAAATGGAAGTTGCGAAGCTCGCCGGTGAAGAGACTGGCGATCCAGAGAGCGACGCCGCCGCAAAGGCTCTGCATGGCGACGCCGAGCATGGGAGAAGGCGGGAGCGCGCCGTGCTTGGAATAGAGCGAGCCGCAAGCCCACGCGAAAGAGGCAAAAACGAGGATCCCCGAGCCGACAGGGTCGATTCTGCCGGAGCCGCCGAGATGAGAAGGGCCGACGAGCAAAAGCAGGCCGGCAAAGCCGATGACCACGCCCGCGAGAATGCGGGCGGAGGGCTTGTGGCCTCCCGGGCGGAGCCAATCCAGGAGGACCATCCATAAACAAACGGTGGCGACGAGAAGGGCCGCGACGCCAGAGGGGACGGTTTGTTCGGCCCAGCAAACGCTGCCGTTACCAAGAAACAACAGGAGGCAGCCAGTGATCGCGGCGGTCTTCCAATGCTCGGAGGTCGGCTTGATGCCGGTTTTCCAGCGCAAGACCAGGTACAAGACCAAGCCGGTGAACAAGTGGCGGATTCCTGGAAGCACAAGGGGTGGAAACGATTCGATCCCGATGCGCATGGCCAGATAGGTCGAGCCCCAAAGGATGTACACGGCGGCGAAGGAAAGGACGACCAAGCCGGAGACTCGAGCGGTGCGAGAGGCTGAGGGAGCAGGGGACGCTGTGGAGATGGATGTTTCGGTGGTCAAGGACATTTCAATAGGATTCCAAAGTAGGGGCTAAGGTTAGAAGAGTCGAGGACCAATTTGGCGAGATTCTGGGCGAGGATGTACCAAGGATTGCACAGGGAGGATTTAGGGCGGTCAGTACTATTACTATCTGTTTCAAGTTAGGGCACTTCACACGTTTTCCACAGGTTGACGAGCAGCGCAGAAAAATGGCATTTTGGCAGCCCCATCCGCGTGGGGAGTCTTGGGTTAACGCAAGAATTACGGGCCATCTGAACGGATTGACACAGTAGCATCTCTGAGGGTGAGATGGGCGCGACGAACCGCGCTGTTCCATTCAAACCGAACGAAACGGCCGAGCCGACTTCCCAGAACCAGGCCAAGGGGCCGCTGCACGCAATTAGCGTGAGCAAACCTGAGGCACAGGCAAGCCCCTCGCTGAAGGTAATGCCGTTGCTGCGGCCGACTCTGCCCCGCCGATTTGTGCGCGTGCCCACGCATGCCGTAGGCGTGTTTCCGGAGCAGCGGGAATACCCGCGGGCAACGCTTCGGCTGCCGTTGCGGCTGCGAAGCGTGAATGGAATAGCGGAAGAGTTCCCCATAACTTTGGTGACGCGCGACATCAGCTCGACGGGCGTGTTTTTTCTGTGCCCGAAACGGCTGGAGGCAAATACCCCGATCGAGCTGGAGATCGTGCTGGTCAGCAAACCGATGGGCGAAGGGAACGTAGTGGTGGTGACGAAAGCGCGCGTAAAGCGCATCGAGTCCGCGGCGATGCCCGGATGGTTCGGGATCGCGGCTTCCTACGACGACGTGAGCTTTGACCGCGATGACGGCGTGCCGGGACGAATCCTGGCAGTTTGAGAAAATCCCGCCGGGCAAGAACGACAAAAAGTCCTAATGGTCTGGCGCCGAACTTTGGCGAACCGCTGGAAGGTTTTCCACAGGCCTGACACTTGCAGGAACTGAGCAAGTGCCCCTACACTTGACCCAGTCTTGAAATCCGCGAGCGCCTCCAACCTCTGGAGAATTCCCTTCTTGCGGATACGGGGTTTCCGTCTCGGGAGCTAAAACGATGAAGAAATTATTGTGTGTTGCGTTTGCGGTCGCGCTGAGTTTGGTGTGTTTGAAAACCGCGTTCGGGCAGGGGCAGGCAACAACCGGCAGCGTACAAGGCGATGTGCTTGACGAAAAGGGCGGGAGCGTGCCGGGCGCAACGGTCGAAGCCAAAAACATCGATACGAACTATACGAGGGTGGATACGACGGATGCGGACGGGCACTTTGCCTTCCTCAACCTGGTGCCCGGAAGGTACAAGCTGACCATCACCAAAGCAGGATTTGCGACGGTGATTCAGGAGAATGTGAATCTGACAGTCGGCGGCGCGCTGACGATTCCCGTAACTCTGAAGGTGTCGAGCGTGGCCACGCAAGTGGTGGTCTCGGACGTACCGGTCGTCGAGGTGACGAAAACAGAATCGTCGTCAACCTTGACGGATAGCGCGATCGCGAACACTCCGGTACTCGGACGCAAATTCGAGGACCTGCTGACGCTGACGCCCGGAGTGAGCATCGTGCAGGGGCCGGACGGCGACGAAATCAACATCAACGGGCAGCGCGGGATCTTCAACAACATCAGCCTAGACGGCGGCGATTACAACAACGGCTTTTTCGGCGAACAGATGGGCGGTCAGCGCGCCGCCGTGGATATCACGTTGGAGGCTGTGAAGGAATTTCAGATCGTGGCGAGCGGAGCGAACGCGGAATTCGGACGGACAGCCAGCGGAGTGGTGAACGTCATCACCAAGTCCGGCACGAACGACATCCACGGGAGCTTGTTTGAATATTTCCGGACGGAGGCATTGACGGCAGCGACGTCCGACGGGAAGCCGCTCGACGGGTTCCGCCGGAATCAATTCGGAGGAAGCCTGGGCGGCCCCATCGTCAAGGACAAACTGTTTTTCTTCGGGTCGGCGGAAGGGATCCGCGAAAACCTGACGCGGACGAACTTGAGTGTACCGTTGGGCGCGGCGTGCCCGGTTGCCAGTCCGGTATTCGGCGACAACATCACGGATGATCAGATTTCGGCGAGTCCGGACTGCCAGCGCCTGACGCTGCTGAATTTCATGCAAAGCAATTTTGGCGAAGACGACGGCAAGCCGGTGGAGCATCAAGTGCGCAACGCCTCCGTATTCGGGCGCGTGGACTACAACCTGAACGCTTCAAACCAGATCTTCGGGTCCTACAGCTTCGACTGGTCCAGGAATCCCAACCAGACGTTCGACGTACCCACATATGGCGCGACGGCGAACGGAATCGAAGGGCCAAGCAGGATTCAAGTGGTGAACATGAACTGGTACAGCACGATTTCCAGCAACAAACTGAACGAAGCGCATTTTACCTATTCGAGAGAAAATCGCCCTCGGAACGCGATCGACAAGAGCGCGGTGCCGGACACGGCGATGGGCTTCGCACCCACCTTCCGGTTCGGAAAGCCTTTCTTCCTTGATCCTTCGGTCGACGAACTGCTGTGGCGAACGCAGATCAAGGACAATTTCACGCTGATCCAAGGAAAACACACGATCAAACTGGGAGGCGAATGGCTGCACACGCGGAATACGCAGATATTCCGCGGCTTTTTCTCAGGAAGATACCTGTTCGACAGCCCGGTCGGCTTCATGCACTACGTAACGGACGGACCGACCGTACAGGAGTGCGCGGACAATACAACGGGAGCGATCAGTTTTTCTACGGAGGGATGCCCCTCCGGGACGACGTTCACAGGCGGGCCGCTTCTGCTTTTCCTGCAACACGGACCCGCAACGCAAGGAGAAACGTTCGACCAGTCGGGGTTCTCCGACATCGCAAACGAAGAATTCGCGTTTTTCCTCCAGGACAGCTGGAAAGTTACGCGGAATTTCACCCTCAATTACGGTTTGCGCTGGGAGGCGCAGCACTTCCCTGATCCCGTGATTCCTCCATCCCAGACGGCCTACGGGGTGAACCTGAGTGATCCGAATTTCCCGTCCGATGGAACGATCCACAACCAGAACAAGATGTTCCAGCCACGAATCGGATTCGCGTGGGACATTCGAGGAGACGGCAAGTCCGCGCTGCGAGCGAGCTGGGGAATCTTCAATGCGCGGCAAAATATGCTGACACAAGTCGGCGCCATCACGACGAATGGTGTGCAACAGCAGGCGTTTGTGGCGGGATCGGCATTTGGGACGCCCCCCGCCTACGGGACCAACGCCGCGCCGATTAACAGTCCCCCGCCTCCGGGAACGATCCCTACAGGGGTGGATGTCACGGTGTTCAGCAAAGATTATGCGAACCCGAAAGTCTATTCCACAAACGTAGGATACGAGCAGCAGCTCATCGGCGATTACGCGGGCTACGCGGACTTCACGCTCGCAAAGGGAGTGCATCTGACGCGATTCATCAACCCGAACGTGACCGCCGATCCGAACTTCGACTGCGGTCCCGCGGCGACGAACGTTTCGCCCGGCGTGTGCGTTCCGGACACGGGCGATACCGTGACCTATCCGAGCGCGGTGTTCGGCTCGGGAGTGCTGCCGCCGTTCACGAACCTGGGAACGATTACCGACACGGTGAGCTCGGCGAAATCGCTGTACCGCGGGTTCACCATCGGCGTGAGGAAGCGGATGAGTCACCGATTCCTCTTTGATGCAAACTACACAGCCTCCTGGGATTACGATGACGATTCGAACGAGCGCGATCCGTTCACGTTCCGGTACGTCAACGTGTTCAACCTGGCTGAGGAATACGGCTACTCGGACCGGGACGAACGACATCGTTTCAACTTCTACACCGTCGCGAACCTGCCGTGGGGCTTTGATGCGAACGTGCGGATGCAAGCGCATTCAGCGCAGCCCATTTCGCCGGAGCCGCGCATCGTGGACGGCGTGGTTCTGAAGCGCAACTCCCTCCGCAAGGACAACGCGTTCTTTACGTTTGATTTCGGCGTGGCGCGCGCGTTCCATTTCGGGGAGCGGATGAGCCTGACGCCGAAACTTGAAATGTTCAACACGTTCAACAACAAGAACAACGTCAACCCGCTTTCGACGCCGGGGTTATTCAACTTCGACGGCTTTTTGCGCGTGGGCGTCGGGGATCCACGGCAAGCGCAGCTTTCGATCCGGTTCGACTTCTAGCCGGCCACAGCCGAAAGGTTCAAGTACGCGGGTCTGAAAACCCGCTACAGAGACAGCGGGGCGGACAGAGAGGCCTGCGCTTGCAGGCCTTCCGCCCCGTTTTGTTATGCTCGTACGATGAGACGCAGAACGGGAGCCGGCGGGGAAATTCGAGGAGTGCTGTTTGACTGGGACGGCACGCTGTTGAATTCCTATGAAGCGGACACGGCGGCCTATCTGGCGATGTTCCGCGCAATGGGGATTCCGTGGGGAATCGAGGAGCTGGACCGGCACTATTCGCCGAACTGGTATCACGTGTACCGCGCGGCGAAGCTGCCGCGCAGGCGATGGGAAGAAGCGGACCGCGTCTGGCGGGAGCATTATTCCAAGCACAGGCCGAAGCTGATGCCCGGAGCGCGGCGAGTGCTGGGCAGTCTGCGCAAACGCCACGCGCTGGGCCTTGTGACGAGCGGCGACCGCGACCGCGTTGCGCGGCAACTGCGGGAGTTCCGGCTGCTGGAGGCATTCGCGGCGCGAGTGTGCAGCGGAGACACGCGAGAGCGGAAACCGCATCCGGCGCCGCTGCGACTGGCGCTGCGACGCATGCGGCTGCTCGCGAAACAGTCCGTTTATGTGGGAGATTCGCCGCAGGATCTGGAGATGGCGCGCGGCGCGGGAGTCCGCGCGGCGATTGCCGTCCTCGGCCCGTTCCCGACGGAGCAGAAGCTGCGGGCTGCGAAACCGGATCTGCTGCTCGAATCCATCGAGGAGCTTCCGGACGCGCTCGCCGCATTCGATTGAACCTCAGTAACGGAGGCTGGGATGCGCTGGATGATTGGTGTATTGGCAATTCTATTGGTGGGACTCGCGTCAGCGCCTGCAGAAAAAGAAATCAAAGCGGACGACGACGCCGCCGCGCAGGAGGAGATCAAGAAGCTGGAGTTGCATCTGATTGACCTGATTTTGAAGGGCGATCCGGCATACGGGACGTATTTGGCGGAAGATTACGTGCTAATCGAGAGCGACGGCGAACTTCGGCATAAAACGGAAATGGTGCAGCAATTCACGAGCCGCGATCCGCGAAGCGGATCGGGGAGCATGACGCCTTCCGAAATGCAGGTGCGCATTTACGGCGATACGGCGGTCATGAATTTCAAGCTGACGACGGGGAGAATGGTCAACGACGAGCTGAGAAAGAAGGTCACGCGCGCGACCAAGGTTTTTATTCGGCGCAACGGACGCTGGTACATGGTGAACAACCAGGGCACGCCGCTGGCGTCCGAGGCAAGCCAATCCGATTAAGGCTTGGATGGCGCGGGAGCGACGGCGGGTGCGACCTGCAGAGGCTTGAAGTCGGTCCACTTGATGACCAGGCGGACCGGGACATCGTGGTCCTTCAAGTGGAGATAATCGTCGGAGCGCGTGTAGTTCGGGAACCAATACTTGCCTTCCACGTTTTCCCGGTACGTTTCGAAGTTTGAGAACGGCAAGGACGGCGGATGGTAGTCGCCGAGATCGGTGACGAACTTGCCGTAGGTCTTCACCACTTCGAGGTACTGCGAATCCACCCAGACGACGCCCTGAAAATAGGGATGCTGCCGCTCGACGATTTTGGGTTTCGCTTCAAAGATGTAGCAGTCGATTTCGTCCACTTTTTCGCGGCCGACGTACTTCAGGTCGTACTTGGAAAGCTGGCCGGGGACCAGCGGGTAAGCGGGAAAACTCATAAGAGCGCGAAGATCGGGAGGCTCGAGCTGCAGGTAGCGCAGCGTGGAAGGCGGATTTTCGACGACCTTTTCGAACACTTCGCCTTCGGAGCCGACTTCGGTCTGCGTGACCAGCTCGAATTCGCCGGAGGGTTTACCGTCCAGGCCAAATTCGGTCAGGCGGATGGTCTTCTTGTAGCCGAAATGCGGGCGGGCCTGCGCGAAATCCTGCTCGCGCTGCGAGAAATGCTGAATGATCTGCTCGGGAGGAAGGGCCGGAGGCGGCTCCGGCGGCGGGGCATCCGTGGTGATCCGGCGGACATTGTGCTCGGGCGGCGGAGTGAGGGGGCGATTGGTTTCCTGCGCGTGAAGCAAAGGCACAACGAACAGGAGTAGGCCAGCGGCCGGCAACGTTGGCCAGCGTTTCGAGGCGCCGCGGAACAAATCCGGAATCAGGCTGGTGTCGGTCATCATGATTTAAGATGCAGGAACGGAGGCAGCGCGCCGCCTGCGAATTTCCATCCACTTCAGTGTAACGCAGAAGCGGATGCGTGTTGGAAAAGCAGAGTTGCGGCGCCGGCGCGAAAATTGTGGGCTCAAAAACTCGGAACCGCACTAGAATGGAACGCTTTGTGAGCGCAGAACGACAAGCCAGGCGCTTCGTGGTCTCCGGGATGGTGCAGGGCGTGGGGTTCCGCTACTTCACGCAGGACGAAGCGGAGCGCATCGGGGTTAGCGGATACGTGCGGAACCTGAGGGACGGGCGCGTCGAGGCGTACGCCATCGGAACGGAGGAGCAGTTGGCGCAATTCCGCGCGGCGATGGAGCGCGGCCCGAGGATGGCCATGGTGGAATCCGTGGCGGAAGAGCCGGCGGGCATCGAGCAAGAGTACGCGCAAGGATTCAGGATTACTTACGACCGTTAGGAGGAGCCGTTCACATGAACGACTTGAAGAGGCTGATACGCGAAGTGCCGGATTATCCGAAGCCGGGAATCCTGTTTTACGACCTGACGACGCTGCTCAAGGACAAGGACGGCTTTCATACGCTGATTGACCGGCTCTGCGAACACTACGAAAGCCACCACATCGACGTGGTTGCGGGGATCGAAGCGCGCGGATTTATTTTCGCTCCGGCGCTGGCGTACCGGCTGAAGGCGGGATTCGTTCCGGTGCGCAAACCGAAGAAACTGCCGGCGAAGACCGCCAGCATTTCCTACGAACTGGAATACGGCACGGATACATTGGAAATTCATGAAGACGGCATCAAGCCCGGACAGAAAGTGATCGTTTGCGACGACCTGCTGGCCACGGGAGGCACCGCCGCGGCGACCACGAAGCTCATTCAAAAACTGGGCGGAAGAGTAGATGGGGCGGCGTTTGCCGTGGAGCTGACATTCTTGAATGGAAGAGCGAAGCTGCCCGGGCTCGACGTGTTTTCCCTGATTCAGTACGACAAATAGAGTGCAGCTTGCGGCTGGGCCGCGGCATGATGCGTCCCTCAAGCGGCTATTGCGACCTTCGCTGGCGGAGGGCTTCGAAAAGTACGACGCCGGCGGCGACGGAAACATTCAAAGACTTCACGGGACCGGAGGTCGGAAGCGAGACGAGAAAATCGCAGCGCTTGCGCGTCAATTCGTGCAGCCCCTGACCTTCGCTGCCCAGGACGATGCCCACCGGCGAAGTGAAGTCCACTTCGGTGTAACTCTTTTCCGCGCGTTCGTCCAACCCGACTAGCCAGTATCCGGCTTCTTTCAGTTCTTCCATGGCGCGCGAGAGATTCGTGACCTTGGCGACGGGGAGATGCGCGAGGGCTCCCGCCGAAGAGCGCGCAACGGTGTCCGTAAGGCCGGCGGCGCGGCGCTCGGGAATGACCACGCCGTGGGCGCCCGCGGCGAGCGCGGTGCGGATGATTGCGCCGAGGTTGTGGGGATCCTCGACGCCGTCCAGAAGAACGATCAGGCCCTTCCGGGCTGAGCGATTCGCCTCGGCAAGGATGTCCTCGAGTGTGGACGCGGGCCGGGAAGCCGTGACGGCGACGACTCCCTGATGATCCTTCGAGTTCGCCAGGCGGTCGAGCTGGCCGCGGTCTTCAAAGCGCACGGAAACTCCCTGGCGGCGCGCAAGCTGGACGATTTGCTCGACGCGCGTGTCCTGGCGGCCTTTGGCGATGACGATGCGGTCGAGCGGGCGGCCCGCTTCGAGCGCTTCGCGAACGGCGTGAATTCCGGTGAGGCGGTCCATCGAGCTTGACAGTGTAGCCTTCGCGGCGAGCGGTGAAAAGCGAAGTTCAATCGAGCGCGGCGCAGAATTCGACGATGCGTTCGCGCGCGGATTTAACGGGCCGAGCGAAACCGGCGGCTTGCGCGTCCTCCAGCAGGAGAATGACGCGGTCGAGCTCGCCTTCGCCGGAACGGCCCGCCAAAGCCAGTCGCAAGGGATGAAAGAGTTCGCGGCCACGGACTTCCAGTTTCTCCTTGAGAGCCGTGACGATCTCCTGAAAGCGCTCCGGCGTAAGCGGGCCGCCCGAGAGCAGCAGGAGGGCGAGTTCGCGAAGAACGTCGCGCGCTGCATAGCGGGAGAGGACGGCGTGCGCCTCCACGGAGGCGAGGATTTGATGCGCGTCATAGCTAAAGACCAGCGAGAGAAGATCGGCGAGCGCGGCGCGGTCCGGCGCGTGAGGGCCAAGAAGAGCGGCGGCGCGCTCGCACCAGGCGTCCTGCGCGGGCGAAGGCTCCGGCATCAGCCAGCCTTTTTCGCGGAGGATTTCCGCAACGTCGCAGCCCGTGAAGGGATTCGCCGGCGGCGACGAAGGAGAGGCTGTATCGTCAGGGCTCATGAATTACTGGATTGGCCGGACAGCGAGTCGCTCAGCGGCGCGCCAGCGTGGCGACGACGTGCGAAGCAATGGCTTCGCCGCGGCCGATGGCGTCCACGCCCTCGTTGGTCTTGGCCTTGAGGTGAATGCGGTCCGGGGTGATGCCGAGAGCCCTGGCGAGAGCTTCGCGCATCTTCGGAAAGTGCGGGCCGAGCTTCGGCTTTTCGGTGACGACCACGGCGTCCACGTGTTCGATGCGGAAGCCGTTTTCGTCCAGAAGTTTTTTCGCGTGTTCGAGGAAGAGCAGGCTGTTCGCGCCTTTCCACCTGGGATCGGTGTCCGGAAAATGAGTGCCGATGTCGCCAAGACCCGCCGCGCCGAGAAGAGCGTCACAGAGCGCGTGAGCAAGGACGTCGCCGTCCGAATGCCCCACCGGTCCTTTGTCAAAGGGCAATTCGATGCCGCCGACGATGAGCTTGCGCCCTTCGGCCAGACGGTGCAGGTCGTATCCGATGCCGCAGCGGAAGCTCATGCTTTGTGGGCCTTCAGGCGTTCGAGATCGAGGTAGAAGCGCGCGAGTTCCATGTCCGAGGGGCGGGTGATCTTGATATTGCGCTCCGAGCCTTGGACGACGTGCACGTCGTGGCCGAGGCGTTCGACGAGGCCGGCTTCATCCGAGGCGACGACGCCATCGGCTTCGGCGCGCGCAAAGGCCTCCTTGAGGAGCGCCGTGGCGAAGACCTGGGGAGTCTGTGCCAGAACGATGCGCTCGCGGGGAATCGTCGCGGTGATCAGGGCGACATCCTCCGGCAAACTGGCGCGTTTGACCTCCTTGACCGTGTCCATCGCGGGAATCCCGAGAATGGCGGCGCGGCATTTGCGCGCTTCCGCGATGACGCGGGCCACCTGCTCCGTGGTCACGAAGGGCCGGACAGCGTCGTGGACAAGGACGAGTTCGGTGTCGTTCGGGACATGTTCGAGGGCCGCGGCCACGGATTCTTGCCGGGTGTCGCCGCCCTTGACGACGCGCAGCGGCTGGCGAATCTTCTCCTGTTGGAGGCGCTGCTCGAGGCGGCCGACTTCCTCGCCGCGCGTGGCCACGATGATTTCAGACACTGGATCGCAACCGGCGATGCGCCGCAGCGTGTGAATCAGGATGGGCACGCCGTCGAGTTCAAGGAACTGCTTGGGGAGTTCGGTGCCCATGCGAGTGCCGAGACCCGCTGCGGGCAAAATGGCGATGATGCGGTTCATGGCTGCCTTTGGTGTGCGGGCGGGCAAATCCTGGCCATACAAATTAGAAAGTGTACCTTAAGCCGGACCAATTGGGAAAAAGTATGGCCCGTCGCAGCCGGCGACAAGGCTGCGGCGGAAGATGAAACGCCGGGCGGCGAAATCCTCACAAAACGGCATTGGATTTTCTTATTGGACTTCGGTTTCGGTGCCGGAAGGCGGTAGGCCGCGCTCGCCTGCGGTGGAATCCACGCCGCGGCCGGCCGCAGCAGCTTGGCGGGAAGCCGGCCGAGTCTGCTCCGTACGATCCTCGAGGCGGCCAAAGATCATCTTGCCGGCGGGAGTCTGATGGACGGAGGTCACGACCATGTCCACGGTCTTGTTGAGCAGCCGCCGGCCACCATCCACGACGACCATCGTCCCGTCTTCGAGATAGGCGACGCCCTGGTTGGCTTCCTTTCCTTCCCGGAGGATGAACACGCGCATGGATTCGCCGGGAAGCACGGCGGGACGCAAAGCGTTGGCGAGTTCGTTGACGTTGAGAACGGCGATTCCCTGCACGGTGGCGACTTTGTTGAGATTGAAATCGTTCGTGACGATTCCGGCGTCAAGCCGGCGCGCCAGGTCCACGAGCTCATGATCCACTTCGCCGGTTGGTCGCGCGGTCTCCTCCAAGACGCGGACCTCCAGAAAGGGCAGCTTCTGCATGCGTTGGAGAACTTCGAGTCCCCGGCGGCCTCGCTGGCGGCGGAGGACATCGGAGGAATCCGCGATGACCTGCAATTCGCGGAGAACGAACTGCGGGACAAGCAAGGGTCCATCCAGAAAATGGGCTTCGCAGATTTCCGCGATGCGTCCGTCGATCAAGGCGCTGGTGTCCAGCAGCTTTGCCGAGGAAGAGACCGCTTTGGAATCGGACGGGCGGCTGAGGAGCCCTTGCAAAGCATTCAATCGGATTCCTTTGCGAGCGCCGAGAGTCAGGCCAAGGTAGCCAAGGCCAAGGAGCAACGAGAGTTCGAAGAAGGATTTGTTGGCATCGGGTTCGCCGGTCCGGGCAATGACCAGTGCGGAGAGCAGGGCAAGGGAAACTCCAGCGAGTGCGCCGAGGGCTCCGCCAAGCAGGGCACTTGCCTCCACGCCGTGCAGGTAGAGCTCGCACAGGACGATAAATACGGAGACGAACGCACCTGCTGCGGCGGCAGCGGCGGGCAGAAGGCCGAAGGGACACAAAGCAGCGGAAATTGCAGCGACGCCAACAACCAGAAGAAGCCGGAGAAGCCAGGGCCACAGCCTCGAGACGCGACGATCCGAAATCACAGAGGTAGAGCGGGAAGGCGCGGCGCGAGCACCAACATCGCCTTGAGGCACTTCAGGAGAGGTGCGGCTCATACGACCTCACAGGACAAGCAAATCACTGCAAAATCGGTACAGCCATCCCGCTGAAGCGACCGGAACCGGAGCGGGAAAACCAAAAACAGCACGTAGCGAGTGTTATATATCCCTTCGCTGGAATCGCGTCAAGAAATGAGGCACGGACTCACGGAGAAGCTGTTTCCAGAAGGAAGCGGCGTCGGAACCGCGTGCTACTTCTGGCAGCAACTAGACGATTGTCAAGAAAGGTAGATGCGCGGAACGCGCTGCGTGACGGCACAAAGCAGATCCGAAGTGACCGTGCCGATGCTCCGGGCAACGGCATTGGCTGGCAAAGTATGCTCCCCGTCCGTACCGTAAACCGTGGCGATGTCACCGATTTGAACGCCGGGAATCTCCGTCACGTCCACCATGGTGACGTCCATGGAGACAATTCCCACGATGGGCGCCAGCTTGCCGTGGACGAGAACGCTTCCGCGATTGCCGAGCGAGCGATGGATGCCGTCGCCATAACCAGCGGCGAGCACGGCGATTTTCGACGGGCGCTCCGCAACAAACTTCGAGTTGTAGCCGACTCCGCTTCCCGGAGGGACATTCCGCAGGCTGATGATGCGTGCGCGCAAGCTCATGACGGGCTTGAGCGGCAGTTTCTTCTCCGCCTCCGCGCGCATTTCGAGCGGCTCATAGCCCGGGTGGTAGCCGTACAGGATTACTCCCGGCCGCACCATGTCGCCCCAGGTTTCCGGGCGCGAAGCGATGGCCGCGCTGTTGGCCAGGTGAACGATTCCAGGATCGACGCCGAGACCGCGCAAGCGCTCGAGCGCCGCATGGAACCGCTCTTCCTGCCGACGAGTCTGCTCGGCAACCGGAGAGTTGGCAAAGACCTCGGAGGAAGCAAAATGCGTAAATACGCCTTCGAGGCGCAAATGACGGCACTTGGCGAACTGGCGCGCGAAGCACTCCACGTCGCCGGGGGAAATCCCCAGGCGGTTCATGCCGGTGTCAATCTTCAAATGGAAGCCGACTGAGGCCTTCGGCAAGCCGCGGCGCGCGGCTGCGCGCTCGAGAGCGGCAAGTTGATCACAACGAATGATTGCGGGAGAGAGCCGGTGCTGCAGAAGACGGGACTCCTCGCCGGGCCAGAAGCTGGTCAGCACGAGAATCGGCTTGCGGATGCCCGCTTTCCGGACTTCGATGCCCTCCGCGGTGCACGTCACTCCGAACCAATCGGAGCCCGCCTTCTCTAGCGCTTTGGCAACCTGCGGCCCGCCGTGGCCATAGCCGTTCCCCTTCACTATGGAGAGCACTTTGCGCGGAGCCTTGCGCTTTTCCTCCGGCGGATTCACATAAGCGCGGATGGCTTTGAAATTGTGAGTAAGAGCGGGGAGCGAGACTTCCGCCCAAACCGGCCGGCCGCTGAAATGAGCCTTGCTGTTCCTGGTCGTGGTCATGCGCAATCCGAAGAAGAAATAGTTTACGACATTGGCGCAGCGCGGACCGCTTCAGGCACGCGCTGGCGCGAGAAAGACAACACGCCAGGAGCACATCGCTTGCCGCGCCCTGGCGGCGCTGCCGGAAGCAGCCCAACGGCGCAACTTTTTGAAAAACTTGCGGTTAGCTAAGCCGATGAAACAGACCGGCAGGACTCGGAATGTGGCAGGCGGGCCGCAGCGCGGCAAGAATTACATATCGTCCGGCGCAAACTGGGAGAAGGCGTCCGGAGCGGCTTCCTCGAACCGCGTGAAGCGGCTGCGGAAGACGAATTTCACGCTGTCCACGGGTCCGTTGCGCTGCTTCGCGATCCTGAGCTCGGTTTCCTCGCGTTCTTCGGGTGTGGCGCCCGCTTTGAAGAAATGCGGGCGGTAGATGAACATCACCACGTCGGCATCCTGCTCGATGGCGCCCGATTCCCGGAGGTCGGAAAGATGCGGCCCGCGATCGTCGCGCTCCGGCGCGCGGGTGAGCTGGCTCAGCACGAGAACCGGGATTTGCAGCTCCTTCGCCAGCCCTTTCAAGCCGCGGGAAATGCTGGCGACCTCCTCTTGACGGTTGCCGAAGCGGCCGCGCGCGGTGATGAGCTGCAGGTAATCCACGACCAGCAAAGAAAGCCCCTTGTCGCGCTTGAGGCGGCGCGCCTTGGCTCCGATTTCGAGAACCGTATTGGAGCCCGAATCGTCGATCCAGAGCGGCGCGGAGGAAATGGCGCCGAGCGCTTCCGTCATGTGGCTCCAATCCTGCTTGCTGAGATGGCCGGTGCGGAACTTGTGGGCGTCAATCTGCGCGATTGCCGCCACGAGCCGCTGCAAGAGCGATTCCTTGGACATTTCCAGGCTGAACATCGCGACGGGATGGCCGGCGCGAACGGCCACGTTCTCCATGATATTCAGCGCCAGAGCCGTTTTTCCCTGCGAGGGACGCGCCGCCAGAATGACCAGCTCCGAAGGCTGGAGGCCGGAGGTCAGCTTGTCGAGTTCCGCATAGCCGGTGGGAATCCCGGTGACGCTCTTCCCTTCCCGAAAAATCTTTTCCAGGCGCTCGAAGTTGTCGCGGACGATATCCTTGGCCGGAATCAGTCCGGCGCGTACGCGGTCTTCCGCCAGGGCAAAGATGGTGGATTCCGCATTGTCGAGAATGGCGTCCGCGCCATCGTCCCCTTCAAAGGCCTTCTGCTGGATATTGTGCGTGGCGTGAATCAGGTTCCGCAGGACCGCCTTTTCCTTGACGATGCGCGCATAGTGCTCGACGTTGCTGACTCTGGGCATCCCGTCCGCGAGCGAAGCGAGATAGGGCGCGCCTCCCGCGGCTTCGAGCTCTCCCCGGCGATGCAATTCCTCGGTCAACGTGACGAGGTCGATCGCTTGTTGATTCTCGCCGAGGGAAATCATCTGGTTGAAGACGCGGCGGTGCTGATCGAGGAAGAAATCTTCGGGCTTCAGGGCCTCGATGGCGGCGTTCAGGGCGTTGTTGTCTAGAAGAATCGCGCCGAGGATGGAGCGCTCGGCGTCGAGGTTGTTCGGAAGGGGCTTTTCGAGTGTCGTGTCGGTGGGCATACAGCGCCTATCTTATTCGCCTTTTCTTCGCTTTATAGCATTTTAGCCGGTGGCAGGCAAGAGCCAAGTTCCACTCCGAGGCTTCCCCCGCGCCTTGCTCCCGAAAGATGCGCGCATTGTGCGCGTTCGCCGCATCCGCGTCAACCGGCCGGCTGTGAATTGCTTCGGAAAACGTTGCAAAACTTTTTGTGCGATACATCTGATTTGGGAATCCGTAGTTTTTTGAGACGGCTCTTGCGGAATTCTTGCTCCGCAAGCCGCAAACAACAAGAGATGCGCCGCTCTTCGAGATCGACGAATTCGCAGTAAAGAAATGTTCAAGTGAAGATGCACGCGCGAATGTGTGAAGGCGGGGAAAAAGCAAGGGCGACGGTTCAGCGTCGCCCCGTGAGTTCCTCAATCTGCGAGGTAGATCGAAACTACTCTTCCTTCGCCACCTGAACGTTCACGTCGGCGGTCACATCGCGGAAGACTTTGATGGTGACCGTGCGATCGCCAATGACCTTGATCGGCTCGGCGAGCTGCACCTGGCGCTTGTCCACCTTGAAGCCTTGCGCTTCGAGCGCTTCCGCGATGTCCGCGGAAGTCACCGAACCGAACATCTGGTCGTTCTCGCCGGTCTTGCGCGCGAACTTGAGAGAGGTGCCCGCCAGCAGCTCGGCCTGCTTCTTTGCGGCTTCGAGTTCCGTGGCGGTCTTTTTCGCGAGCGAGGTGCGGATGCGCTCGAGAGCTTTCATATTGCCCGGCGTCGCTTCGATGGCGAGCTTCCGCGGCAAAAGGAAATTGCGGGCGTAGCCGGGAGCAACGGACACCACATCTCCCCGGTGCCCGAGCTTATCGACGTCTTCCTGAAGAATGATCTGTATCGCCATGTTTCGATCCCTCGTTCCTGTCAGCTCTTGTGCGCTTCGATCGGCTTGGGCGCCTGAACGCCGGCCGCGCTGCCCGCAAAGGGCAGCAAAGCGATGTTGCGCGCGCGCTTGATGGCCACGCCGAGCCAGCGCTGATGGCGCGAGCACACTCCCGTCAAGCGGCGCGGCAGAATCTTTCCGCGCTCCTGCACAAACTGCGAAAGGATGTCCGCGCGCTTGTAGTCGATGAAGTCCATTCTCTCGACGCAAAACTTGCAGACTTTCTTCTTGCGGAAATACTGGCGCTTGCCGCGCCGGGCAGGGCCGGGCGCTCCGCCCGCACCGGGTTCACGGCGGCCTCCCGGTCCGGCGCCTTCGCGGCGCGGGCCTCCTTCCTTGCCTTCGCGCGGCGCTCCAGCTTGAGGAGCCGGAGCCTGTTTCTGTTCTTCCGACATGTTTTCACCCTTTCCTGAGATTCCGGAACTTCGCCTTCGTCAAGCGGCTCAGCTGGCCGCGGCAGCCTGCTCCGGCGCGGACGCCGGACGGCGCGGACGCCTTGCGGCGCGCTTTTCGCGGCGCTCGGAGAGCTTCTTCTGTCGCTTCAAATCCTCGTCCAGGCGCACGGTGAGGTACTTGATCACCGCGTCCTGCACGCGCAGGCGGCGCTCCAGTTCGGCGATGAGTTCGCCGTGCGACGTGCGAATCTGCTGGTACACGTACATTCCCTCGCGGTGCTTGGCGACGCGATAGGCGAGCTTGCGCGTCCCCCAGTGCTCCGTCTTTTCGATCTTCCCGCCCTTTTCCGCGCAGGCGTGCTCGATCGCGGAAAGGATCTTCTTGATCTCTTCCTCCGGCGTCGCGGGCCGGGCGATGAAGATCAGGTCGTACAGACGTTCTTCCATGGTTACCTCGTTTCTTTCTTCTGCAACTCTTCCGGGCTTTTCACGCCCGTGAAACTCAGCCGGCGGACTCGGATTCTTCATCCGGAGGCGCAGCGCGGCGGTTGAACTTGTTCATCGCCGCGTCGAGGCCTTCCCGGAGAATCGTCTCGACGGCGTCTCCGGCCTGGCCGATCATTTCCGCGGCCAGCTCCAGTTCCGGCTTCCGCATCGGCCGCAGCACATACTCCTTGCGGCCGCTGAGCGGATGGTCCGGCCCGCATCCGAGCCGCAACCGCGCGAACTGCTGGGTGCCCAGCGAGCCGATAACGGATTTCGCTCCGTTATGGCTGCCCGCGCTGCCTTCCCTGCTGATGCGGATCGAGCCCCACGGCAACTGCACTTCGTCCCACAGCACCAGCAAATCCTCGAGGTCCAGCCCGTACTTTTCGAGCAGTTCCCTCACGGAGACGCCGCTCAAATTCATGTACGTCTGCGGCTTCGCGAGCAGGACCTCCGTTCCCGCCAGGGTTCCTTTGCCGACCAGCGCTTTGGCTTCCGGCCGCTCAACGCGAATTCCGCCGCGGTTCGCCAATTCGTCCACGGCGAGGAACCCGAGGTTATGCGGCGTCCATTGATACTCGGGGCCGGGATTGCCAAGGCCGACAATAAGCCGCATAGCGCTCGTTTCGCGGCGCCTCCACTGCTCTTCCAACGGCAACGGAAGAACGCGAGGCGCGAATCACTCCTTGCAAACCGCCCAAGGCGAGGCCGAAGACTATTTCTTCTTCTCCGCCTTCTCGCCGGTCTCGGCGCCTTCTTCCTCTTCCGCTTCCTTCTTGCCCTTCTTGATGACTTCGGGCTCCGCGGGCGCGGCCGCTTCGGCGGCTGCCGCCTCCGCCGGTTTCTCTTCCTCGGCGCGCAGAGCGACGACGTGCGCAATCACGCGTTCGGGATCCGTGAGCAATTTCATCTTGGCGGTGTCGATGGCAATATCCCCGGCGCGCAGGTGCATCCCGATCATCAGCGGGCTTGCGTCCAGACGGAACTCGGTCGGAATTTCGCCGGGCAAGCACTCGATTTCGACTTCGCGCGTGACGGTTTCGAAAATGCCGCCCTGCTGCTTCACCCCGGCGGGCTCGCCGAAGGTGTGCACGGGCACTTTGACGCGCATGCGCACGTCCATCGCCACGCGCTGCAGATCCACGTGGAGCAGGCTGCCCGTGACGGGATCGGCCTGCCAGTCCTTCACGATGGCGGGCTGCTGTTTGCCTGCCAAGTCCACCTGAAACAGCGTGTTGTGGCCGGTCGGCGAACGCAGAATCTGGGTCACCTGCTTGGCGTTCACGCTGAGCGCGACGGGATCGCCCTTCGTTCCGTAGAGCACCGCGGGAATTTTTCCCGTCACGCGGAGCCGCCGCGCTTCGTTCTTGCCCCGAGCGGTCCGGGGCGTTGCTTCCACTACGATCTTCTCTGCCATGACCTTCTTCCCTTCCTGGGTTCAAGAATTTCCAACGGTTACGCGGCGTCAAATAAAGAGTTCGCTGATCGACGTTTCCTCGTGGATCGAGCGGATGCCGCGCGCCAGCAAATCCGCGACGCTCAGCACGCGAATCTTGCCCATCTCCCGCGCCGCACCGTTCAACGGAACCGAATCGGTCGCGACGACTTCCGTAATCCGCGACTTGGCGATGCGATCCACGGCCGGACCGGAGAGCACCGCGTGTGTGCACGCGGCGTACACCTGGGTCGCGCCTTCCTTCAGCAAGGCTTCCGCGGTTTTGACCAGCGTTCCCGCGGTATCGATGATGTCGTCCACGATCAGCGTGCTGCGCCCGCGAACTTCGCCGATCAGGTGCATCACTTCGCTGACGTCCACGTCCACGCGGCGCTTGTCCACGATGGCCAGCGGCGCGTCCAGTCTTTTCGCGAAGAAGCGCGCGCGCTCGACGCCGCCCGCGTCGGGGGAAACGACCGTCAAATTCGGCAAATTCAGGTGCCGGAAGTATTCGACGAGAACCGGCGAAGCATAAAGATGGTCCACCGGAACGTCGAAATAGCCCTGAATCTGCGGCGCATGCAAATCGAGCGTCAAAGCCCGGCTCGCGCCCGCCGTTTCCAGAAGGTCGGCCACCAGCTTCGCCGAAATCGGAACGCGCGGCTTGTCCTTGCGGTCCTGCCGCGCATAGCAGTAGTACGGCAGGACCGCGGTGATGCGCCAAGCCGAAGCGCGCTTAAACGCGTCGATCATCAGCAGCAGTTCAAGCAGGTGGTTGTCCACCGGATAATGGCAGGGCTGCACCACGAAAACGTCCGCGCCGCGAACGTTCTCCAGAATCTGAAAATAGATTTCGCCGTCGCTGAAGCGGCCCAGCATGGCCTTGCCCAGCGGGACGCCCAGATGACGGCAAATCGATTCGGCCAAGGCCGGATTCGCGGTCCCCGAGAAAATTTTGAATCGCTCGTCGTTCACGACGCGCTCTCTCCAAACGTGCAAAATCTGACGGCAGACTGCCCCAAAGGAGAAAAGGCCTGCTTTTCGTGGCGAAGAGACGCTGCGGGGATTGGCTGGCGCGCCGCGCTACGGCGCACTCCGGACCAGACGAGCGTACTTATCGCGCGAGACCGTCTCGCAAACGAAAGTCTGATCGTGCGGAAACCCGACAGCGGCTCGGCGCGCCTTCGCTGGGCTCGGGAAAACTCCAAACACCGCCGAACCGCTACCCGCCAGCGAGGCTTCTAACGCCCCTCGCCGAAGCAGATCCCGCTTGATTTCCTCAAGCCTCGGATGTTCGCGGAAGACCGGACCTTCAAAATCATTCGAGAGACCGGCTCCCCGCGCGCTCCAGCACAGGGCACAGAACCTCCAAAGTTTATGATTTCCGGCCGATTTTGTCAATTCAGCCGCGGGAGCGTTCAGCCAGCGATACGCGGCCGGAGTCGGCACGTGAATGTCCCTGGGAGAAACGATGAGCAAGTACAGCTTCGGAACGTCCGGCAGAGGATAAATCTCGTCGCCGCGGCTTATGCCCAGGGCGCGGCCACCAAAGAGAAAAAACGGCACGTCCGCCCCGAGGGAAGCGGCTAGTTCGATCAGCCGTTCCCGGGGGAGTTTCCGCCGCACAAGCCGCAAGTAACCAAGCAGCGCCGCGGCAGCGTCGCTCGAACCGCCGCCCAGTCCCCTTCCCGCGGGAATTTTCTTTCGCAGCTCGATTTCAACGGCGGAAGCGATTTTCAGCTCGCCCCGCAGCGCCTCTACTGCCCGGTAAGCCAGATTTTTCTCCGCAGGTTCGCGGGAAAGCTCTTCGTTGCCGTGAAGCTTCAGGGAAATCCCCTGCCTGGCGGAAGTGCGAAGGCGCAATTCGTCATGAAGCGAGACGGTCTGAAAGATTGTGCGCAGTTCGTGATATCCGTCCGCGCGCTTGCCGAGAATGTCCAGGCGCAGATTAATCTTCGCAAAGGCGGGAATTCGGACTTCGCGGCTCATCAGGCTACTGCTGCTTGATTTCTTCCGGTGCGGACTTCTGGGCGACGCGGTGCTTGACCTGGCTGATCCGCTTTTCCACTTCCGCGATCTTGTCGTTTTCCACGTCGGCAGGCAAAACGCGCTTCCATTCCTGGAGCGATTTTTCCCATTCCGCGGCGGCCATGTCCGTGCGGCCGAGCTTGGCGTACACGTCTCCGAGGTGCGAGTGAATCGTCGGATCGTGACTTTCCCGCCCGACCGCCTTGCGGAGAGTCGCTTCCGCTTCCTCGAGCTTGTTCTGCTTGTAGTAGATCCAGCCGAGGCTGTCCAGATACGCGCCGTTGTACGGCTCCTCATTCAGTGCGCGCTGCACCATGGACTGCGCTTCATCGAGCCGAATCCCGAGGTCGCCCAGCATGTATCCGTAGTAGTTCAAGACCGGCGCGTTCTTCGGATCGATGGCCAAAACTTTCTTGAACTCGGCTTCCGCCTTGTCAAACAGCTTTTGCCGTTCGTAAATCGCGCCGAGCAGGAACCAGGTCATCTCGTTGTCCCGCGGCTGGCCCGCAATGGCTTCCGCCGCCCGCGCCGCTTCTTCCGCTTCGCGGTAACGGCGTCCTCGTTCGTAAATTTGCGCGATGTTCAGGTAGGTGTCGCGATCCGCCGGCGTGCCGTTCAGTTGCGGCCGGAGCATCTTGACCGCGTCATCCGTCTGGCCGTTTTCGCCCAGCAAAAGCGCGTAGCTCGCCTTAATGGAAGGATCGCTCGGGTATTTCGTGTACGATTCCTTGCCCACCTGAAGCGCCTTCGGCAAATCCTTGGCCATCCGGTACGTGTCCATCAGAAGCAGCCGCGACCGGCGGTCCTCTTCATCACCCAGCCGGCCCAACTCCAGGTAGGTGTTCACCGCGGCCGAATAGTTCTGATTTTCCCGGTAAAGCTGCCCCAATTGCTGGTAAATGACGGCGAGAGATCGGCGGCGGGACGGCAGCGCGGGCGACTGATCCTTCACGTCGGCTGCCGCATCGCTCAGCACCCGGATGGCATCGTCATACCGGCCTTGCGCTTCATACAGCATGGCCTCGTTATACAAAACCTCGAGGCTGCCCGGCGCATACTGGCGCGCCTTCAGCAGATTCTCCTCGGCTTTGTCCATCTGATGCAGTTCGCGGTAAATCTGCGCAATCCGCAGATAATTGTCCGCGTCATCCGGCATGAGATCAATCAGCTTCTGATAAACCTTCAACGCCTCGGGATACTTCTCTTCCGCGAGAAGGGTCTGTCCCAGGCCGCGGTAGTGCGTGAGTTCGCTCGGATCGAGCTCCACGGCCTTGCGATAGGCGTCTTCGGCCTTGGCCAAATTTTTCGTCTGCGTGTAAGCGTCGCCGAGCAAATCCAGCAGCGTCGCCGAGGGAGCTTTGGCGTTGATGTTCTCGAGCAGAGAGACGGCCTCGGCGGACTTCCCTTCATCCAGCAGGAGTTGCGTGAGCTGCTCCACCGCGGGCTCGTTTTCCGGGTCGGTCTTGAGGATTCCCCGCAGGACCTCTTCCGCTTTGTCCGGCTGGTTTTGCAGCCGGTAGAGTCGAGCGAGCCACAGCGCCGATTCCGTATCCGAAGGATCGAGCCGCACCACTTCCCGGAATTGCTCCACCGCGCGCGCCACCATGGCGGACTGCCCCGCGCCGACTCCCTGGTCTCCCAGGCTGCGCAGATAGATGTGCCCGAGCAGCTTGCGCGTCTGGACGTCATTAGGATCCCGCTTCAGAATCTCGCGCGCTTCGGCCTCGGCTTCGGGCACGCGCTGTGCTTTCCAGTACATTTCCGCAAGGCGCGCGCCGATCACCGGCGATTTGGGGTCCAGAGCGTAAGCCTTCTTGTAATAGTCGATCGCCTTGGTTGCGTACTCCGCCCGGCTGGTGGACTCGTATTCCTGCTCCAGGATGTGGCCCATGGTGTAGTCGAAGTAGGCCTCCGCTCGCGACGATTCCGAATCGCCGGATTGCGGATTGCCGGGGTCCACCGGAGAGGAAGAAGATCCCGCTTTTTGCGGCGACGTTGATTGGGCTGCCGCGGCAAAACCGAAGGCGAGGGCAAAGCAAACAGAGATGCTTGGTTTGAGGAGTTTCATAGTCGCTCTGGAAAAGAACAGTATCCCATGCGGCTGGAAAGCCGGTCAAAAGAGAACGGCGCAGGTTTCCAGAGCCGAGAGGTCCGGTAATGGGATGCGGCGGAAGAAAGGAGTGTTGGAAGGGGAAAAAGGGCTTGACATACTTCCATAGTTCCAGAAATATAGAAATATGTCCAAGGCCGATCCTCTTCTCGTCGCGCGTACCGCCGAGCGCTTTGCCGCACTCGGCGCCGAACCCCGGCTTCAGATCGTCCGGCTGCTGCTCTCCGCCCATCCGGCGGGAATGGTCGCCGGGGACATCCAGCAAGAGCTGGAGATTCCGGCCTCGACTCTCTCCCATCATCTCGAGCGCCTCAAACAAGTAGGTCTGGTCCAGGCGCGCCGCGAAGGCACGTTCCTCTGGTACACCGCCAGCACCGACTCGCTGCGCGAGATTCTGGGATTTCTCTATGAAGAATGCTGCACGCGATCCCGCGCGGTGCCGGCGGAATCCATCATTCAGATCTCAAAGTGAGGAAATTTCATGAGCGAATCGAACCTTCAGGAAGTCGTGAAACAGAAATACGGCGAGGCGGCCAGGCAGGTTGCGGCCGGCGGCACCGCAAAATGCGGCGGAGGCGCGGAACTAAGCTGCTGCGACCCCATCACCAGCAATCTTTACGACGAAGCGCAAAAGGCGGGGCTGCCTGCGGAGGCCGTCGCGGCTTCGCTTGGCTGCGGAAATCCCACCGCGCTTGCGCAACTCCAACCGGGCGAGGTTGTTCTCGATCTCGGCTCCGGCGGAGGCATTGACGTTCTGCTGTCGGCCAAGCGCGTCGGTCCCACCGGCAAAGCCTACGGCCTGGACATGACGGACGAAATGCTGGCGCTCGCCCGCGAAAATCAGAAAAAAGCGGGTGCAACCAACGTGAAATTCCTCAAAGGCTCGATTGAAAATATTCCGCTTCCCGAAAACAGCGTGGACGTGATCATCTCGAACTGCGTGATCAATCTCTCCGGAGACAAGGACCGGGTTCTCGCCGAAGCCTTTCGCGTTCTTAAACCCGGCGGCCGCCTGGCCGTTTCAGACGTCGTCGTGCGCGGAGAAGTGCCCGCGGAAATCCGCAAGAGCATCGAGCTCTGGGTGGGCTGCGTCGCGGGCGCGCTCGAAGAAGCGGAATATCGCGAAAAACTCGAGCGCGCGGGATTCGCGTCCATCGACGTCGAACCGACCCGAATCTACAAAGCGGAGGAAGCGCGCGATTTTCTCGCCGCGGCGGGAATGGATCCCGAAGCGGTCGCGCCGCTCATCGACGGAAAATTCATGAGCGCTTTCATTCGTGCAACCAAGCCGGCAGCGCCGAAGTCATGCTGCGGGCCTTCTTGCTGCTCGTAGGAACAATGTCCCAGCGGTACAACATCCTGTTCTTGTGCACCGGCAACTCCGCCCGCTCCATTATGGCGGAAGCCATCCTGAACCAGCGCGGCTCTCCCAACTTCACCGCGTACAGCGCGGGGAGCCATCCCAAACCCGCCGTCCATCCTGGAGCGCTTCATCAACTGGAATTGGCAAGGCTCCCGACCACCGGCCTGCGCAGCAAGAGCTGGGATGAATTCGCCAGACCGGGCGCTCCCCATCTCGATTTCGTCTTCACCGTTTGCGATAACGCCGCCAAGGATGTTTGTCCCGTCTGGCCGGGCCGCCCCATAACCGCGCACTGGGGCGTGCCCGATCCTGCCGCCGTCACCGGGCCTCCTCAAGAAATCGAAAAAGCCTTTCGCGAAGCGTTCCTGATTCTCGAGCGGCGCATCGGCCTTTTCCTTAGTCTGCCCATTGCCTCGCTCGAAGGCCTCAGCCTCAAGGACGAACTCGACCGCATCGGCCGCGCTTGATTCGTTCTCCGTCCCCGCAAACTCTGCCCCCTGAGTCACTCCAAGTGTGAACCTATTGTTCTCATCTTGCGTTTCTCGCCTTGCTCTCCTCTCTTCATTTCTTCGTTTCTTTCTTCTCTGTGCTCTCTGTGCCTCTGCGGTCAGTCCGTCTTTTTCCTCTCCGCTGCCGCGATCTGCCCCGCGAGGCGCGCGTTTGCGACCAGCAAGTCCATGTTCGCGCGCAGGCTTCGTCCGCCGCTAGCCCGCGCTACTTCCTGCAGCAAGTACGGCGTAACCGCCTTGCCGCGAATACCGGCGGCTTCGGCGGAGGCGAGCGCCTTCGCGAGATACTCTTCCACCTCCGCGCGCGCGAGAGCGCTTTCCGCCGGCGGTGGATTCACAAACAGGATTCCGCCGGTCTCGCGGTTGGGTGTTGCCTTCCCCAGCTCCCACTGAATCGTCATGAGCCGCGCCGCCTCTTCCGCGGTTTCCACGCGATGCAGCAATCGCAATCCGCTCTCGCGGCTGTAGAACGCCGGAAACTCCGAGGTCCCGAAACCGACCACGGGCACACCCAGCGTCTCCAGCACTTCCAGCGTCCGCGGCAAATCCAGAATCGCCTTCGCGCCAGCGCACACCACGGCCACCGGCGTTCGCGAAAGCTCCGTCAAATCCGCCGAAATATCCAGGCTCGATTCTCCTCCGCGATGCACGCCGCCGATGCCGCCCGTGGCGAACACGCGAATCCCCGCCAGCGCCGCAGCAAACATCGTCGTCGCAACCGTCGTCGCCCCCGGCTTGCCCGATGCCAGCACCGGCGCCAGATCCGCGCGGCTGACTTTCGCCACCTCGTTCGATTCGGCCAGCAGAACGATTTGCGCGGAGTTCAGTCCGACAACCAGCTTGCCTTCGAGGATTCCGATTGTCGCTGGAACCGCGCCCGCCTGGCGCACCGCCGCTTCCATCTGCCGCGCCGTGCTGACGTTGTGCGGCTTCGGCAGCCCGTGCGCGATCACCGTGGATTCGAGCGCCACAACCGGCCGCCCTCCCGCGAGCGCCGCAGCCACGTCGGCCCGGATGCTGAGCCAGTTTTCCACGCGCGCCTCCCTTGAAGTGCGTCCTGATACCATACTTTGCCCCGCGCCGGATTCGCTAGCTTTGTTCCTCTCCCCTGCCTCCTTGCTTCCTTGCCTCTCTGCTTCCTTTTTCCCAATGCTAAACTTCCCCTCCCATGCCGCAGCGGCCTCATTCCATCGTCGTCCTCGGCGACATCAACATGGACATCCTCGGCGCCGCCGATTCCTGGCCGCAGCCCGGCGAAGATTGCCAGTCCCGCCGCCTCGGGCTGCATCTCGGCGGAGTCGCCGCCAATTCCGCTGTCGCTCTAGCCAAGTGGGGTGTTCCTCCGCGCCTCATCGGCTGCGTTGGCCGGGACGAGTTCGGCAACTCCCTCCGCCGCCTCCTGCGCGAGCACGGCGTCGCAACCAATTGGATCCAGACCGCCGCGTCCGCCGCCACCGGCATCTGCTACATCCACGTCACGCCCGACGGCCAACGCACGTTCTTCGGCAGCCGCGGAGCGAGCCGCGTCATTCGCAAGCCGCCGCGCCCACGCGCGCTTTTCCACGGAGCGTCCGCTCTGCATCTCTTCGGCTACAACTTCATCGACCCCGTCACCGAAGACACCGCGCGCTACCTGCTCAAGTCCATGCGAAAGCGCGGCGCCTGGATCGCGCTCGACGTCGGCCCCGAGCCCAGCAAGAAAATTCCCGGGAAGATTTTGCAGATTGCGCCGCAAGTGGATACCCTCTTCGCGAACGCGGCGGAAGCCCGCGAATTGACGGGCGAACGCGACCCGCAACGCGCGTTTCGTTCCCTGCTCAACTCCGGCGCGCGCGAGGTCGTGCTGAAACTCGGAAAAGAAGGCTGTCTAATTTTCCACAAAGGAAGTTTGAAAGCCGTCCCTTCCTTTCCGGTGCGCATGGTGGATTCCACGGGAGCGGGAGATGCTTTCGTGGCCGCGTTTTTGCAGGCGCGCCTGCGCGGCTGGACGCTATTGGAAGCGGCCCTCGCCGCCAACGCCGCCGGCGCCGCCGCTGCGTGCATCCTCGGCGCGGGAGAGACTCTGCCGGGATTGCCTGAGATTGCGCGCGTGCTGCGGACGCGTCTCGAAAATGCGGAATGGGACGCCTTGCGCCGCATGGTGCTCGCCAAAGTTCAGGCGCTGCGCAAACCCAAACCGGCTCGTCCTTCTCGCCCGCGCACTGCCCGCTCGTAGATTGTGTAGTGGCCGGTCTTCAGACCCGCAATCCTGCTCTCCCCGGCATCATGCGCACCCATTGCATTTTCCCGGGGAGCCGTCCATAAATGTTCTACTCAACGAATCGACGACACACCGGAGGACGCCATGCCCCACAAACCCGAGCAAAGCAGCGACACGCCCGAATGGAAACAGGACTGGGACCGCCCGCGCCTCAAATCCCTTGCCGACCTTTTCCCCGCGCCCAAGCCGGTCATCGGCATGGTCCATCTCTGGCCGCTTCCGGGCGCGCCCGGATACACCGGCTACGGCATGCAGAAAATCATCGATCAGGCCATGCGCGACGCCGACGCGCTAATTCAGGGCGGAGTGGATGGCCTCATGGTGGAGAACATGTGGGACTTGCCGTTTTACGTCGGCAAGGACGTCAAGCCCGAGGCCATGGCCGCCCACGCCGTGGCCGCCGCGGAGATCGTCAAGAATTTCCCCGTGCCCGTCGGCATCAACGTCATTCACAACGGCGGCGTCGTTTGTCTTTCGATTGCCGTAGCGGCCGGCGCGCGCTTCATCCGCGTGTGCATCCTTACCGGCGCTCGCGTTTGGGACACCGGCGAATTCGATCACGGCTGCGCCGCCGAACTGCTGCGCAAGCGCAAAGAACTGCACGCCGAGCACATTCACATCTTCGCGGACGTGGATAAGAAGCACTCGGTTGCGTTTCCGGGAATCAACCTCGCCACGCACATCGAATGGACGGAGTTCTACGGCGCGGACGCGCTGATCGTGACCGGAAGCTTTACCGGCAAATCGCCGGACCTGGGGCAGGTGCGCGAAGCCAAGCGGCTCGCGAAGCGGCCCGTCCTGATCGGCAGCGGCGCCACCGTGGAGAACGTTGCTTCTCTGCTCGAATTTGCCGATGGCGTCATCATCGGCACCGGCCTGAAAAAAGACGGCGTCATGGAAAATCCCGTCGATCCCGCGCGCGTCCGCGCCCTTCTCGACCGCGTCCGCCCCTTGCGCCAATCCGCTGCCTCCGCTAGTACGTCGTAGCTGTGTAGCGGCAGGCCCGCCGCCTCGCCGGCTGCCCGCTTGCCCTGAGTCTCTGCTCAAGGCCGAAAGTGCGGGTCAAGGTCACGTTCGTTGCGGGGGGAACAGCTTATCCCTCAAAACTTCGGCAAAGGCAGGGTTGACCTCAAACAGAAGCGTTGTCCCACTGCGACCGTGGCGGGGTTCTTCGACTCGGCTAACAAGACCTTCCCCACTCAACCGTAGCACCGCATCAGAATAGGCGCTCTGTCCTTGGCGGCACTCGTCGGCTAATTTTTCAGCCTCAGTGCGACCACGCTGCAACAGAAATCTCAGTAGGTCCCTCTGCGTGGTCGAGCAACGCGATAACTTGTCATCAACCAACTTCTCCTGCTCCGCGTTGTAGGGTCTCACTTGAAGAGCCCTCAACTTTGCCTGCAATCCCTCCAGTTCTTCGTCGTGCTTCCTCTGAATGCTCCACGCTGCACGGTATGCGCTTACGACAAACAGGAGCAAAAAGCCAAACGGAACCGCCATACGCCAGTTGGCCGGCAGTGGCAGGAATGTCACCAACGTGGAGGCAATGGCTAAGTAAGTCCAGACGGTGTGGAAGAGCGCGCGAACAAAAAGGCGGAGAAACGCTTTCTCCTGCATGATGCCGCCAGAGATTATCACCTACTAACTACGCTCTACAAGACGTTGCGGGTTGCCTCCCCATGCTTCGAGGGCAACATATCTGCGACAGCTTGCATGCTACAACGGGCCGTCTGCGCTCGTAGTTTTTGGTAGGTTCCCGTTCGTCTTGCCAGCCCGCTTCTTGAGAAGATCAAGCGCTAGCTCTGAACTGCAATCCGCGTTGAGAGTAGCTATATCGGCCTCGACTGCATCTAGGGCTTCTGCGACATCGGGGGAAAGCTGGGCACGGCTGGCGTCTTCGACGCGACTGATGATATTTTTCTGCGTCTCCACCAAAGAGCACCCATGGAAGAGCGTCTCGTCCCTCCACTTCTGGAGCTGTTCCACGTTCTGTTTGCGAAGCACGTCGTCCGCCGTTGCTGTTCCTAAGTATTTCGCCGTGTCGGAACCGGTTTTTGAGAGTTGATCGGCCGAGGCCTTCAATAGTCTCGCGGTATGTTTCAACGAGGCATCCATAGCCGCCTTAGAGGGAGCTCCAGCTTCGGCTAGCCTCTCGTCCAGGAAGCTCATGTCCTGCATAAACTTTGCCGTTGTCGTAGCCAATCGCACTGCATACTCAAAGTTGCGGGCCGATTCCGTTGCTTCGATCCTCTTCCGCAGGTTCTTCAGCAAATCGCGGGTCATGCTGTAATGGCTAACTAAGCCTCTAATCTGAGGGCGGGTGGCGGGCACGCCGATCACAAAATCCATCTTGGGTGCCGCATCCTTTTGGTTTTCAAAGGGTGCGGCTGTTCCCTGAGTCCCTCCCGGCCGGTTAGCCTCTACCCCGCAGCAGCGCGGCTATAACGCGCGGGTTGCGGCGGCCATGGAGCACTGCAACAACCAAGAGTGGGTCCTCTTCGGGAGCGTACGCAATCAGATAGCTTCGCACTGGCTGGAATCGAAGCAGCCGCGAAGTGAGATCGCTGCGTAGGTGGCCCTGATGAGGAAAGGGCACCAGCGCTCGAATCGCTTCACGAATTTCCTCAATAACCTGATCGGCGGCGTCCGCGTTCTCCGCCGCGATGAATTCCCAGATCTCTTCAAGGTCTGTGACCGCGTCGGGATGGAGTACAAAGCCGCTCATGAGCGGCGGAGATTTTCGCTCTTGCTGCGCAGGCGCCGGAAGGCTTCCTCGCCATCGATCGGCTGAACACGCCCGCTCTTAATGTCGTCATACCGCTTGTCCAATGTGCTTCGGAGCTCCGTAAGCTCGACCAAGTACCCGGCCATTGCGTCTTCGACGAGTTCCTCGGGCGCGCGACCACTTGTCGCCGCAAGCTCCTTTAGGCGAGATTCCGTTTCCGGGTTCAGGCGTACGACCATGCCCTCAATCTATAGCTCCCTCCCATCCATGTCAAAGCCAATCTCCTGATCAGCCGCTCCCCCGCGAATCTTGCCTCGAAAACAGATCTCTCCAAATTTCTCTTGACAGAACGTTACTGTAGTGATAACATTTCGCATGAAATTCAGCTCTCAGCCCGCCCGTTCCACCCTGCCACTACGCTTTCCTTCTTTTAAGCCTTTTGCTTTCTTCGTCTTCCGCACTCTTGCCCCAAATGAACCGAAGGCCAGTCCGCATAACTGCCTCACATTCAACAAGTTACACACTCTTTCCCCCAAGATTCACACCTTGGGCCGTCGAAAAACGCCGCAACTCCTTTGCTTTCAAGCCGATGCGCACTCTTGCAAAAACAATAGGGGGTGTACGTCTTGTGTGCCGGCCTGGATTTCCTCGCTCGCACTCTTGTTTGCCCAGAGTCGGCCACAGGCAGACAAACGGCAAAACAACAGGGGGTGTGCCTGTTGTTTCTCCACCTGGCCTTCTCCGTCGACACTGTCGGCTGCCAACTGTTGGCTGCGGACTTCCTGCTCAGTGCAAAAAGTGGCGCATGCCGGTGAAGACCATGGCGAGGCTGAGGCGGTCGGCGGCGGCGATCACGTCCGCGTCGCGGACCGAGCCGCCAGGTTGAATGACAGCGGTGGCTCCCGCCGCGGCGAGAGCCTCCACGCCGTCGGGAAACGGAAAGAACGCGTCCGAAGCCACCACGCTCCCCGCGAGCGGCGACTGCGCCTTCATCACCGCGATCTTCACGGAGTCTACACGGCTCATCTGCCCCGCGCCGACACCCAGCGTCGCGCCGTTCTTCGCGAACACGATGGCGTTGGACTTCACGTGCTTCGCGACTTTCCAGGCGAAGCGCATCGCGGACATTTCCTCCGGCGTGGGCGCGCGCTTCGTGACTACCTTCAATTCACTCTCGTTGATTTCGCCGGTATCGGGCTGCTGCACCAGCACGCCGCCGAGAATGCGTTTCCACTGCAACTCGCGCTCGGGCGCAAGGCCGCCCGCGGGCAACTCCAGCAGGCGCAGATTTTTCTTCGCCGCGAAAATCCCGCGGGCGCGCGCGTCGAATCCCGGCGCGACGATGCACTCCGTAAAGAGCTTGGCGACTTCTTCCGCCGTGGCCGCGTCCACGACGCGATTGAACGCCAGCACTCCGCCAAACGCGGAAACCGGATCGCACGCCAGCGCCTTGCGATACGCGGCGAACAAGGAATCCTGTTCCGCGCAGCCGCACGGATTGTTGTGCTTGATGATGACCGCAGCCGGCTCGCGAAACTCCGCCGCCAGGCTGCGCGCCGCCTCGAGATCGACGAAATTGTTGTACGACAGCTCCTTGCCCTGCAGTTGCTTCGCGGCGGCAAGCCCCTCCGGCGATTTGCCCGCGGGAACGTACAGCGCGGCGGCCTGATGGGGATTTTCTCCGTAGCGGAGCTCTTGCTGCTTGCGCAGGGCGAAATGGATGCGCTCCGGCAGGACGGGCTTCGCGCCAAGCTCGATGCGAGCGCCGCTTGCGGCCAGCCGCTCCAGCTCCATGGTGATCAGGCCGTCGTAGCGGGAGGTGACGGCGAACACTTTGCGCGCGAGTTCAATGCGCGTGGCGAGCGAAGTGTCGCGGGAAGATTCGAGCTCCGCGGCGACGCGGGCGTAATCGGCGGGATCGGTGACCACCGTGACGCTCTCGAAATTCTTCGCGGCCGAACGAAGCATGGTCGGCCCGCCGATGTCGATATTCTCGATCAAGTCTTCGGCACTGGGGCCGCTTGCCGCTGGCGCTGCAGTCAGATTACTCTTCGCGGCGTCTTTCACACCCGCGCCGCTTCCCGCGGCGACGGCTTCAAATGGATACAGATTCACGACAACCAAGTCGATCGGCGCGATACCGTGCTCTTTGGCCTGTCTTTGGTCCTCTGCGAGATTGCGGCGAAAGAGGAGCCCGCCGTGCACCTTCGGATGCAGTGTTTTGACGCGCCCGCCGAGCATTTCCGGCCAGCCCGTGAACTCCGACACGTCCTTCACCGCGACGCCGCCTTCGCGAAGCAGCTTTGCGGTGCCGCCGGTTGAAAGAATTTCGATGCGCAGCGCCGCCAAACGCATGGCGAATTCCAGTACTCCCGTTTTGTCAAATACGCTGATCAGCGCCCGCTCGACCGCCATGTGGCCGCCTCCTCGAAGACCTGCTCCCGCAGGCAGGGAAAAGCATTCCAGTGTAATGGCAGGCGCAATTTTCCGAAAGGCGCGCTGTGGATTTTCGGTCGGGGAGTTTTGCCGGTGTGGTTCTCCCGAGCGAAGTCTGTCTTTGTCAGGGGCCCCAGGGATCCGTCTTTTTGTGGGTGCCGGCCCAAAGCAGATTCTTCGCGACGCGCGCGACGCGAGGAATGCACAGCCAAGAGTGGCTGTGCTACTCGATCAGGCTTTGA
>Ga0209581_1001221_pt1 | contig 32315 bp, 22 predicted proteins | sample Coa_R2_FD_187160 | JGI IMG/M metagenome (GOLD analysis project Ga0209581, IMG submission 187160) | Surface soil microbial communities from Centralia Pennsylvania, which are recovering from an underground coalmine fire - Coalmine... | ecosystem: Environmental > Terrestrial > Soil > Unclassified ...
ATTGCAGAGGCGCTGCAGCATTTTGCAGAGTGGCAGGGGGAAGAGCGTAACCTGACGCTTGTGGGACGCATTCGCTTGATGCGCGATATGGGAAAGGCTGCTTTTGCTCATATTGAAGATGGCACCAGCCGCATCCAGCTCTACTTCCGCATTAATGATATCGGCGAAGAGGCGTACAAATTGTTGAAGCTGCTGGACATCGGCGATTTTATCCAGGTCAGCGGCTTTCTCTTTCTCACACGCACGCAGGAGCGCACGCTGCATGTGCGCGAACTGCGCCTGCTCAGCAAGAGCCTTCGTCCCCTGCCGGAGAAGTTTCACGGCCTGGAGGATGTGGAGATTCGCCAGCGCAAACGCTACCTGGACCTGCTCGCCAACGGCGAGGCCGCGCGTTCCATCTTTGTGACGCGCAGCCGCACGATTACGGCCATGCGCCGCTATCTGGATGAGCATGGGTTTCTCGAGGTGGAGACGCCGATCCTTCAGCCGCTCTATGGCGGGGCGACGGCGCGTCCTTTTGTTACTCACCATAATGCGTTGGACCGCGATCTCTACCTGCGCATCGCTGTGGAACTCTATCTCAAACGCCTGATTGTTGGCGGCTTCGAGCGCGTGTATGAGATTGGCCGTGATTTCCGCAATGAGGGGATTGACCGCAGCCATAATCCAGAGTTTACCATGATGGAATGCTACCAGGCTTACGCGGACTATAACGATATTATGCGGCTGGTTGAGGAGATGTTCTGCTTTATCGCCCAGGAGGTCAAAGGCTCGGCTACGATTACCTATCAGGGTACCATCATCGATCTGACACCTCCCTGGCCGCGCATTCCCCTGCTCAAGGCCATTGAAACCTACACCGGGATCGATGTGGCGCGCTTTCCCGACCGGGAGAGTCTGGCCGCCGAGATGCGCGCGAAGGGATATGAGGCCGATCCTAAACTTGGACGCGGACGCCTGATCGATGATCTCAAGGGGGCGATGTTCCGCAAGGGTATTCCCGATCTCAAGCGGGCCATTTTCCTGATCGACTATCCGCTGGATGTTTCGCCTCTGGCCAAGCAGCACCGCGAGGTTGCGGGTCTGACCGATCGTTTCCAGCCTTTCGTCGGCGGCCTGGAGATGGGAAATGCCTTTACCGAGTTGAACGATCCCCTGGATCAGCGCGCGCGTTTCGAGGATCAGGCGCGCCAGCGCGCCCAGGGAGATGATGAGGCGCAGGTGCTCGATGAGGACTTTCTGGAGGCTCTCGAAATCGGCATGCCACCCACCGGCGGCCTCGGTATCGGCATCGATCGCCTGGCTATGCTCATGACCGACCAGGAGTCCATCCGCGATGTGATTCTCTTTCCCACCATGCGCAAGGCAGCAGATGAGCAATAGCATATGCTCCTTATCCATGATTTGTTGAGTTGAAATTTCAACTCAACAAATCATGGATGCATCCTTTGGTGGGTGAGGGCGGGCGCTGAGGCGCAAGAACGAGCAGGCCCGTTTGCCCGCAAACATGCTTGACTTTTTGCGGAGCGCATGCTATAGTAATCCCTGTCCTTGAGGGCGCTTAGCTCAGTGGTGGAGCGCGTCGTTCACACCGACGAGGTCACTGGTTCGAGCCCAGTAGCGCCCATTTTTCTTTTTCCCGCGTTTTTTCCGCTATTGTTTGCTTGACTATCCCTGGAAAACTGCTTACACTACTGGTATGATTCCTGAACGTAATCTGGCCTGTGCGTATACCTCAGCCGGAGTTCTGGCTCATCTCTTCTTTAAAAAACCGGGAGCGCTTATGGATAGCCAACTAGAAAGCCAGCGCCAGCAGCTTTTGATGTCTCTACGTAGTGCGGGGATTTATGATGAGCGCGTACTTGATGCTATGGCCGCGATCCCGCGTGAGTTGTTCGTGGAGAGCTCGTTTCGTTCGGCGGCGTATGAGGATCGCGCTCTAGGCATTGGTCTTGGCCAGACGATCTCGCAGCCGTTGATGGTGGCTGTGATGACTCAGGCCCTGCATCTCCAGGGGACCGAGCGTGTGCTGGAGATTGGCACCGGCTCCGGCTATCAGACCGCTATCCTGGCCTCTCTGGCAGCCCACGTGTATTCCGTTGAGCGTTATCAACAACTGGCCTACCTGGCCGCCTGCCGTTTGCAGCAGTTGCAGTTCTCCAACGTCTCTATCTATGTCGGGGATGGCTCGCTTGGCTGGCCAGACCAGGCGCCCTACGATCGCATTCTGGTAACTGCTGCCGCTCCTACGATTCCAACGCGCCTGCTTCTCCAGCTTGTGCGCGGCGGCATCCTTGTGGTGCCGGTCGGAGGACGCGACCACCAGGATCTGCTCTTTATTCGTCGCACCCTTGATCAGCCGGAAATTCAGAACCTGGGCGGCTGCCTCTTTGTTCCCCTCATCGGGGCCGAAGGCTGGGAGGAGCAGGACTGAGCCGCAAAAGATTGCTCGTCGGGACGTATTTTAAGAGGAGGGAAACCCCGCCGGTGGCCTCGGAAACCTTGTCGCCGGCTCAAAAAAGATTATAATGTACATAAAGAGGTCGCGTCATTATAGCTTACAAACGAGGCAAGGAGGATTGCATGCCAGGTACAGTGACCGGTAATATACACATCACAAACTTTTTTGGTTTGCTTGGTTTCGTGATACTCTGGCTTGGCTTGGTTGAGTGTAGCAAAATTTTGCTCAAGGCGTTTCGCAATGATCCCTTGATCGGCTGGGCGGTTGGCCCGCTGGGGATCTCCACGCTCTTTCTCTGCGAACCCTCAACCCGTTTTATCCTCTTTAACGCGCTTTTTCCCACCTTCGTTTCTGGCGTCATCCTCTACCTGGGCCTGTTTACCAGCCTGCCCAGCCCGCTCCTGCTCCCGCACAGCCTGCTGGTGACTCTGACGGTACTTATCCTCGGAGTTCTGATTACCAGCCTGGGGGACTGGATTAATGCCTTGCGGGACCTGCGTTATCCGCTCTGGGGTGAGGCCCGTGTTCTGCGCAATATTCAATATCTGCGCGCCAGTTGGGCCTCGATCCATTTCACGCCCTTTGGCCTCTCCTATCTGCGCGAACATTTTGGCTCCAATCCTACGGAACTGCTGCGGGCGCTCTAGGTCAGGAGAGTTGGAGCAGCGCGGTATGGGGGGCGCGAGGAAGCGTGAAGGAGAAGGTACTGCCCAGCCCTTCGTTGCTCGTAACCCAGATGCGTCCGCCGTGCGCCTCCACAATCGCCCTGGCCACGAACAGTCCCAGCCCGATTCCCGAATATTGCCTGCTGGCTGTGTTGCGCACGCGATAGAATCGCTCGAAGATATGGTTGATGTATTCGGGGCTGACCCCGATGCCCTGGTCCGTGATACTCACCAGGTATTCGTTATTCTGCTCTTTTAACTCGACCGTAACCTGACGGCCCTGTGGGGAGAAGCGAATGGCGTTGTCCAGGATATTGCCGATGACCTGGCTGACGCGCAGTTTATCGGCCACGATCCGGCTATCCTGCACCTGAACGTCCAGCGTAATCGTATGTTCCTCGGCGCTGACCTGGGCCAGTTGCACACGCTCGGTCAGCACATCAGCCAGGTAGAAGCTGGTGTATTGTAGATTCATCTCTCCCCATTGGGCGCGCGAGAGATCAAGCAGGTCGTTGACCAGGCGCTCAAGCTGCTCGCTCTGGCTCTGGATGATCTGCAGGCTGCGCAGGTCATAGCTCTCCGGGGCCTCTCTCTGTAGGCTTTCAGCGCCCTCCGCCTGGCGTCGCTCGCGCAGACGGCGCTCCAATCGACGCAGCAGGTGCTGGGTGTAGCCCTTGATCGCTGTGAGCGGCGTGCGCAGTTCGTGCGAGACCACCGAAACGAACTCGTCTTTCAGTTTCTCGATCTGCTTGCTGGAGGTAATGTCGTTCAGAACCGCCACTACGCCTACAGGCCGCGCGTAACCCGGCCCCGATTCGTTGAGAGGAGCAGCGCTGATGTTGAGTGTCAGCGGAATGGCGTCTCCGCTGACCCCGGCGTTCAGTTCGCGATTGAGAACAGTGTTTCCCTCCAGCGTATAATCGATGAGGTCTGCCAGTTCGGCCAACCAGGGAATTTCGCTGCTGGTGGCCAGCTTGCGCAGTGAGAAGGACTGCTCCGGGCTAAGATCGATCTGGAGCTGGCTAAAAAGTTGCTGGGCCGACTGATTAAGCGAACGCACGACGCCCTGCTGGTCGGTAATCAGCAGTCCCTCGGCCATGCTGCTGATGATGCGTTCCAGGCGATGGCGCTCCATCTCTGCGGCCCGCCAGAGGGCCATCTCGCGCTCGCGCAGGCGCACATTCTCCAGGGCCACCGCAGCGTAGTCGGCGATCATCGTGGTCAGTTGTAACAGTTCGGCGTCAAAGGCCCCTTCACGCTCATCGAAGAGACTAAGAATGCCGATAATGCGATTTTCCACAGTCAAAGGAATGTTCAGAAAGTCCCCGACGCTGATGGGTGCGGTCTGGGGAGCCGTTTCGGGAGGAGCCAGTTCGTCGGGGGCATCCAGGTAGGCAGCGATCGCCAGGTCCTCAGAGGCCACGTTTGGGAAGCCGATTGCCGCGGCGGCGCGGGCAATTTTTTCAAACATCTCTTGCAGAAAAGGGGCGCTCAGTGGATAGCGGGGAATAATGGAGAGTTCGTAGGTGGCGCCCTTCACAAGGATCGAGCAGGCAGAAAAGCTATAAAGCTCTTGCAGCGTTGCCAGCAGCGCGCGATGAACTTGAAAACGATCGAGCGCGGCTACAAAACGTTTGCCCATCGTATTTAAAAATTCCAACTCCTGGCGCAAACGTGTCAATCGATCGCTCCCGGGTCGGCTTACGGGGCTTTGAGCGCTTTCAGTGACCCGCGATTCTGGCTGCACGGTATTCTCCATCTCTGCTGCTTCAGGGCATGTCCCCCAGTTGACGTGTCACTTCTTCGTGGAGCGGTGGTTCGATCAGATCTCCGGTCAATTCTTTTAAGCCGGTAAAGCATTCCTGGAGCAGCGCGTGCAGGCCGGCGTTCAGCGTCTCTACCGAGACATGGCACTGTTCGCCGATCACTGCCGGAACGATCTCCGTGTAGGGCATCTTTTCAAGCAATACCAGAAATGGATACGTCGCGGCCAGCCTTTTCGCCGCCGCTTGCACCAGGACGCGCGTCGTTGCTTTTCCCAAAAAAGGCGTTACCCGCTTGTCGATCAAGCGGATAGCATTCAGGTAAGCAGCAGTCACCTGTTCGCGGGAGACGGAAGAGGAGTCATCAGGCTCATGTGACATCCGCATAGTGGCCCCTCCCTTTGAACTACTTCTTAAAACTCTCTCTGGGTTTATTATACCATAGTTCAAATCGAAATAGTAAGGGGTAGCCCGATTAGCAGCACATAACGATGCGTTTGTTAAATTTTGCCCGCGACAAATGTTTCTACAAATGTCATGGGATGTGAAACTTGTTTCTCTCCTGAGGAAAAGCGTTGTTATCCGGCTTTTCCTCAGGAAGATTGCGCTCAGGCCAGGCCGAACAGCCGCGCCAGCCAGAGGCGGAAGCCGCGCAGCGGTTTCTTCCCACCCGGCCCGTAGTTCGCGGCCATTTCAAGCAGACGCTGCCGGCCTTCCTCCTGCTTCTTTTGCGCCTCGCTATTCGCGGTCATGGCGGCGTAGCGTTCGCTCAGTTCGTTGATCGCGCGGGTAAAGTGCTCCATGCGCATCTGGAACTGGGCGCCCAACGCACCCGTATCGTTCAGCGCGCCTGTGGAACTCGCGGGCGGCGTCTGAGGCTGTTCCTGTTCGTCGCCGGCTTCACTGACCTGGACGCGGCCAACGCGCAGGCGCGGTGCTATCCACTCGCGCAGGGCCAGCATGGAGGCGCGGTGGCAGATGGACTCGATGTCCGCGCCGCTGCGCCCCTCGGTAAGTCTGGCCAACTCTTCCAGGGAAACATCGGATGCCAGGGGACGCCCGCGTGTATGTACGGCGAAGATTGTGGCGCGCTCTTCTTGATTGGGATAGCGCAGCTCAACGACCAGGTCGAAGCGTCCCGGACGCAGCAGGGCGGGATCGATCAGTTCCGAGCGGTTGGTCGCGGCCAGTACGATCACGCCGGCACGCCCCTCGATGCCGTCCATCTCTGTGAGCAATTGCGTGAGCAAGCGGTCGCCCGCGTGACCGTCCGCGCTTATGCCGCCGCGCCGGGGGGCCAGGCCGTCGATCTCGTCGAAGAAGACGATACATGGCGCCGCCTGCTTGGCTCTGCGAAAGACCTCGCGAATACCTTTCTCCGTCTCGCCCACCCACTTGGAGAGCAGTTCTGGGCCTTTGATCGAGATAAAGCTGGCCTCGCACTGATGGGCCAGGGCGCGCGCCAGCAGCGTTTTGCCCGATCCAGGAGGACCAGAGAGCAGCACGCCGCGCGGCATCTCCACCTTCGCGTTTGCGTAGACTTCGGGGAAGCGCAGGGGCCACTCGACGCTTTCGGTCAGGATCTCTTTGACATCCTCCATGCCCCCAATGTCGTCCCAGCTCGTCTCGCTGATCTCGACGTAGACCTCGCGCGTTGTGGATGGCTCGACCTCGCGCAGGGCATCCTGGAAATCGGCCATTGTGATGTTGAGATTGACCAGCGTCTCATAGGGGATGTAGCCGTGCTCGTAGTCGATATGGGGCAGGACGCGGCGCAGGGCGATCATCGCCGCCTCGCGGCAGAGCGCCTCGAGGTCCGCGCCCACGAAACCGGGCGTCAGGTGGGCCAGGCGCGCGAAGTCGATATCGCCGGCCAGGGCAGCGTCCCGGCTGTGGATTTGGAGGATCTCTTTTCGCCCGTTTACATCGGGCACGCGCAGCGAGATCTCGCGGTCGAAGCGGCCAGGTCTGCGCAGAGCGGGATCGAGCGCATTGGGCTGGTTGGTCGCGCCGATGACCACGACCTGTCCACGCGCCTCCTTGCCGTCCATCAGCGTGAGCAACTGGCCGACCACGCGCCGTTCGGCCTCGCTGCCGGACTCGGCTCGTCGGGGCGCCAGTGCGTCGATTTCATCGATAAAGATAATGCTCGGTGCGTGCTTCTGGGCTTCCTGGAAGATGTTGCGCAGGCGCGATTCGCTTTCCCCATAGAGCTTGTTCATAATCTCCGGGCCGTTGATGACGAAGAAGGCCGCGTTGGACTCGGAGGCGACCGCGCGCGCGATCAGGGTTTTGCCGGTGCCGGGGGGACCGTAGAGCAGGATGCCCTTTGGCGGTTCGATGCCCAGGCGATCGAAGACCGCCGGATATTTCAAGGGCAGCTCAATCATTTCGCGGATGCGCTGTAACTCTTTGCCCAGGCCGCCGATGTCTTCGTAGCGCACATGCCCCCATTCGCCCTGGCGGTTAGCCCCGCGCGCCTGCGCCTTCACGATCGTAGTTGGCTGCACCAGCACCGCCTCGACTTCGTTGACCGGAACCTCCGGCTGCAATGGCAATTCTGGCAGCGGGCCGGTACTCCCCGGCGTGCCCACGCTGACCGCGACATCGCCTCCCTTGCTCTGGATGGTATAGGCCGGCGTGGCCGGGGTGGTGCTGATGATGAGATATTCGCGTGGCGCAGCCCCCGGCATGCCAATGCGCAGCAGGTCGCCAATCGTAACCGGCAGCCCGACCATGTAGCGCGCGACGTGCCGCAGTTCGTCCTCCTGAATCGGTGCGCCGCTGGTCAATGGCAGCAGTGTGACCTTCTCTGCATCTTTCACTCTGGCCTTGCGAACCGTTACGCGCTCGTTCAGTCCCGAGGAGCAGTTCTGGCGCACCTGGCTATCCATCTGAATGACCTGCTGCCCGCGTTCCAGCATGCCCTGCGGCACAACTTTGGCGGCGGTTGTGCGTGAGCCTGTAATCAGAACGGTATCGCCCGCCACACAGCCCAGGCGCTCCATGTCGGCGGGATCGATCCGCGCGACTCCACGTCCGACCTGGAAGCCCTCGATCACGGTCAGTTGGACCGCCTCAGGCTCTCCCGCAGCCTGCACTCCTCCCTGCCCGTTCTGAACATCTTCTGCAGCCAGCGGCAATTTGCTGGTCGTCTTTCCATCGCTCATCGGCTGAACACCGCTGCTCCTGCGCGGCTCCTCCATATCTCTACCTCTTGTCTCCTGGAATAAATGAGTACCTGACTGATATCATTGTATTTACGGGAGCGGAGAGGAAAAGTTACAGTCCTCCGACTTCACGAAACTGGCGGCCTGAGGATAAAGCCCTGGAAGACGAAGCATGCGGTTGATTCTCTTGCGCAGCACAGGTATGCTGAAAAGAGGAAAATCCGGCGAACCATTGATTATCAAGTACTAAGGAAAGAAATTTGACCATGAACGCAGCAGAGCAACCGGGGCGTGGCGTACTCTACCTCGTCAGTTGCGCCACCTCATCCACACCGCTTATCTATGATGTTCTCTCAGCCGCGCGCGCTGCCGGCTGGGATGTGCATGTGATACTCACGCCCAGCGCGCGGCCCTTTGTCGATGAGGAACGCCTGACGTACATGAGCGGCCACAAAGTCTGGAGCGAGTTTCAGCGGCCCGGCGAGCCCGATATCTGGCCGCCCGCCGATGCCGTCGTCGTCTTTCCCGCTTCCTTTAACACGCTCAATAAGTGGGCGCTGGGGATCAGCGACACCTTTGCTTTAAGCTGGCTCAATCAATACACCGGCCAGCGGAAACCCATCGTTGCCGTACCCTGTTTCCGCGCAGGCAGCGGCCTCGACACGCATCCGGCTTTGCCGCGCAGCTTGCGTCTCCTGCGCCGCTATGGCGTCCGGGTGATCTACGAGCCTGAGAAGTATCCGCCGAAGAACCAGGCGCCCCCAGAGGAGATCCTCGCGGCCCTGGATGAGCTATGTGTACAAAGAGGGCAGGCGTGAGTTGCCGGCAAGCTGGCGTTGAAGTTGTGGAAAAGAGGCAAAGTGTTGCACCTTTTTCTCGCCCATTCGTGATATACTACATACCAATATTGCTCCAACTATTTTTCGTAAGAGGAAAATCTGTATGTTGTCGCCAGGCAAAGAGATCTTTGAGACAAAGCGTTTACAGCTCGTTCCTTTCACCCTGGAGCTAATGAGAGCGACGCTCAAGGGAAAAGATACGCTGGGCGAAGCGTTGGGAGTCGAGGTTCCATCCACCTGGCCCGGCCCCGACCTGGCCGATGCCATCCCAGGATTTATCGCACAAATGGAGCGGGAAGCTGCGGAATTCGCATGGGACTGGCTGATCGTCCACAAAAAAGAACGAGTCATCGTGGGCGACGTAGGCTTCATGGGAGGGCCGAAGGATGGAATCGCTGAGATTGGCTATAGCATCGTACCGGAGTACCGCAACCAGGGATACGCAACAGAGGCCGCGCTCTATTTGATTCACTGGGCCTTGCAACAACGAGAGGTCCTGCGTGTCACTGCTCAATGTCTCAATGACAATCTTGGCTCGATCAAGGTGCTGGAGAAAATTGGCATGCGCCAGCTTGCGTCTGATGGCACAATGCTCCGTTGGGAGACGAGCAAAGATGTGCAATCTTCTGACATCTGAGAAGATCGCGAAACTAGTAATAATTGGTACAACTATTGACAGACGGAGGCCCCAACTATACTCTCTCAATAGATATCTATCTGGTGGGAATCGAGGATTGTCGACAGAACCCGGAACATATTTTTGTCCGGGCTTTATCTCTTTTAGGGCGGACCTGTGTTGGGGACGCAAAGAGGGGTGATCCATGATCTGTGCAGCGTGTGGATATGAATGGGATTCCAGTAAAAGTTCATGTCCACGATGTGGTTTTCATATGCCTGTAACCGTCCAGGCACATCAGTCGGGCCAGATCTCATTTGATGAGAGGGTTGCTTCACAACCCTCTAGAAGCCAGTCGGGGGGGCTGGCAGACATGGCCGGACCGTCGGGAAATCTCTCCTGGCCGCTCTCCCCCCAGGCCGGTCGCTCGACTTCACAACCCCTGATGCCTCCTGCGAGCAGCTTTTTCGCTCGCCAGGATATACGTGCAAGCAGTTCGGGCGGGGGCGTATCCCGTAATTCAGGCTCTCTTGCTCCGCAAGCACAGGGGCTTATTTCGTCTCTACGCCCGGTCGCGCCCGGCACAGCTCTGCGGGGTGGGCGCTATCGCGTTCAAGAGTTGCAGGCCCGCCAGGATTGGCCTACCGGGGCCTTTGAGGCAACATGGGTTGGGCGTGACTTCCAGCGGGAACTGCAGGTGGTGATCCGCGAGGTTGCTATTCCCGGCACCACGCCGGAGCAGGTCCTGCCAATCATGCATATCGCTACAACCTCTCTGCTCTCGCTCCAGCGCTATCCGCACGTCGCCCCTATTATGGATGCGTTTAAGGATGAGGGGCGTAGCTTCTTCGTTTTCGGGCTGGTTCAGGGGGAAACCTTGATGGATCGCCTGCGTCACCTCCAGCATCCCCTGCCGGAGCAGGAGGTAGTGGATTTCTGCTTGCAGATGACCGAGGTTCTGGAGACGCTGAGTCAGAAGTCTCTCGTTCATGGTGCGATCCGCCCGGAGCATGTCTATCGGTCGTACAGCGGCTCTCGCTATATATTGAGCAATTTCTCTATCCTCGTCGCCGGGAAGGGGACGCAATTTGTGGCGGGCGGTTCATCTCCCTCTCCCTATACTGCGCCCGAGTTTGCGCAGGGCCTTATCGATATGCGCAGCGATATCTATGCAGTGCTTGCCACGGCCTATCACCTGGTCACGGGGAATGTTCCTTCTGGCAATGCAACCCCGCCCGCCCAGAGTGTGAATCCGGCGGTTTCGCCGGCCTTTAGCGGGATTCTGGCAAAGGGCCTGCATTTTTCGCTTCAGCAGCGCTACCAGCACCCATCCCAGCTTCGTCAGGATCTCCTCTCCATCCGTTCGCGGATCGTCAGCGATAGCCCGGCGTTGCCCGTGCAGGGAAATATTGCGGACTCTTTCCCTTCCTTGCAGGAAGCTCCGCTTTTCCCGACCAGGCCAAACGAGGCGGTATCACCCTCGCCTTTCTTGCTTCCCATTGTGCCGCCTGTTCTGGAGGACGATCATGCTCTCGTACCGGCTCCTGAGACGCTTCCTCCGCTGCGCATGGGGAAAGAGCGCCTTGAGGCCGTTCTCTTGTTACTGGTAGTCTTGCTTGCCCTGGGTATTATCACGGCTTTGAGCAATTTTCACGTATAGTCTCAGGCCAGGCACGACAACATAGGTGCCTGGCGGGATAAGAGCACGGGCGCGCGCTGTTCCATTGAAGAGACTCAGGAACAGCCGCGCGCCTGTGCTTCCGGGTTTAATACTTGTAAAAGTGCTGCAGCGCCTCTTCCTCCGGCGTCTTCTCTTTGAAGAAGGCGCTTTCGTTTCGCTTGACCGCGAGATAGGAGTTCGTCAACAGCGGGCCGAGCGCCTCGGTCAGCACCTGGTCTTTCTCCAGTTCGTCGAGCGCCTCATCCAATGACGTGGGCAGGCGGCGAATGCCTCGCTGCTCTCGCTCCTCGTCGCTATAGTTGCCTGGATCGATCTCTTGCGGCTCACCCGGATCGATCTGGTTGTGAATGCCATCCAGGCCGGCGGCGATCAACGCGCCCAGCGCGAGATAGGGATTGCCGCTGTGATCGGAGCACTTCAGTTCGATGTTGATCGAGGTGGCCTCATGGCTCCAGAAGGCCGAGGGCACGCGGATAGCCCCCTCGCGATTGTCGAAGCCCCAGGCTCCGTAAGCTGAACTCCAATAATGGGGCAACAGGCGACGATATGAGTTCGGGCTGCCACAGGTCAGCGCCACCAGTCCGCGAATATGGCGCAGCACACCTCCGATGAAATATTTGCCGATCTGGCTCAGGTGGCCGCGTTCCTCTGCCGCATAGAAGAGATTCTTGCCAGGATGTGTGCTGCTCTCGGTATCCCATAGGCTGAAATGAATATGTGCTCCGCTGCCGGCCTGGTCGAGCCAGGGCTTGGGCGCGAAGGTCGCCAGCAGGTTAAACTGGCGGGCTACCCCACGCACGGTTTCGCGCACCAGGCAGACATTATCCGCAGCGCGCAGCACGTCGGCGTGGCGGATCGAGAGTTCCTGCTGGGCGGGACCCAACTCCGTGTGAAATAGTTCAATGGCTACACCCTGATTCTCCAGGGTTTCCAGAATCGAGTCGATGACCTCGGCCTGCTCGTCCAGGCCCAGGCTGCTGTAACAGAGGCTGCGATCAGCCGGCACGTAGCTCCCATTCTCGGCGCGCGCGAGGTAAAATTCGTGTTCTACCGCCGCCTCGGCGCGCATTCCCTCCCTCACCAGGTTTGCTACCATGCGTTTGAGAAACGAGCGCGGGCAAGCTTCCCAGGGCTGACCGTCCAGGCGGATCATATCGCACATCATGCTGCCCGCGTTGGGCACGTAGGGCAGAATCACAAACGTATTGGGATCGGGGATCAGGCGGAACTCCCCAACCGGCCCCATGCCCTCTACCGGGGCCAGCGACTCCACACCGGTGAAGGCTTGCATGGCTAATGTCTGGCCAATACCGTCGCGCATGCGCGAGGCCAGCCTGCTGCAATGGGTGGCCTTGCCGCGAATGATTCCGCCATTGTCGCAATAGAGAAAGCGTACCAGCCGTAGCTCGTTCTCCTGAGCCAGTTTCACAACATCCTGAGTGTTCATATGGGTGCGTTCTCCCTTCTTAACCGTAGCAAATGGAACGAAAAGAGTCGGACGATCTCCCCATCCCTGCATGTGTTTGACAGTATAGCAGGGGTGTTTCAATAGGACAAGCCACTGGTCTTTCTCGCATAATTTCTCAGATCTGGTCGCTTTATCGCGCGTCTCACTTTTCCGGGTTCTCCCAATGAGCGCATGAAAAAGGTAGCGTGAAACTCATTTCACGCTACCTTTTTCGCCTCATATGCGCTCATGCGCGTGAGATGAGAGTAGCTTCACGAATGATGGTTGCAGTGGTCGGCGGGTGGAGGGACATCGAGGGCCGGGTTGCCATCGAAGAAGCCGGAGGGTTTGAGAGTGAAGCCGACGGTTTCGACCGGCATGACCGGCCAGTCTTCGGGGCGCACCACGTGATTGGAGCCCATTGTATACCAGACCACGATATCTCTCTGCTCAAGCGGGCGGTTCTTCTGCACGTAAACCGGCAGGCCGTCGCCTCCCGCCTGCTGGTTGGGATAGTCACCGGCGGCATACCGCTCCGCCGGATCGTAGGCCGTCACCCAGAGATGATTCCTGACGAAGCCGCCGCGCTGCCATTGCGGCGATCCGTGCGCGAAGAGAGGAAACGCGTTCTTATCCGGCATAAGCTTGTAGGCTACCGGCTGTCCTAGCGCATTGCGCGAAGCTGAATTGACGATCTTCCAGTAGCGAGCTCTGCGCGGTTCGATCGAGCGTTGCGCCTTGCTTTCGCTGGTCAGCACCGTTTCGCGCGCGACCCAGGCGTTGCCCTGTGGATTCTCTGGACCCCAGGGGAGCGGCTCGCAGTTGACCTCAACCACCGAATTCTCCAGACCGTCCACCATCATGTCGAGACGGATGTTGAAGTAGTGCTGGTGGTGAGGTCCATACAGGCCGGGAGCGACAATCGTGCCTGAAACCGGCTGCTCGCCGGGCGCGATGGCGGCGGGCGCGATGATTCCGGTGAGCTTGATTTCATACTGGATCGTACCGTCCTGGTAGAGGTACCAGTAGAAGCCGTACTCGTAGTTGCCGACCGTTGAGATCGAGGAGATGACCAGGCGGCGCGAGCGCCGCACCTCCGCGCGTGTCGAGCCATCCTCGTTATACTCCAGGTGTTTCCAGAGAATGCTGAAGTCCTCCTCATGCATACAGATGGCATTGGTCAATGTCTGGGCCTGTCCCTCAGCATCGTTCAGGCACACATCGAAGTAGTGAATTTCGCCCAGGCAGTCACAGCCCAGTTCCAGGCTATTCGCGAGTACGCCAATGCCGACCTCGCCCGCGTCAAACACGTTTTTAAAGTGGTGAGAGGGCGTGGGATCGCCATATGGCACGTACATCTCGGAGAGCGAGGCCCGGTAGAGGATGGGCCGCCAGCGGCCTCGGTCCTGGTACTCCAGCAGATGAAGCACCAGTCCTTCGCGCGGGGTGAAGCCGACCCGGAAGCGCCACTTTTGCCAGCTCACCTGCTGGCCCTCGACCCGGAAGCTTACCCCTTCCGGTTGGGTGATCGAGATGGGCTTCACGTCTGTGCGCAGGCCAGCCGGGAAGGACGGAGAGTTTGTCGCCGCCTGGATACCATCCGGCGTGTAATTTCCCGAATGGGTGGGGACCGGCACAGCACCGTGATCGACGATGCGCACCGTCATCGTGTCCAGTTCCACTGTGGCAACCACACCCTCCACCGGGTGAGCGTAGTAGTTATCCAGGGGATTTGGACAGAGGGCCGCTTCCATGCGGATCAGGCGTCCCTCCGCAGCACTCTCGCCCTGGCCGGGATAGCCGGCAGTCCAGGGATAGAGGACGACTGTAGAGAGATCAGAGATCCCCCGCCGCTGCATCGCCGCCTGGAAAGCCGGATCGGCGCGAATCGCCTCCTGAGCGGCGAAGACCTCTGGATAGGTGAGGGCCGGCTGAACGTCTCCCCGCTCGCGCCAGGCGCGAATCGTCCCAGCGCGCAACGAAACAAGCGCCTCAATCGTCAAGTGTCGCTCATGATCGCGTATCACCACGTCAACCTCGCGCGGCCAGGGCTGGTCCGGCTGAAATGAGAGGATAAACGCCTTCTCCGGTTCGTGAAGACTGTAGGCCATCAGGCGCATCTGCGGCGTGATACGCCCGGAGGCCCTCAGAATGCTCGTCGTTTGTGTGATCTCATCTGCCGTAAGCGGGTCCAGGGGATGCTGGACCGCTAACTGCCGGCGAGTTGTCTCAACGGGCTCCGAACTGGTCATAGTTCTCTCCTTTGGTCCTCAGGAAACTTGTGCAGACCCCTGCTCCGTCTCTACAACTTCCAGATCGTCCTCCCCGCGCACAATATGCCCGAGGCGTTCAAAGCGCGCGGGATTCGTTCTGACCAGGTAGGCGGTATAGGCCCAACCAATGATCAGCCAGAGGATCGGGAAAATTGGCAGGATGTTCAGGGGGAAAGGAGTCGGGAAGAATCCGAGCCCGGTAAAGTAATTGCCGATCGGCCCGGGTATAGCCGGGAAAACAAAGGAAGCAAGCGGGATGAGCAATACCAGGCTGCTCAGCAGGGGAGCAATCACGTGGGTCAGCACGCGAAACTCCTTGTGGCGGCGCGCATAGAAAGGGGCGGCGATGTTGACCAGGATATAGACCACAATAAAGTTCAGCGTACCGATGATGGCCAGCCAGCCATAGCTGGCAATGCCATTTGTCTGCTGGTAGTTCTTTCCATCAGCGATGCCCAGGGCGTAAGAGGTGCTGCCATCGGGGTTGCTGTGCTGGATAACCAGCGCCAGGAAGAGAATCATAAGCAGCGAGAACGCGCTCTGCACAAGGGACGCAGTATAGGGACTTCTCCAACGGGGATGAGTTTTTCCAAACCACGCCGGCAGAACGCGCTCGCGGCCCAGTGAGTAGAAGTAGCGGATCATGCCGTTGTGGAAAGCGATGATAGAGGCGAAGGTGCTGGTGCTGATCGTAATGTAGAGGACGGGAGTCAGCCATCCCCCGACATAGCGGCTGGCCAGGTCGAAATACGGCGTGGGAGCATTGGCAAGATTACCCAGCGTATCGACCGTATTCTGCCAGCCGAGGCCGATCACCGCGGCATAGGTTGTCAGAATGAAGAGAATGCCCACGCCCGCGAAGACGCCAAAGAGTCCATAGGGGATAGCTTTGCGAGGGAAACGCACCTCTTCACCAAAGGCAACGCCCTGCTCAGCTCCCACGAAGCTCCAAACAGCCAGCGCCATACCTACACCGATGCCCAGGAAGCCACCGGGGAAGACCCCCTTGAGCGCGCTCCCGGCAGTGGTGAAGGTGTGGACAAAATCATGCCCGGTTGCGCCTCCCTGAATGATGATCGCCAGGTCCAGCACCAGCAAACTGCCGATCTCCAGCGCCAGGAAAGGAGTGAGAACGCGGGCCGACCATTTGACATCGAAATAGGTCAACGCCGAGACGACGATAATGGCCAGGAGCGAGTAAGTGACCCAGCCGCCCGGCAGATGGAAGTTCAGCAGTGAAGAGAGGGTATTGTCGGTCAATCCGCCGAAAGCGGCGGCAGCGGCAGCCTCGAACAGCGCGTAGCCGCCGAGCATTAACCAGCCAGCCGTGTAACCTGCCCCCGACCCCAGCGAGATACTCACCCAGGAGTACAGTCCACCGGCTGAACTGATCCGGCGAGCAAAGTAGACGAGGCTGACGGCGAACAGAACCATGCCGATGGCCGCAACCAGAAAGACCAGCGGCGTTGAGGCGCCGGCCTGTGTGACAATGCTCGGAACATTAAAGAACATTGCCGCCAGCGGGGCAACCGCTCCGGCAGCGCCCGCTATTAACCCGATAACGCCAATGGCATCCATGTGTAACTTTTCAACGTGTACGCTGCTGTCATCGACGCCGGATGAGGTAGATGGGGCAAGATCGTCTTGTGCTGCCATAGGCACCTCCAGAAAGCAGAGTTTCTAAGCGAACAAACGATACACGTAGCGAGGTTGCGATCTCGGCATTCAATGAACAGTATAGCAGGAAGATAATGGATCAGGCAAACTCTCTCATTTTACTCAGCAAAAGCCGGTTTGGGCGTTTCAGGCAACGGAACTCCATCGCTTGACTCGTCCAGACCGGCTGCGGTACGGGCGTGTAAGGAAAAAATCAGGGAGAGCCCTGATCAACTGTGGCAGCTCTCTCCATGCCCCTCGGGAGGCGGAACGTCGAGGGCGGGATTACCGGTAAAGAAATTATGTGGGCGCAGCAGGAAGCCTGCATGCGTCACAGGCATAACCGGCCAGTCTTCCAGGCGTGGATTATGCTGAACGTTGACGTTGTACCACACCGTGAGGATGGTATTCTCGACATTGCGGTTCGCGGCAGTCCACGCCGGCAATCCCGCTCCGCCCCCGTGCTGATTGGGGTAATCGCCCGCCGGGTAGCGCTCATCGGGATGATACGGCGTCACCCAGAGATGGTGCCTGGTGAACCCGGCCCGTTGCAGAATGCTTGAGCCAGGTTGAGCGAAAGGCAGCACATGCGTATGCGGAATCAACTGATAGCCAACGGGTTTTCCATTGACGGGATTGACGCGGTTGGGATTGATAATTCGCCAGCTCCGCGCCGCGAGGGGATTCGAATCGCGCTGCGCCTCCAACTCTGTCTTGAGCACCCGGTTGACCACTTTAAACGCATTGCCGTACAGCGTAGGTCGTTCCTCAGCCACGGTATCCGATTCCTCAACCGAATTTTCCAGACCATCAATCATCGGCTCCAGGCGGAAGCAGAAAGTATGCTGGTGGATAGGTGCGTAGAGGCCATCGGAGGTGAGCAATTCTCCGTATTCGGGCACAACGCCCGGACCGACCGCGCCAATGTTCATGATACCGGTGAGCTTGACATCCATCTCGATGCTGGCGTCCTGTCTGAGGTACCAGAAGAAGCCATATTCATAGATGCCAACCGTCGCGATAAACGAGATGACCAGCCGGCGCGAGCGCCGAACCTCCGTATGGTCGGTGCGGTAATTCCAGTGCTTCCAGAGGATTCCATCGTCCTCCTCATGCATACAGACCGCGTTCGGAAGCGTGCGGACTGTCCCATCGTTCTCGGTCATATGGGCGTCGAAATAGTGGATCAGCCCCAGGCAGTCGCAGCCCAGTTCCAGGCTGTTCGCCAGCCAGCCGACGCCGTATTCTCCCACATCGAAGGCATTCTGGAAGCAATGGTCGGGGCTGGGATCGCCATATGGAACGACCATCTCTGCCAGTCGGACCGAGCGGAACAGGGGACGGCCATCGTAATAGAGGTTATGCAGAATCAGCCCTTCGCGCGGGGAGAAGCCGATGCGGAAATCCCATTTTTGCCATTTCACCCGGTATCCATCCACCGTGAAGCTGGGACCCTGCGGCTGAGAAATCTCAAGCGGCTTGAGGTCAGTGCGCATCTGCCCGACATCTTTTGGCAAATAGTTTGCAGGCGCCTGAGGAATGGGAACGACGCCGAAATCGTCGACCCGAACCATCTCCATCGTGTTCAGGTCCAGCACCGCGTGCAGTCCCGCGATTGGATGGGCATACGTATTCTCCTCCGGGTCGTTCGCATCCATCTGATAGTGAACCGTTGTGCGCAGGATACGGCGCTCGCGCTCCTCTGGCCGGCCATAATTTCCTGCCGACCAGGGATCAATGCGTACCCGGCTCAAATCGGTGATGCCACGCCGGGCGAGGGCTGCCTGGAACGTCGGATCGGCTTTAATCGTGTCCTCGCAGGCGAAGAACTCTTCAAACATAATGGAGGGCTGTGCCCCCTCAATATGTTTCCACGAACGGATGGCTCCCTCGGTGAGATCGACAATCACCTCGTAGGCTTTCCCCTCGTTATTCGTTTTCTCAAGGATAGAGAGAAAAACCTCGCGCGGCGCAGAAACGCCCGCCTCTAATCTTGTGGAAACTCGGGGGTCAGCCGGTTCATGAAGCTTGACCATGACAAAGCGCAGGCGCTCAGGATTCGCCGAAGCTGCCTGAACGAGAGCGACCGCAGCGGCAATTTCTTCGGGCCTCAACGGCTCTAGTGGATGGATGGGAGTAGTAGGTGTCATGGCTATGGTTCAATGTCCCTTCTGTTGCTAGTGCATATTTCATCTGTCTACGGGAGTTTCAACCCTCACCGCTTCCTGAGAGGCGGTGCAACGACCGTGCGTGGTCATGCCTCAGTGTATGCTCCTGGAGAGAACGGCGCAAGTCCTCGTTGTTCCCAGAAAGCGTCGTGGATTTGCACTAGAAAAAGCACTTCATAAGGTCGGTCCGCTCCTCCGGTGCTGCCGGCGCATTTGCCATCAGCAGCACCGGAGGAGCGAATCTGACCAGATCGATAAACGTATTACGAGACTGGCGCAGAGACCTTATCCTCCGCCTCCAACTCCTCGGCCTCCCACGGATGAGGCTCGGACGCCTGTCCCAGGCGTGTGGAGAAGACGAAGCGGTTCACCAGCGTCCAGATCAAAGAGAGGGCGACAACGCCAAGCCCGATGAACACGCCGAGGTTCAGGGGCCAGGATGGGAATGGCACGACGCTGCCGTAGATGCCCAGGATCGGCGTGACGATCGCCACCAGCAGGAAAATCCAGCGCCACCATTTGCCGGGATCGGCTGCGAGCAGACGGACCGCGACCAGGCAGAGGCCGATATAGATCAGCTCAATCAGAAGGCTCCCCAGAGTGCTCGTAATACCGAAGACCGTCAGAACATTTGCCGGTGCAGCATCGGCAGCGACATTTATCTGGGTAATCGCAACAATGACTGTGATCAGCAGCGCGCAGATGCTCACAAGGGCAATACCGCCCAGCGGAGTGCGGAAGCGCGCTGAGATGGCGGCCAAAGGAGATGGCAGGAGCTGATGGCGAGCCAGCGCGAAGATGCCGCGCGAGGTTGTGGCCATGAACGCGGACATAACAACAAGCGAGTCAAACATCACGGCGATATCTACCAGAACTGCCAGCCAGGACCCCACATAACGCGTCGCCAGAGTGTCCAGCGGGGCGGGATCGGATGCCCACTTTGCCGAGTTATTCAGGCCAAAACCGATGTCTGAGGCGTAGATCATCAACAGGTAGAAAACGCCGGTGATCAGGACCGTGCCAATGACCGCGCGTGGAATCGCATGCCGGGGATTGCGCGTCTCCTCGCCCAGGGAAGCCGACGTTTCAAAACCGATAAACAGGGTGATCGCGAACAAGATCCCGGGGAAGATACCCGCTGCCGGCACGCTGGTCGGAGCTGCCGGCACGCTGGCAGGGTTGAATGCCTGCAAGGTATTGCCCGCGTCACCGCCGTGGACGATGATCACCACGGCCAGAATCAGCAGAGGAATGACCGAGATGGCGCTCAAGATCAACTGGACACGCGTGGCAATCCGAATGCCCAGGAAGTTGATCAAGAAAATGATAACCAGCGCGAGCAGAGAGAAAACCCACCAGGGGATAGTCAGGCTCAGATAGGTGGCAAAAACCTGAGCCGTCAGCAGACCGATGACCAGGAAGCCACCAGCGTCCAGCGTCAACGCTCCAAAAAAGTAGATTCCGGCGGCAAACAGGCCGATGGCGGGGCTGACACGCCTCAGGTAGTCATAGATCGCGCCGGCTCCGCCTCCCCGGCGGGCGTAGAAAGCGATCAGCCAGCCGAGAGCCAGCACGCCCACCGCACCGATCAGGGTCGAGAGAGGCGCTGCACCGCCCGCCGATCCGGCGATGAGATACGCAACAAACGCCGAACTGAAAATAGGACCGATGGCCAGCGACTGGGCAATGGCATCCCACGTTGTGAGAACCGGACGACCAAGTCGCTGCTCCCCCCGCCCCTCATTCGAGGCCGAAGCAGCGGGCTGGGGTGTTGATGACGATGCCATAAGAAACCTGCCTTTCCAAAAATCATGATAGCAGAGCGAGATCGCTCGCCCCTGGAACGAACGAACACCCTTCGGCAAAAATGCATTTGTGACTATCAATATAGAAGAAGCCAGTGTGGGCGACGCCCAACCACTTTCCCTAAAGAGGGACCCCTTCCCCCTTCACACCTGTAATACCTGATAAATAATCAAAATGTAATTATAGGTGCTCTGTCGTGAAGTGTGCTTCTACTTTATGTATGTCGCAAATACGATTTTCGCCTTGATAATAGCATAAGTTTAACTCTGCAAATTTTATTTGTCAAGTCGTAATAATTCCTAGAGTTCCACCAATAAGCGGGCGCGAATCGCACGTGCTGCTTGCTGGTGGAACCCCAGGCATGGTTTTGCGGAAAGCTCTTTTGTTGCGGAAAGTGCAATCTAGCTTGCCATGCTTTCCCAGACTGCCTCGCTGTTCGCCAGGGCGCTGAGGACAGCCGCGACCGTCAGCAGGGCCACGGAGAGTCCGCCGACGTACAACCACCATGAATTGTTAGAGATCAGCGGAATCCAGGAGTAGAGCAAGATACCGACAATTGTGAGCAAACAGGCTGTCCCGCCAACCACCACGCTCAGCCAGATCACCCACAATGGGAACTGAAGGTTCTTCATGAAATTCGCATGCTGTCGGAAATAGAGAAAAACCAGATCAATAAAGGTGAACAGGGTGGCGATGGTCCAGACGAGCGTTGTTGCTGCGGCAATAACGGTATACAGTTCCAAAGAGGTCGTCGCGCCTGCGTTCCCGAAGTAACCGGCAATGGCCGGAGTTGCGACGAAGACGAGCATCACGACGATCCCCGTAAAAATCAACTGGAAGATGGCCGAGAAGCCTGGCACACGGTTCTTGTTCAATCGTCCGAAGCGGGAAGGAATCAACTGGTCAACGCCCGCTACGAACAGCAGGCGTGTTGACATAATGCTATAGAAAACCATAGCCGTCAGCGCATAGCAGAGGAAGCCGACGACGGCGATTCCCTCTGCAACGTGACCGAGCGTCATGCCCACGGCTGTGAAAGCCTCAAATGGAAGGACAGGCGCCTGCAAGATATTGGCCCCGCGCACGATCAGGACAGAGAGCGTGACGATGGTATAGAGCAGGATGACAATAGGAGTGCCGATGAGCAGGTGGCTTCTGATGATACGGGCAAACTGGCGCGTGCCGGTGCCGCTCCCCAGGATCTCTCCCCCCAGTGTCATCGGACCGTTCGCCCCGATGAAGTTAAGCGTGATGATCGCAAAGAGGAAGAAATTCCCCTGGTTGATCTGCCAGCCGGTCGCATCGGAAAAGTTTGTTTGAGACGGGTGCCCCGTGGCCAGCCAGAAAACCGCGGCCAGCCCTATCAGGAGTACGCTCAGCAGAGTGAAAACAAAAGCCAGGTTGATGTAATTTTGCGTGGTACGCTGGCGTTGCAGGACAACTATCCCGACAAAGACCAGCAGTACGAGAATAGTCAGGCCCTGCTGCCACGGCTCGACCAGCCAGCTATTGTTGAGTCCTTGCAGCGTTGTCACGAAGGCGCTCCCGGCAGTAATCACTGCAAGCACGCCGGTCAGCCAGTAGCAGAGGCCGATGAAAAATCCCCAGAACGGGCTCAATGCCTTGGTGGTCCAGTTATAGAGCGACCCTTCATGAGGAAGCATCATTCCCAACTGTAGTGTTGCCACAACGCATGGAAGAAAGAAGACGAGCGCGCCCAGGCCCAGGTAAAGCAACGAGACAGGGCCGCCTGCAGCGCCGGAGACTGCATTCGTAATCAGAAAGAGCGCCATAATAAAAAAGATGGTCATGTCAGCTTTTCCAAGCTGGGCGGGCATGGTAAGAAGGGCATATCTTTCCGAACGAAGAACTCGTTCCTGGCCCTGCTCCTCGCTCCCTTTTTGCACAGGAGAGGCGGTTTCTAGTTTCATCATAAGCATTCCAATCTCGACTAATGTTTGACACGACCGGGAATGTGTGGAGATGTGCTATACCCCCTCAGACTTCTGCCGTCCAGACAGTCTCTCTCTCAAGTCAATAAAAATAGAATAGCTGCGCTGCTACGAGAGAAAGTGCCAGTCAGTACGCAAATAAAGTCACACAAAGTGAGACGTATGCACATATACAAACTATACACTATGCGGTCTGGCAAATTAAGACGGTAGGAAATATTAACCAATCACATATGCAAACCTTTGATAAGACAAAGTTCTTCAGGTGTTCAACGGATCGTCGGGGAATCTATTCGCATAAAAAATCCATTAAAATTTCTCGCCTGTTGGGAAACTTCCTCAAATTTTTGGGTATACAAGACGCGTTCGTGGTATAAATAAGGGGGGGAAATATACAAGCAAGGGCCAACAAGGCTAATCACCAGGGATTTGCACTCCTCGTTCATTTTTTTACTCTGGGAAGAAAACGTTTCCAGGCCAAGATGTTGCTTATGGAGGGATTCGATAAGATGGCGAACAAAGGGAAAAAACGAGACGCCGACAACCTCGGCGATCTCCTTTCAACCCTTTATATGCAGCAACAGAGCGGTATGCTCAGCGTTGAATCTTTTCAGAATGGCCGTTGGGAGGAGGGGGAGTTATACATTCTCGCCGGGCAACCGATCTATGCTCGCCAGGGGAAGGTTGGCGGTCAGGAGGCGCTGAAACGGCTGCTGCTCTGGCGTTCTCTGCGCTTTTCTTTTTCGACCGACGCGCCGCGTCCCCCCGCCAATCTTCCCGCCAATATCGGGATTCAGCCGGCTCCCACTCGCGCTCTGTCGGTAGTTCCTCCACGCGGCGTCACCGGCAACCTGGCTAATGGAGTGCAGCCCCCCAGGGAACTGCTCATTCCTCAAAAGATCGGCGTGCCCCAGCAGGCTCTTTCGCTGCCTTTAACTCACCGCCAGCGCCTGATTTATTTTCTCATCAATGGTCAGCGCACAATCGCCGACCTCGCCCGCACCAGCGGTAAAACAATTCCTGAGGTGGAGGAGATCTTACGCGAGTTGCAATATTATAGACTTATAGAAATATTTTCTTATAATTCGTACTAGTGTGTTGCCAGCTTCCTCTTGCCCCTTTGCGACTTTCCCGGTAGCTCTGCTCTTTCCTTGACTTTTTGCCGACAACACACTACACTATCTTCAGTTTACTGAAATCCGGCTGTAAAAACTAGAAAGCAGGAGCCTTTGATGCAAGTCCTCTTCGTACAGGGTGCGATGGACTGCTAATTTTCGGGAAAAACAAGAAGATGCGCTTCCTCATAACTCTTGCCACGACCCAAAACGGGCCGATTATGAGTGCGTGCATGTTGTAATACACACTCTCGTTTTTTGGGTAACGTGAAAACGCGTTTCCCTTTCTATGCTTCTTGCCCACCTCATTAGCGCCCCTCGCGTTCCCATAATCCCCACACTTTCATGTCCCAGGGCATTTTTTGTCCTTTTTTCGGTCGCGCTCGCAAGCAAGCATGGAAAGGAATGGTATGTGTAATTTAAAGCTTTATCCAGCATCGGACCTTGATCTTGTCCTCTCCCGCCGTCCGGGGCATCCGGCATCTTTTTGCCGCCCGACCTTTCGTCCTTTCCGCCATCGACAGAAACAAAAGAAGAGGATAAACCGGTGCATACATCACGCAAGAAACTTTTGCGTTTGGATAAACAGACACGTTTTCGCGCAGAACGCGATGACTTTGAGGATGAGCTTCCAGGGGATCGAGAGGTTCGCTGCAGGCCGCGTTATTCGCAATCCTCCGAGAAGGTATTCAAGTGCAGGCACTGTCATCGCTTCGTTTGCCCGCTCCCCTATGGGGGACATCATAGAAACCATTGCCCGTTCTGTTTGTATTCCCGCCACGTTGACCTGCAAAAGCCGGGAGATAGGATGAGCACATGCGGAGCCTCAATGGAGCCGGTGGGCTACTTCCAGCGTCCCAATGGTGAGTATGTGGTCGTTCATCGCTGTCTCGGCTGCGAGATCGAGCGTTTCAATCGCATCGCCGCCGACGACGATTTTGATCTTGTCCTGAGCCTGGCAGAATTGCCGCCGCGCACCAGGCGCGAGATCAAGGCCCGGCAGGCTGAGGAGTACCTGGCCGCGAATCAGGCGACATGGGGACCGGAGGTGGAGGACGCAGGCTAAAAGCCGAGGCCGTTTGCTTCCTTTTTATATCAAATCCGGTTGAGTTCTACCTATTGTGTGCATGGAGGCCCTCGCGCCCGGCGGGCGCGAGGGCCTCCATGCACAGGACAGTATCTAAACAGGTTTAATATTACTCAGGAACCGTCCCCCAGGCGGTCAACAGGTTCCACGTTGCCACGAAGTCTGGCTGCTGCATCGAGAGTACCGCCTGCTGGTAGAGGCTGTCTGTCTCGTTACTTTCCAGGTCGGGCGTTCCACAGGGTTGTGCGTGCGTCCTTGCTGGAGGCGTGCCCGGCCTCGATCATGGTCTTGCGCAGGAAGTAGCCGCCGACGAGGACCAGCAGCGAGATCAGCAGTCCGCGCCCGGTTTTGCGCTGTGTGGATTTTCTGCCGATAAGACTTGAGGTTTGTAGCAGCCAGGGCAGGGCTAGGCCGCCGCCGAATACCGTGCCCCAGAAGGTTCGCCCTCTCTCGCCCGGAGCGGTTCCCACCAGCGGGCGCGCGGCGCGACCAGAGGTGCGCAGGAACGCGAGCAGGCCGGCCATCTCGACCAGCAGCGCGGTCCATTCCAGGCGTTCCAGTTTGCGCAGCGCGCGACCTGGCACGCCGAAGATGCGCAGCACCAGGCCAATCAGCGCGGAACTGGTCGAGAGCGCCGAGGAGATGAAAACGCCTCCCAGCAGCTTGCTGCGCGACCAGAGCGGCACGCTGGTCGCGGCCAGCAACACGCCGGTATAACCGCCGAGGAAGGTGGCGAAGAACGCTCCCGGCGCAGCGATCGCTCGCTGAGGTAATCGCGCTAGCCAGCGCGCGCCCCACCATGCCCCCAGCAGTCCATCCCGCGCGGCCTGAATAACCGCAGTAATCCCGCTGAAAGCCGAGAAACTGAGCAGTCCCCAGACGCCCATCGACATGGGCGATTTGACCTTGAACATACGCAGCATGTTCAGGAATCGCTCGGGCCGCCCCAGGTCCTTAATCAGCAGCGCGGGACAGGGCAACAGGGCCAGCAGCGAGAGGTAATAGCCGGTGCGCGCGGTCGCTCGATCCTGGTGCGAGCCAAAGAGCGCGGCCAGGCTGGCGATGACATAGCAGCCGGCGGCCAGCCCGCCGAAGAAGAAATACCAGATGATTTCCCAGCCCCAGACTGGCTGTTTCAGCACCGGATAGTCATAGTAGGTCGGCTCTTTCTGCTCCTGGCCGGGATCGGGCGTATAGCCGGTGGTCAGGCTTGCCAGGCCCTCAATGAGCCGAATGGGTGTCATTTGTTCCAGCAAGTTTGGCGCGGGAATGCGCTCCTCTACCTCCAGCGTGGGTAATCGTGTTTCATCCATACAGCACCTCGTTACTCTTCGTCTTTGAAAAAGAGCATACCCAGCAGGCCCAGAACGGTGGCGGCGACGATCGTCCAGAACGAGGCCGGGGCGACGTTTTTTGCGGGCCTGGTTGGCTGTTCGGGCAGGTTATAGACCTCAGGCCGATCCAGCAGGAGGAAGAACGAGTTCAGTCCCCCTTCCAGAATCTTCTCGTCCTCACCATAGAGCCGGGCCTCGCTGACGCCGCGCCGGTGCAGTTCCCAGAGGCGATTGCGCGCCCTGGCTTTGAGCTGCGTGACCTCGCCAAACTGTATCGAGTCCGTCGGACAGGCTTTGGCGCAGGCCGGCTCTATACCATCCTTCAGGCGATCGTAGCAGAGCGTGCATTTATGGGCCTGACGGTCGCCCTGCTCGTCGCGGGCGATCACTCCGAAAGGACAGGCGACGACGCAGTAGCCGCAGCCGTTGCAGATGTCCTGCTGCACATAGACCGTATCGAACTCGGTGCGAATGATCGCGCCGGTCGGGCAGGCTTCCAGGCAGGGTGCGTTGACGCAATGCTTGCAGACATCGCTGTGCATGAGCCAGCGCTCGCTGTTGAAGAAAGGCAGAGCCGTGCCGGGCGCAACCTGCGGAATATCGCCGTTATTCCTGGCCTCCGCGATCTGCTCCTCGATGGTCACGCCCGGGCGCCGGCGCCCCACCTGCTCGATAAATTGCACATGCCGCCAGGTCCGCGCGCTCAACTGCCCGGTGTTGTCGTAGCTGGAACCCTGCCAGTGGGGCGTCTCGGCGGGCAGTTGATTCCACTGTTTGCAGGCAATCTCGCAGGCTTTGCAGCCAATGCAGAGGCTGGTATCCGTGAAAAAGCCCATTGCCGCTTGCGTGGGCGGCACCGGCTCCTTACGCAGGGGCCTGAGTACCTCCAGCATGTTCATCGATTTCCCCCTTTAGTTTTTAGCTCAGCCTTCCCGGTCGAATATCGCACATAAACGCTTTGGCCTCTTCGATGCTCACGTTTGGCTCCAGAACCATATGTGCCAGGTCGTTGGTGATGCTGCCCCGGCTCTTGCCCTGGAAGCCCCAGTGAAACGGCAGCCCGATCTGATGTACGGCCTTGCCGCCGACGCGCAGTGGGCGCATGCGCCGCGTGACCAGCGCGCGCGCTTCGATCTCGCCGCGCGGCGTGCTGATGGTCAGCCAGCCGCCGTGCTTGATGCCGCGTTCCGTGGCCAGCTCGGGACTAAGCTCGGCGAAAAGTGAGGGCTGGAGCGCGTTCAGCCAGGGCATCCAGCGCGTCATCGGCCCGCTGACGTGATGCTCGGTCAGCCGGTACGTGGTTACGACGATCGGATAATGCTCGTCTCCCAGCGGAACCAGCCGGTTGTCAGCCCGCTGGCGGAAATAGAGCGCGGTTGGATTGCTCTGCTGAGCGTACAGGGCGTTCTTGACGGGTGCCTCGGCTGCTTCATAGTGGGTTGGCAGGGGGCCGTCCTTCAGGCCCTTTGGCGCGAAGAGCCAGCCCTTGCCATCCGGCTTCATCAAGAAGGGATCGCTGCCGGCGTGCGCGTCAATGCCCAGCGCACCGGGCGGCGGCGTGTAGTCGGGCGGCTTGTTGAGCGGGAAATCCGGCACGTCGAAGCCAGTCCATTTCTGCTCCTGCGCGTCCCACCAGACGTACTTCTTGCGCTCGGACCAGGGCTTGCCGGAAGGATCTGCCGAGGCGCGATTATAGAGGATGCGCCGGTTCGCGGGCCAGGAGAAGCCCCAACCCAGGAAAGTATAGCCCTCTGGATTGCGGTCCGCCGCCCGGTTATGCTCCGGCGCCGGATACACCCCGCTATAGATCCACGAACCGCAGGCCGTCGTGCCGTCCGCCTTGAGCGCGGTGAAGCCCGGGATGTGCGGTGCGTCATGCAGGTTGTACGGCTGCGGGTGGTCCGGCGTCTTGACCACGTAGCCATTGATCTCTTTGAGCACAAGCAGGTCATCCGGCTCATCCTTGATGCGCCACTGAGCCTGTGCTTCAGGATTCTCGTAATCCCAGAGTAGCGCCTGAATTGGCCGATCTTTGGGATCGGTGCTCTCCGCGTAGAGTTCCTTGAGGCGCTTGCCCAGGTGATAGATGAACCACAGGTCGGAACGCGCGTCGCCGGGCGGATCGACCGCCTTATCGCGCCACTGAATCAGGCGCTGAGTATTCGTAAAGCAGCCCTCCTTCTCGGTCGAGGCGGCGGCGGGCATGAGGAAGACCTCAGTTTTGATGGTAGTGGGATCGACCGGCTCGACTCCGTGATGCCAGAAGGCCGCCGACTCGACTTCGTAAAGGTCGCGCACAACCATCCAGTCGAGCTGCTCCAGGGCCTTGCGCTGCATCTTCGCGTTTGTGCTGCCGGCGGCTGGATTCTGGCCCAGCAGGATGTAGCCTTTGACCTTGCCATCGAGCATGGCATAACTGGTGACAAGATGCGAGTGGTCGCCGATGATCTTCGGAATCCAGCGATAGCAAGTGTTGCCATTCTCCAGATTAGCCGCCTCGCCGTACCAGGCGTGCAAAAAGCTGCGGATATAGGCGGGGAAGTTGGCCCACCAGCCCGTTTTGGAGCCATTGGCCTCGATATACTCCTGCAAGGTCTGCTGAGACGGTCCCTTGCTTGCCAGCAGCGCCGCCGGCTGCGGCATATAGCCACTGAGCAGGTCGTAGAGCGTAGGCACGTCGGTCGAGCCTTGAATGGAGGCGTGGCCGCGCAGGGCCATAATGCCGCCTCCTGGCCGACCCATGTTCCCAAGCAAGAGCTGCAAAATCGCCGCCGCGCGAATGATCTGCACGCCCTTGCTCTGCTGCGTCCAGCCGACCGCGTAACAAATGGCCGAGGTGCGTTCGCGCCCGGAGTTCTCGACCAGCGTTTGCGCGACCTTCAGCCACTCCTCGCGCGGCACCCCGCAGACCTGCTCGACCATTTCGGGCGTGTAGCGCGCGAAGTGGCGTTTGAGAACCTGGAAGACGCAGCGCGGGTGCTGGAGCGTCAGATCAAGTACCGGATGCCCGTCGCCGTCGCGCTCGTAATCCCAGCTGCTCGTATCGGTATAGCTCTCGCTCTCTGGATCGTAGCCTGAGAAGAGTCCATCCAGATCTTCGGTATCGCGGAAGTTTTCGTTGACCAGCGTGGCGGCGTTTGTATAGGATACTACGTAGTCATGAAAATACGCGTTATTCTCCAGCACGTAGCGAATCAGCGCGCCCAGGAAGACGATATCGCTGCCCGCGCGCGTGGAGATGTACAGGTTGGCCAGCGCCGAGGTGCGCGAGTAATGTGGATCGACATGGATCACTTTCGCCCCGCGCTCCTTCGCCTTGACGACGTTCGCGAAGGCCACCGGGTGCGCCTCGGCCATGTTGCTGCCCATAATCAAGATGGCGTCGCTATTGACCAGATCTTGCGGGAAGGTCGTGGCGCCGCCGCGCCCAAACGAAGTACCCAGACCGGGTACAGTTGAGCTGTGTCATATACGGGCCTGGTTCTCGATCGAGACTATGCCCAGTCCGCCGTTGAAGAGCTTCTTAATTAAATAGTTCTCTTCAACGTCCAGCGTGGCCCCACCCAGCGAAGCGATGCCCAGCGTGTGATTGACCTCGCGCCCATCCTCCAGGTGCGTCACAAAGGTCTCGTCGCGCGTCTTCTTGACGCGCTGCGCAATCTGCTCCATCGCCCACTCCAGCGAGACGGTTTCCCACTCGGTGCTGTAGGGCGCGCGGTAGAGCACGCGCGTCAGGCGGCTGGGATTCACGGTGTACTGGAAAGTGGCCGAGCCTTTCGGGCAGAGCGTGCCGTGACTGATCGGACTGTCGGGATTGCCCTCGATGTCGATGACCTTGCCGTGCTTGACATAGACGTTCAGGCCGCAGCCCACCGCGCAATAGGGGCAGACACTTTTGACCACCTGCGCGTCGCGGATGCGCGGCGCTTTGCTCACGCTTTCCGCGCTGAACGGCTGCACCCTTGAGCCTACCTGCAGCACGCTCGACACTGCTGTTTGCACTGCATCAGGCAGGAATGGAGATTCTTTCATAGAATATTCTCCAATTCTCTGGGAGCACTCGCAAGGAGTGCTCCGCTGCTTCGTTGCAGGATGACCGATCCTGGTAACTATCCGGTAACATTCTGCTTGTATTGTATCACTGTTACGAACCGTTTGGATTACTAGCTGCCAGCGACAGCCTCAACCGTTTGCTCCTCCTGGGGTACAGATGCGCGGGCAATGAACGGTAAAACGCAACTGAGCAGCATGATGCCCGCGATGATGTAGAGAGCCGTCTTGTAGTCCATAGCACCGATCAGCAGAGGGCCGAGAATGCCCCCGGCGCTCCAAGCGGTCAGCATGGCGCCATAGATCGTGCCTGCGTTCTTGGGGCCAAAGAAGTCTGCGGCGAAGGCCGGCATGGTACCGAAGCCGCCGCCATAACAGAGGCCGATCAGGGACGCGGGAATAAAGAGCAGGGCAAAGTTCCCGATCAAGGGAGTCAACGCGAAGCAGAAAATCTGAATGACGAACAGGGCCAGGAAGGTGTACGGGCGACCGATAAAGTCCGAAACCCAGCCCCAGAAGAGTCGGCCCGCGCCATTAAAAATCGAAATTGTGACGACCAGTGTGGACGCCACACCCGCGGAGACAAGGGTGAACTTCTGCGCGAGCGGCGAGGCGACCGAGATGAGCGCAGCACCCGCCGTGACGTTCAGGGCCAGGATAAACCAGAGGATGTACCACCTGGGCGAGGTGAGAGCTTCTCTCAGTGAGTAATCACGCTTGCTGCGAATATCCTGCGGTCTGCTCACGGGGGTCCAGTTCGGAGGCGCGTAGCCATCGGGCGCGCGGCGGAAAAACTGGGCGGCACCTACCACGATTACGAGGTAGACAATACCCAGGACGATAAAGGTGGTGTTCAGGCCAAGCGGCTTCAACATGAAATTCGCGGCAACAGGTCCTGTCAGCGCCGCTCCTCCGCCGAAGCCGGCAACCGCCAGGCCGGTAATGAAGCCGCGCCGGTCTGGGAACCATTTGATGAGCATTGTAAGAGCGACGATATAGCCCAGACCCAGGCCAATACCGCCAATGATTCCATACGTCAGATATAGCACAGGTAGGTGAGGGGCCGAGAAACCGGCGAGAATGATACCTGCCCCGTAAATGAGGCCGGCAACTGTAGCGATCGCACGCGGCCCAAAGCGGTTATTAAGGTAGCCGCCAAAGCCGGCGGTGACGCCCAGAGCGAGGAGCGCTACGCTGAATGTAAAGTTGGCCTGGGCGCGTGGGACTTTGTACTCACTGATAACCGGGTTGAGGAAAACGCTCCAGGCGTAGACAGCGCCCAGAGCCAACTGCATACAGAAAGCGGCGATGGCGATAACCCAACGGTTGGGGGAGAGGGAACCGGCGACTGGTGTACTGCTCATGGGAGATCTCCTCTCTGAGAAGTGCGTTTCATCAAGCGAACAATAACAGGATCTACGAGAACTACCTACTTTTTTCGTAATGCCATAGTTTGGCGATAAGAGTACACTTGGCCAACTTACCAACAAGTATAGCCATAAAGATATGAATAATCAAGGAACTGGTCCTACATACACCTACATACCTACATACCTACATACCTACATACCTACATACCTACATACCGGAACATTGGAATGCTTCCGAAGATTTGCCGGCGCACTCTTTGCTGCCCCTCTTCAAGGAAATTCTAAGCATTCTAAGCTATTTCCAGGCAAACATTCATGGTGTATTATGGTCGTGTATCATGAAGACATAAAAAGATACACCCCGATCCTCTTTTCAGGGGGGAGTTCTAATTCTGTCCTACAGCAGCGCTTGTGGCAGGCGCTGGTAGAAGGAGAAGGCTTTTTGCATGGAAATGCCCCAACACGATAATCAGGACCCTGAGCAGAATATTTCAAAGACGCCTCGTCGCTCGGCCAGGCCGAGAACCTCAAAGAGGCGTCAACTGGTCTATCGCTATGGTATCCTGACCGTTGTATTCCTGTTGCTGGCCGCTCTGGTGGGCTTTATTGTGGTTGATGTGGTCGGCGGGATGAGCCATGTGAACGTACAAACCAGGCCGATCAGTGATATTCTCAATATGGCGGATCAGCATCTGCTCAAGTCGGTAACGATCAATGGCGATACGATTACTGCTATTGGCAAGAATGGCCAGCATTACCATGCCATCAAAGAGGATGGGCAGTCTGTCACCGAGGCTTTTCGCAAAGATGGGGTGAGCGTCAGTGTGGATAACGGTCAGGACAATGGCTGGGTTCCCATTTT
>Ga0209581_1001222_pt1 | contig 32314 bp, 24 predicted proteins | sample Coa_R2_FD_187160 | JGI IMG/M metagenome (GOLD analysis project Ga0209581, IMG submission 187160) | Surface soil microbial communities from Centralia Pennsylvania, which are recovering from an underground coalmine fire - Coalmine... | ecosystem: Environmental > Terrestrial > Soil > Unclassified ...
GGGAGATGACGCTGACCACCATGCTCTTTGCCTGGGTGCTGGTCATAGCGTTGCGCATGCGCGGCATTGGTAAAGAAGCCAGAAATACAACGCGCAACTGGCTTCTGTTTGGATTGCTCTGGGGCGTCATTGCGCTTTCTAACCCTTCACCGCTGCTGTTTCTGCCCGTATGCGGACTTTGGGTCTTGTTCGGCGCGAAAAATAAAGCTGCGGCATTTCGTGGCGCAGTGCTGTCCAGCATTGTCTTCTTTGCCTGTCTCGCGCCGTGGGCCATTCGGAATTGGCGCGTCTTTCATGCCTTCATTCCCATTCGCGGAAACCTCGGGGCAGAACTTTATGCAGGCAATGGTCCAGGTTCAACCGGATTCCCCTGGGGCGGCACGCTGCCGATTGTCGATGGTGGCCCGAAGATCGCCGTCTATCGCAACATGGGCGAAGTGCGTTATGTAAAAATGCGCGGCGATATGGCGAAGGCCTATATCCGAGCGCATCCGCTGCATTTTGCAAAAATCACTCTCAAGCGCGTTTATTTTTACTGGATCGGCGTTCCCCATCCCACGCAGGCGCATCCGGCTGGCGAATTCATCCGGGAGATCAACTTCGCCTTTCTTAGCTTCTCCGGACTCTTCGGGCTTTGGCTTTCGTGGCGACGGCCCATTCCTGCCGCAGGTCTTTTCATCTGGGCCTTCCTGCTGCTGCCGGTCAGCTACTACTTCGTCACCCCGGGAGCACGCTTTCGCCATCCGTTGGAACCTTTGATCACGATTCTCAGCGTCTTTCTGTTTCAGGCAGCGGAAAAAAGCTGGCGAGTACGCTGGATTGCGCACTCGTGATCGTTGAATGTTCAGAGGATGCAAACTGCCCTAATGGCGGTGCTCGATGCCATTCTCAGTGCTATTGCCAACCGCAGGCGCTCCATGACAATGGCGGTCCTGAAGGAAATGGAGAAGGAACAAAAGAACGGAAACCGCTGGTACCCGGAAAACTGAATGCCGCTCCTTTTGGCTTCCATTAGTTTGTAACAGCCGGAAATCTTTCCGCCGAGCGCGCTTTTGCCTTCGCGGCTTCCTCTTCGCGGTTCTTCGGCGGCATGGTGGTTTCCAGCGAGCGCAGCAGGCGAGCAGATGCGGCTGCTACTTCATCAATGGCTGCATAAAAAGCTGCTTCGTTCGCTTTGGATGGCTTGTTGAATCCGCTGATCTTCCTTACAAACTGCAGCGATGCATTGCGAATCTCTTCGTCCGTAACGGGCGGGTCAAAATTGAAGAGGTTTTTGATGTTTCTGCACATGGAATGCGACCTCATGTCGAGTGTGAAGGAGGGGGCCGAAGCAGGTCAAATGGCATTACCGGGAACAGGTTTTGTGCTCGCCATAGCGGCGTTATAGAACTAAATTCATGAGCCGATATTGGGCGCAGCGAATCCAGCGGCACCTTGCGCTTGCTTTGCTGGCATTTGCTATTGTTTCCCTGGCATATACCGCTACTCCTCCGCCAGACATTCGCCACCGTGCCGGTATGGCGACAGCATATGCAGGACTGGTGTTCTTCTGCCTGTCACTCTGGCTCGGTCCCTGGAATGTGCTGCGTCGAAAGCCGAACCCCGTCAGCTTCGACTTGCGCAGAGATATAGGAATATGGGCGGGCGCTCTGGCCATTTTGCATACGGCGGTAGGGCTGACGGTGCATCTGCGTGGACGAATGTGGATGTATTTCTTTCGAAAACTGCATCCGCCCGCGCTGCAGAACTCATTGTTTGGCTTTGCCAATTACACCGGATTGGCTGCGGCCATCCTCTTCTGCATCCTGCTCGTGCTTTCCAACGATGCTTCGCTCCGCTGGCTGCGCAGCCGCAGATGGAAGTCTCTCCAGAGATGGATTTATCCAGCCTTTGTTCTTACTATCGCGCACGGAATTGCTTATCAAATCATTGAAAAACGCCATTTGTCCTGGCTGATTGTCTTCGGCGTGCTCGTGCTTGGCGTCGTTCTTTTGCAATTAGCCGGATTCATGAGTGTTCGCCGCGCTGAAGAGGACCGCTGCTGAACATCGCGATAACTTCTTCTGCTGTTCTGCCCTGTTCGCGAAGCGCTCTGAGCGAAAGCGCATCATGTCGCTTGGCCAGGCGCTGCCCTTCTGCATCTCGCATTAATGAGCAGTGATACCAGCTCGGCTCTTCCCACCCCAGTGCGCGGTAGACGAGAATCTGACGCGCCGTGGACCGCAGCAGGTCCGCCCCGCGCACCACTTCTGTAATGCGCATGGCCGCATCATCGACCACCACAGCGAGCTGATACGCAGGCACATCATCGCGCCTCCACACGAGAAAATCGCCGAAGTCGCCTCCCGCGACGAAGCGCTGCGGGCCGAAATGGCCGTCTTCAAACATGATCTCCTCCTCATCCGGAACGCGGAACCGCCAGTTCAAACCGGCGGGTGATTCCGGCGCAACAGTCTGAATTGATCTGCGCTCAGGCCTGCAAGTCCCTGGATAGACTGGCTCGTCATCTTCATCATGCGGCGCCTGCGCGCTGCGGGCCAGGTCTTTGCGCGAGCAGCGGCATGGATACACAAATCCCCCCTGAACAAGCATGCGCCATGCTTCCAGATAGAGTTCGCGCCGGCGGCTCTGCTCGTATGGAGCATACGGGCCGCCCACGTCCGGTCCCTCCTGCCAGCGAATGCCGAGCCAGTGCAGGTCTTCGAGCATAGCGGCTGCGAACTCAGGCTTTGAGCGCTGCGTGTCCAGATCTTCATTGCGCATTACAAGTGTGCCGCCAGTCTGCAATGCGCGCTCATACGCCGTCCAGAACGTCCGCGCGTGTCCCAGATGCAGCAGTCCTGTGGGCGAAGGCGCAAGCCGTCCGCGATATGGAGTGGTCACGAATTCAGTCTAATGTTCAGAGCCTGTTATTCTTCACCCCATGAAAGCATTGCCCTCCTTCGATCTCACCGGACAGATCGTCCTTGTTACTGGCGCAGCGCGCGGACTCGGACGCGCCATCGCTCTTGCTCTTGCCGAAGCAGGCGCGGATGTAGCCATCGGTCTGCGCAATATCCATGCCGACTCAGGCCTGGCCGCGGAGATCACAGCGCGTGGGCGCCGCGTGCTTTCTCTGCAAATGGATATGACCAGCCTCGATCAGATCAGAAACGCGATCAGTGAGGCTGCGAAGCACTTTGGACGGCTCGACATTCTTGTGAACAACGCAGGCGTTGCTCCGGACAACCTTGCCGAAAACGTCCTGGAAAAAGATTTCGACTACACGCTGGCCGTCAATCTGAAAGGCACATTCTTCGCCTGTCAGGCCGCCGGCCGCATCATGATCGAGCAGAAATACGGGCGCATCATCAACATGAGCTCGCAGGCTGGATTCGCCGCGCTGCCGACGGAATCCGTCTACTGCATGACGAAGGCCGGCATAGCGCACCTGACCAAATGCCTGGCTGTCGAATGGGGCAAGTACAACATCAATGTCAACGCGGTAGCACCAACGTTCATCTATACCGACGGAACGAAACCTGTTCTTTCCAACCCCGAGTTCCACGCCGATACAGTCGAGCGCATCGCCGCGCTGCACCGCATTGGCGAGCCGATGGAAGTTGCCGGCGCCGTCGTTTTTCTTGCATCGCAGGCCGCATCGCTCATCACCGGCCATACACTGCTGATCGACGGCGGCTGGACTGCCCGCTGATGACAGGACACCAGACGCGTTTCATCCGCGCCATCATTCTTACGCTGCTTGTCCTCGGCGGCATCGTCAACTTCCTCGACCGCAGCGCGCTCTCGGTCGCCAACACGACGATGCGCGCCGGCCTCCATCTTTCCGCAACACAAATCGGCGCGCTTCTCTCCGCCTTTTCTCTTGCTTATGGACTGGCTCAGGTCCCGGCAGGATGGCTGCTGGACCGAGCCGGGCCAAAGACAATTCTGAGCGCGGGCATGCTGCTGTGGTCGCTGGCGCAGATGGCAACCGGAATGGTCTCTGGATTTGCCGCGCTCATTGCTACACGCATTGGCCTCGGCATAGGCGAAGCCCCGTTTCTGCCCGGTGGCTTCAAGGTCATTCACGACTGGTATGAGACACGCGAGCGTGGCGTGCCGACAGGAATACTCAATGCTTCGACCACTCTGGGGCAGGCATGCGCGCCACCGCTGCTGACACTGCTGTTGCTCAGCTATGGCTGGCGCAGCATGTTTATTTCAATTGGACTGCTGGGCGTTGGCGTCGCCGTCATCTGGTATCTGGTGTACCGCAACCGCAAAAGCAACAGCGAAGAATCCCCCAGAACACAAAGCGTTTCGTCAACAGCATGGCGCGATCTGTTTCGCCATCGCACCATCTGGGGCATGATGCTCGGCTTCAGCGGCGTAAACTACACGGCCTGGCTCTACCTCGCATGGCTGCCCGGATATCTGGAAGCCGCCCATCATCTGAGCCTGGCAAAAACCGGCTGGCTGGCCGCGATTCCGTTTCTTATGGGGTCGGTTGGAATGCTCATCAGCGGATTTGTCGTCGACATGCTCGTCCGCCGCGGCGCAGACCCGCTGAAAAGCCGAAAGTGGCTGATTGTTTCCGGCATGGTTTGCTCTGCCGCCTGCACCTTCGTAGTTTCATCCACACCCGGCAGCGCTGCCGCAGTTGCTGTTATCGGAATGGCCCTCTTCTTCATCCACTTCGCCGGGACATCAGCATGGGGATTGGTGCAGGTCGCAGCACCTGCATCTCTGGTCGGCTCCGCCGGCGCGCTGCAGAATTTCTGTAGTTTTCTTTTCGCGTCCATTGCGCCGGTGCTTACCGGATGGATTTTCGACCGCACGCATTCATTTCACATCGCGCTGCTCATCTGCGCGGGCGTTACGTTTCTGGGAGCAATTGCGTACCTGGCTCTGGTGCAGAAGCCGATGGAAACTGCCGCTGGATAGCTTCGCCCTGAAGATTCATCTTCGGATATGCTGGTTGGCATGAAGGTTGGCGTCTTTACTCCACTGCTCTCGCAACTGCCGCTCGATCAGGTTTTGAAGAAACTCAAAAGCCTCGGAATCGATACGGTTGAACTCGGCACCGGCAACTACCCCGGAGACGCGCACGTCAAGCTCTCGCTGCTCGACGATGCTGCGGCGCTCAAGACATTCAAACAGACCATCGCCGATCACGGCTTCACCATCAGCGCATTGAGCTGCCATGGAAATCCACTGCATCCAAACAAGGACATCGCCCGCAAGATGCAGGAGACCAGCCGGAAGACGATTCTGCTTGCGGAAAAACTCGGCGTCTCCGTGATGGTCGATTTCTCCGGATGCCCCGGCGACTCGCCTGAAGCAAAGCAACCAAACTGGGTTACCTGTCCCTGGCCCCCGGATTTCAGTGACCTGCTCAAGTGGCAATGGGATGAAGTGGTCACGCCTTTCTGGGTTGAGCATGGGAAGTTCGCCGCCGACCACGGCGTGAAAATCGCCATCGAGATGCATCCCGGCTTCGTTGCCTACAATCCTGAAACGATGCTGAAACTGCGCTCCATCGCCGGCCCGAGCGTCGGCTGCAACTTCGATCCCAGCCATCTCTTCTGGCAGCAGATCGATCCCATCGCAGCGGTCCGCGTACTGGGCGATGCCATCTTCCACGTCCATGCCAAGGACACGCAAATCTTCAGCGCGAATTTGCCGGTCACCGGCGTTCTCGACACCAAGCCCTACACCGATGAACGCAACCGCAGCTGGATCTTCCGCACCTGCGGCTATGGACACGGCGAATCATGGTGGCGCGAATTCATTTCCACGCTGCGGCTCTTCGGCTATGACAACGTGCTCTCTATCGAACACGAGGACAGCCTGATGTCTCCGGAAGAAGGTCTGACAAAAGCCGCGAATTTCCTCAATTCACTCGTGATTCGCGAGCAGCCTGCCGCTGCGTGGTGGGTTTAGGACATTTTCGTTGATGGGGAAACCACCGTCATTCTGACGACCGAAACGGAGCCAGCGGCATCTGCGGTTTTCACAGATGGGTGGTGAAAGGAGGAAGAATCTCAAGCCACGCTGGCTGGGGATTCTTCGCCTGCATCTCAGAATGAAGATTTTGCGCCTGGTCCACACTTATCGAAATGCGCTGATAATGCCCCAACCGTCACCTGGGTTGCCTCACATAACGAAAAAATTCAGAGCAGAATGTAGCTGTTTCGCGTACACATTACGCAACGCGATTGTGGCCGGTTGCTTCTCATACAGGGTGCTCCATTCGTTCCCCGGAGAAGCAATACAATGCGCGAAACAGCGCGGACAAAAATTGGATTTCTGGCTTTGAGTATTGCCGTTTTGCTCTCAACCGTTGCCTGCAAGCACGGACATACTCAGGCTGCAGCCGCTTCGGTAACTCCAACACCCGCAACCAAGCCTGCTCCGCCTACGCCGCTTGCTGTAAAAAAAGCAGAACTGGGCGATGACGTAACCTGGAATCCGCAATGGGACCAGATCGTCGAGACTTCCATTCCACCGGAAATGCTCTCTACGAAAGTCCCGCGCGACGTGCGGCGCTTCTGTCCGCGCTTTTACCGGATGAGCGACACCGACAAGCGCGCCTTCTGGGCATACTTCTTTCAGGCCCTCGCAGGCGCGGAGGCCGGCCTCAATCCTCGAACCAATGTCCGTCACACAGAGCCTGAGGTTGCAGTCGTCGATCCTGTTACCCATCAGCTCGTCCATAGCGAGGGACTTCTGCAGCTCACCTATGAAGACCGGCAGCGTTACGGCTGTGACTTTGACTGGGAACATGACCGCCATCTTCCTGCGCATGATCCGCAGAAGACGATTCTCAATCCCGAAAACAATCTGAAATGCGGCATCAACATCCTGAGCAATCAGATCATCGATCAGCATAAGCCGCTCTTTACTTCTACGTCTTATTGGTCAACATTGCAGCCGGGCACAGTCAGCTTCCGCGTCTTTGTGAAGCAGATGACCAACCCTCCGCCGCCCTGCGGCTTCCACACTTCAATGCCAAAACATCAGCGCTCTACCACCAGTGCTACAGAATTAGCTGCCGCCTCGCCTAAATAACCTTCAGGCGACAGATCGCTGATCAGTCATCCGATGTGCTTATGTTGCCTTTTGTTTGCAGCGGAGGGCATTTAAAGCGTATTTTCGTGTAGGTGTAAACCTCCGTCATTCGGACGACTCTGTGTACCTGTTCTACACCGATCGAGAAAATGCGCTGACTGACTAAAAGGACAAATCCGGCAGCTTCCCGGGCCTGCAGCATTCTCTGCGCGGTTGCGGTATTTCTGTCTGCCTGCGGAGGCGGTCAATACACCCCTCCAGCGATAACTCTTTCTGTGTCGCTCAGCAATCCCGTCATCACCCTCTCGCCCGGCGCTTCAGTCAGCGTTCCCGTAACCATCGTTGCTCCCACCGAAACCGTGAGCTTCGCCATCAACGATCTACCCTTCGGGGTCTCGGAGAGCTATAAGGAATCTGAATCCAACCCATCCGGTCTCCTTACTCTCACAGCAAATGCATCGGCTGCTCCTGGAACTTACAAGCCGACAATCATCATTGGGTCGTCGGGCCGCACCGCCTCGCTGACTTTTACCCTTCAGGTGGTTGCCGCCAAAGCAGTCCTGTGGAAATCCTTGTCAAGCCCCCGGCTCAATCAAGCGTCTTATTATCAGCAACTTACAATTGCAGGGAATTAACCCATAATTTGCTACACTAAAAGAATGAGAGCAGCAAAGGCATGGCCCAGAGCCATGCCTTTGCTGTTGCAAACGTAAGTTACACAAAACAAACGATCTCCGTACAGAATCGCATCTGTAAGTAGCTGAAAACAAACGATCTCCGTACAAATGGTAGGGAGGGGGTACTCAGGTCATCTCCAGCGAAAAATCCGCAGCGCCACTATAAACGGAACCACCAGCCACGCCAGCAGAACAGCCACTGGGGCGAGCATATGCCCCATACCCGTCCCTTGCAGCATGTTTCCGCGCAGCGTATCGATAGAAGCAGTAAGCGGGAGGGCTTTTACGAACGGCTGAACCACAGCCGGAAAGCGCGATGCAGAGAAGAAAACGCCCGACAGAATCCACATCGGAAGCATGACCAGATTCATCAGCCCGGAGGCGGCCTCCATTGTTCTCGCCCGCGAAGCCACCAGTAGGCCAAGCGCTGAGAACGAAAGCGAGGTCAAGACACACAAAATCGCAAGTTGCAGCAGCGATCCGCGAAAAGGAACGCCAAAGACCACCCACGCGAATCCAAGAAACACCACTACCTCGACGACCAGCATGATCAGCCGCGAAAGGATATAAGACGCCAGATATTGCCATCGCGGCATGGGTGAGGCAACAAGACGCTTGAGCAGCTTCTTCTGCCGTGCCTCAACAATGGCAAAGCCCATGCCCCAGATCGCCGAACCCATCAGGTTCATTCCAAGCAGTCCGGGCACGACAAAGTCGATGTAGCGCGAGCCTGTCTCATGCACCAGCTGGTTTTCGCTATGCACGGTCTCGCGTTGCCCAAATGCTGCCTGGACCGCGCGATCGGCGATCAAACGCGCCGTGCGCGCGTCGGGATTTGTATCGTCGTATTTGTAGGCAACGCCGTCCGGCTTCTGAATGGCGAGCAGCAGAATGTCTCCGGTGGCAAGCTCGTGAGAGCCTTCCGCCTCATTCATCGTCTTCGCCGTCAGGCCTTTGTCAGAGTTCAGGGCCTGCGTCAGCTGCGTTGTGGTTGCGCCCACCTGTAATACATCCGGTGGACGGTTGCGGAAGGCAATCCCCAGCCCGACGGCCAGCAGAATAGGAAAGATAAAGATCCAGAAAATCGCTTCCGGCTCGCGCAGAAAGAGCTTGAAGCGAATGACCGTCAATTGATAGAGGCTACTCAGTTCGAGCTTATTCATCGCGCAGATTCCTCCCTGTCAGCCCGACAAACACGTCCTCAAGCGTGGCGGAATGCGTTCGAAAATCACTCAGATGCAATCCCTGACGGGTGAGCGATTGAAAAATGAGGGGTACCGTCGAATGCAGATCACGAACCGTAAGCTGATGAAATCCGGCATCGACGCGATGCGACTGCACTCCGGAAATGGCTGTCAACAAGGCTGCATCCACAAAACCGTCTCCGGTTTCATGGCCGGTAATCGCAAATTCCACAATATGCTCACCGCCGATAGAAGCAATCAGTTGCTGCGGAGTGCCAAGCGCAATGATCTTGCCATGATCCATAATCGCGACGCGGTCGCAAAGCCGCTCCGCTTCATCCATGTAGTGCGTGGTCAAAATAATAGTGCGTCCCGCTAGCTTCAGCCCATCAACCAGATCCCACAAATGGCGACGCGCCTGCGGATCGAGCCCTGTCGTTGGTTCGTCAAGAAACAGCAGCTCCGGATCACCAACCAGCGCGCACGCCATGGCCAGACGCTGCTTCTGGCCGCCGGAAAGACCTCCAACACGCGAGCCGCGCTTCTCTTCAAGCTGCGCCGTGCGAATCGATTCATCAACAGAAATGCCTCGGTGGAAAAAGCTGCGAAACAGACGCAGCGTCTCTTCCACTGTCAGCTTGTCCGGGAACTGCGTCTCCTGCAGTTGAATCCCAATGCGCTGCCGCAGGTGTTTTTCCCCGTTGGCCCAACTCAAACCCAGCAGCTCAATCGATCCGGCATCCGGAGCAGTCAGGCCCTCGCACATCTCGATCGTCGTGGTTTTACCCGCGCCGTTCGGACCAAGCAGCCCGAAGCACTCTCCGCGCCTCACTTCCAGATCGAGACCATCCACAGCCACTACATCCGCAAAAGCCTTCCGCACTCCGCGAAGCAGAAGAGAAGGGCTGTTTTCCTGCATAGAATGAGTGATCACATTCATGATGGGGATGACCTTCGGAAACTGAATAGCTGCTCGCTCCAGCTTACAAGACCTTCAATACAACCAGTGTCAAATCATCAGCCTGCTCAGTCTCTCCGGCAAAGGCTGCCACAGCCTCGGAAACGTGCTGTACCACTTCAGCCGCAGAGGCGCTCCCTTCCCTGCAGATAACACTCTCCAGGCGGTCCACGGAAAACTCCTCGCCCTGCTCATTTTCCTGTTCCGTTACGCCATCGGTGAACAACGTGAGAATGTCTCCCGGCGCGAGTGTGATCGAAGCATCGGAATAATTCGCGCCACTCAGAATGCCCAGGATTGGTCCGCCTGCGGCATCCATCAACTGTGTCTCGCACGAGCCCGCCTTCAGCAGCACCGGAGGATTATGTCCGGCATTCGCATATTGCAAAACACGGCTGACGCGATTGAATCGCGCATAGAACATCGTGACGAACGTCGCGGAATTCGTCATCTGCTTCAGCACTTCATCGAGATCGGCGATTACTTCCGCAGGCCGCTCCAACTCACGCGCGCGAAGGCGCAACGCAACAGCGAGCGAGGGCATCAACAGCGCAGCAGCCGCGCCTTTGCCTGAAACATCGGCGATCACGATATCGACAACATCATCTGAAACAGGAAAGAAATCGTAGTAGTCCCCGCCGAGCAGACGCGCCGTCTTCATCTCGGCGGCAATGTCGATGCCCGGCAAAGTCAGCGGCTTCGGCAACACACGATGCTGCACCTGCGCCGCCAGTATCAGGTCGCGTTCATATGCGTCTCGCTGCCGACGCACTTCGTCAGCCATGCGGTCCCGCTGCCTGGCAATCAGCGTGACCAGAAATCCAACGACAAGAAAGCTCGCAAGATAGACGATGTTATGGACAACTCGCCAATACAACGATTCAGCAGGAGGCCCGAAGATATCTCCCAGAAAAGTGCAGATCGCTCCCAGCGCAATGGTGAAGGGAAGGGGATTCACCAGAGCGCAGAGCGCCACAGGAAGCACGTAAAGATACGCAAGCGAAACATCCGCCACGATGACCCAGTCCGTATAGGCAACAGCAGCTACGGCCGCAATCACGACGGTATTCAACAGTCCTGCCACTCGATGTTCGCCCACGCTTAGTCCTCATCCGCACTGCGTCGCAGGCATTGTACCTGAGAGCCAAATAGCAACTCTCTACGGCGAATTGTGTTTTACAAAACGGAATGCCATCGTGAGCACTCAACAGCTCCGAATACCGAAACACTGGAGACAGAACGGCCCATGAAAAAAGCCGCACTTGTTGGAATTCTTGTTTGTGCTCTTGCGTCGATACCGTCTTTTGCGCAGGTTGTTGTGCGTGTTGCTCCGCCCCCGGTCGTTGTCGAGCGTCCCGGCCCGCCCCCACGCCCCGGATATGTCTGGGTTGGCGGCTATCATCGCTGGGATGGGTACCGCTACGTCTGGGTCCCCGGCCACTACGTTTTGCCGCCGCGTCCCCGCGCTGTTTGGGTCCCCGGCCACTGGGTAGAACGTCGCGGTGGATGGGTCTTTGTTGAAGGCCACTGGCGCTGGTAATTGTGTCAGGAATACCCATGCAGTTTTCGGGAGACGAAATTTGCATGGGTATTTGTTTCTGCGGTCGAATCAATTCGCATTGATAGGCGCGGCACTATACGCTACCATCGTCGCCAGCATGAACACGACGGCTACCGCCGCGCAGGTACCTCTTATTGGTACCGCAAGCGCAACCTCTCCATCGCGCCTTGCCTCTATTGACATCTTCCGCGGGCTCACGATGGTAGTGATGATCTTCGTGAATGATCTCGCCGGCGTTCGCGGCCTGCCCTGGTGGAACTACCATGCGCCTGCGCAGGCAGACCTTATGACCTATGTCGATATGGTCTATCCGTTCTTCCTCTTTGCTGTCGGGCTGTCCGTTCCACTGGCGGTGAAAGCACGATTGAAGAAGACGGGATCCACGCTTGCGCTCTGGCGCCATGTCATCGTCCGTTCAGCCAGCCTTGTCGTTCTTGGTCTGATTCTGGCCAATGCTGAAAAAGGTGATCCTGCGCGCATCGGCTTCAACCAAAATCTTTGGGCCATTCTCGCCCTGCTGGGAGCGGCACTTTATCTCAGCGTTTACACGGGCACAGGACGCGGCGCAAAGATACACAAAGCCCTTCGTATCCTGGGCCTTGTGTTGGTTATTGCCATGTATGCGATCTTCCGCCGGACAACGCACGACGGCCATGCGGGTTGGATTGACGGCTCTTATCCGGAGATTCTCGGGCTTATTGGCTATACCTTTTTTGCCGTATCACTTCTGTACATCCCGACTCGTCGCTGGCTATGGGCGCCTTTTGGATGGCTGGTCGCGCTGGTGACTTTTAATGCGCTGTGCACAGCAAAATGGATCGTTTTGCCACATCATCTGCCGTTGTACTTCTGGCCATTCGATAACGGGGCCATGGCCTCGATCACGATGGCCGGCATCGCTACCTCAGTCATCTTTCTCGGCGAACACCGCTGGAAGGCGCTGGGGCAGAAAATGTCGATGGCCGCGGCCTTCGCGCTCGCTGCTCTGGCATCTGGTCGTCTGCTTACTCCGCTCGGCATCTCAAAAATTCGCGCTACGCCTACCTGGAGCCTTTACTGCATAGCTGCATCGGTGGCATGTTTTGCAATTCTGCATTGGATTTGTGACGCCAAGAAGCGGACCGGCTGGGCCTTCTTTGCCCGGCCTGCGGGCTCAAATACGCTGCTCACCTATCTGCTTCCGGATTTCTACTACTTCATCATCGCTGCAGCCGGTATCACTTATTTCGAAACCCATTTCAATTATGGATCGCTCGGAGCCGTCAGATCGATTGTATTCACCGCATTGATTCTATGCATTGCAGCGCTTCTCACCCGGTGGAAGATACGTCTGCAGTTGTAAATTACAGATTCAGCTTCTTGAAAATAGAGCGCGGTATGGTGCGGATGATAAGCATGATCAGTGCCCAGATCGGCGGAACGTAAACGATGTCTTTGCGCTTCGCAATCGCCTTCAGAATGCCCTTCCCAACCACTGCCGGATGCGCAAACAGTCCATTCTGCGGCAGATGTGCGGTCATGGGAGTGGCGACGAATCCCGGCTTGATCGTCAGCACCTGCACGCCGCTGCGGTCGATGCGGTTGCGCACGCCATCAAGAAAAACATTCAGCGCTCCTTTGGAAGCACCGTAAACGTAATTACTTTTGCGCCCGCGATCACCGGCCACCGATGAAATCACAGCCAGCACTCCCTGCCGTGTCGATTCGAAATAATTTGCCAGCCACGTGACGAGGGAAACTGTAGAAAGAAAATTCGTCCGCAGAATAGCTTCCGTTGTTGCGTAGTCAGCCTGCGCTTTTTCCTGGTCGCCGAGTACGCCATGAGCAATGAGCGCAAGCTCGATGGTTCCCAGCTTTGTGCGCGCAGTCTCGAGCAACTCCGGATGTAATGAAGTGTCGTCCAGATCGATCATCTGTACAAAAACCGATGATGCTCCGCGCGTCAGCAGATCGCTGGCAACTGCTTTCAACTTGTCAGGGTTTCGCGCTGCCAGAAAAAAGCTGGCGCCTTGTTCCGCAAGTGGTCGCATTACGCCGCCCGCGATGGCTGACGTTGCGCCGAGCACAAGAACGCGCGACGGTAGTTGCTGACGCGCACTAGCCACGTGCCGTGACCCTTTGCCAGAAGGCTGAATCGAATGCCGGATCGATATACCGCGCAAATGCCTGCCACTGCGGATAGAACGATTGAAACTGCTCCGCTGTCATCCGCGCGTCTTTCGCCGGATACATGCGTCCGCCATGTTCCAGCGTAATGTGAGCCAGGCGGTCGAGAAGATCGAATGTCGCCTCGCGTCGAATAGGAAAATCCAGCGCCAGAGTGATGCCCGGCGCGGGAAAGGAAAGCATACCCGGCGATGCGATGTCGCCAAAAACTTTAATTACTGCAAGAAATGAAGCGAGTCCCGAAGCAGTAATAGCTTTGAGAATTTTAACGATGCCCATCTGCTGATCTGCTTCCCACGGAAGCACGCACTGAAACTGCACGAGGCCGCTTTTGCCATACATCCGGTTCCATTCAAGCAGACTATCGAGCGGATAAAAAAACGGTTCGTAGTCCACCAGACCTGTCTTCTCTTTGCCAAACTGCTTTTTGTAATAAAGCGCGTTGAACAGGCCAATGGAAAATTTGTTGAGAACAAATTCGGGCAAATCTAATGGCAGAGTCAACCACGGCTGCTTGCTGCGCGTGAGCGGCTCAGGCAGCTGGCTGTGATCGCCCTGCATAAAGATGCCGCGAGCGAAGTTCTTTCCAGTGGCTACGCAGTCAATCCACGCGACCGTGTATTCCGCTCGCGCGGCTTTCGATAGCGCAATAAACTCATCGATGCCGGTAAATTTCGTTCCTCTGTACTGAATTTTGCGCGACACAATTGGGCGCAGGCGAATCTCAGCCCAGCTGATAAGCCCCGTCAATCCCATGCCGCCGACCGTCGCCGAAAACCAGTCGGCGTTTTCTGTTGGGCTGCACTCGAAGCGCGCGCCATCCGAACGGACAAGTTCCAGACGCTGCACGTGCCGCCCCACCGTTCCCGCAAAATGATGGTTTTTGCCGTGGATATCATTGGCAATCGCTCCGCCAACGGTTACGTATTTAGTCCCTGGAGTAACAGGCAGAAAAAAACCGCGAGGCACAGCGAAATCCAGTATCTCCGCGAACGTAACTCCGGCTTCGCAACGCAGAATGCCTGTAGCCGGTTCAAAGCTCTGCAACCGGTCCATGCCCCGAGTCTTGAGCAGGGTGCCGTGGTCCAGCAGGCACACATCGCCATAGCTGCGCCCAGCGCCGACCGGCAGAATTTTAGTGGCAGGCGGGTTCGGAAGCGGGAAATCCGTCGTCCAGCTCAGCGGAACCACATTAGCTTCAAGTCTGGGATAGCGTCCCCACGATTCAAACTTCGACATTCATTCCTATCGTAAAGGATTCAGAAGGTGGCAAAGATAGCGATGACGGCTACTCCGAGGCCGATCAGCAGACTCATGCGATCTGTCACAGCGAAGATAACGGGGTCTTCATCCATCTCGCCGCGCGAAGCCAGCAGCCATACACGGCTGATCCAGAGCAACATCAGAGGAGCGATCAACCACATTCGCACCGGATGAGCATAGAGCGTCGCCACGTCGCTTCCGCTGATGTAAAGAGCAAACACCACAATCGCCGCATAGCCGCTCGACGTACCCAAACTACGCAGCTGCTCAATATCAGCCACAAGGTATCCGCGCCCGTTGGAAGGGACATTGCCTTGTTCGCGGAGATTCTGCATCTCGCTGAATCGCTTGACGAGCGCCAGACTGAAAAAAAGAAAAACAGAAAATCCGGCAAGCCAGGTGGAAATCGCGGTATCCGTAGCAGCTCCGCCGGCGAGCATGCGTACCGTATACAGGCCGGAAAGGATGATGACATCGACCAGCACCACTCTTTTGAGCGCCAGCGAATAGCTTAAAGTGACAACAAGATACAGAATCAGCCATCCAAGAAATGCTCCGGGCAGCAGGACCGCTCCGGAAAATCCAGCGGCCAGAAAAACAATGATAATGGCCAGGCCTGTCGAGGCCTGTAGATTTCCGGCGGCAAAGGGGCGAAATCGCTTTCTGGGATGACGGCGATCTGCTTCTAAATCAAGCAAATCATTCACGATGTAGGTAGCTGAGGCACACAAACTGAAGCAGAAAAAGGCCAGAATAGCGTGCAAAAGGAGCGGTAATTTCAACGAATGCGCCAGCAAAAGGGGCACAAAAATGAGCACATTTTTGGCCCATTGATGCAGGCGAATGGCCTTTAAAAAGGCTTTTCCACGCGAAGGTCGGTCTTCAAAGTGCCGCTGAATCTCAATTTTGCGTGACTTAATTAAGGCCTGCAGGCTGGCATGTGGATTCGCCAGCATGGCTGCTCCGGCGTGTTCAAGAAGAGGCAGATCAGGACGGGCATTGCCAATGTAATCAAAGTCCTGGCCGTCAAATTCCGCGCGGAGCCCAGCTAATTTGTTATCTCCGGTAAGGTTTGTGCTGCCATCGCTCGCCAGAACGCCATCGAAGATGCCCAGATGCGCGGCAATCCGTCGGGCAAGTCGCGCATCCGCCCCGGTGGTGAGATAAATCCGGCGTCCCTGTCCGCGTTCCTGTTCCAGATATTCAAGCAGCGGTCTGTTATAAGGCAGAAATGCCACATCCAGAGAAACAATCTGGCCCACTCGGGCCTTCAGGGATGCCTTGCCATCCAGGACCCATCGCAAGGTCTTCAGCGCGGCCAACGGATGGGTGCGCAGCAGCACGAGCAGAGAATCGATCAGCGTGTCGCTTTTGACCAGCGTCCCGTCCAAGTCGACGCACAAGGGACGCTGAATTTCAGACCCGGCTGCGATCTTGATTGGCAACTGCTGCTGCAAATCATTCTCCTGTTTCGATTATCGCCTTGCGTTGCCCCAATGAAGCATCAAAATATGTGCCGAAGCTTTGGCATCGCTGTTCCAGATGAACGTCTTTTTACAACTTTTTACAACTTGTCACAGGCTGTTTTGATTGACATGGGATGGAAGGCGTAAAGTATTCAGCGGGAAACCTTTCGACTCTCTCATTCGTCGGAATAGATACTGTCCGCAGGCCCGGTCCTCGCCGCCGCTACAGGTTTAAGATTTTCTAGAGTCAGGAAAGCATTAGAACCGTATGTCGTCCACGCAAATCAGTCAGCACCCGGCAGGAACTGCGCCCGTAACCCCGCCGGAATCAAAGCGCCATCGCGTGCGCACGGCTTTGATTTTTCTTGCACTTGTAGCTGTCGTGGGCTTCTTTATCTGGCGCATCATCACCGCGAACGATCAGGCGAACAAGAAAGCCGCGCAACAGGCCGCCGCTATGGCCAACCGGGCTGTGCCTGTTCAGGTAGCGCCGGTGCAGCAGAAGCAGATGCCTATCTATTTGACCGCTCTGGGCACTGTGACGCCGTATTACACCGTCACCGTCAAGGCCCGCGTGACCGGTGAGCTGACCCGCGTCAATTTCAGGGAAGGGCAGGAGGTTAAAAAGGGCGAGGAGCTGATGACCATCGATCCACGTCCATACCAGGCGCTACTCGATCAAGCGCGCGGGCAGCTTATCCGTGACCAGGCGCAGCAGCGCAATGCTCAGGCGGAATTTAATCGTTACAAAGCTCTTTACGATCAGGGAGTCGTCTCCAAAGAGCAGTTGGATACGATGCAGGCGAACCTCGGCAATTTTGACGGGGCTATACGGGCGGACCAGGCAGCCATTGATGCTGACGCTCTCAATGTAACCTATTGCCACATCACATCACCCATTGATGGCAGAGTAGGCCTGCGCCTCGTGGATCCCGGCAACATTATTACGGCAAATACGACGAATCTCATCGTTGTGAATCAATTCCAGCCCATTGCGGTCGTCTTCACCGTTCCCGAGGACCAGCTTTTTCGCATTTTTGACAAAATGCGTGGCAGCAAGAGTCTCCAGGCTGAGGCTTTTGACCGTTCAGACACGCAACACATTGCCAATGGACAACTTCTCACCGCCGATAACCAGATCGATACGACTACTGGAACCAACAAATTAAAAGCTGTTTTTCAGAACTCCGATGAGGTCCTCTTCCCCAATCAATTTGTGAATGTTCACCTCATTCTGGAACAGCGCCCGAATGCGATTACGCTTCCCTCCGCAGCTATTCAGCATGGAACCGAGGGCGACTTCGTATGGGTGGTCAAACCTGACAAGACTGTGGACATGCAATCCGTGAAAGTAGACTTGACGGAAGGCACTACGACGATTCTCAACAACGGAGTTCAACCGGGCACTTCCGTCGTTACTGACGGCGCTGACAAGCTGCGGGCCGGCATGAAAGTCGATCCGCGCCCCGCGACGCGAAACAAGCCCGCTATGCCGCAGACTGAAAGCAGCAATGGAATGATGGGGCAGTAAGGCCGCATGAGTCCTTCAAGGCCATTTATTCTCAGGCCGGTAGCAACATCGCTGCTGATGGCGGCGATTCTGCTGGCAGGTTTTGTCGCCTACCGGCAGCTGCCTGTCTCCGCTCTGCCGGAAGTCGATTACCCCATCATTCAGGTCGTCACGTTCTATCCCGGAGCAAGCCCGGACGTGATGGCATCTTCCGTCACTGCGCCTCTGGAGCGGCAGTTCGGGCAAATGCCTGGATTGAACCAGATGACATCCACCAGCTCGCAGGGCGGTTCGGTCATCACACTGCAGTTCAGTCTGGACGAGAACATCGATGTCGCCGAGCAGGAAGTGCAGGCAGGCATCAATGGCGCGCAGAGCTACCTGCCCGCCGGGCTGCCGAACCCTCCGATCTACAGCAAAGTCAACCCCGCTGACCAGCCGATTCTGACGCTGGCATTAACGTCCAAAACAATGCCGCTGCAGAAAGTGGAGGACCTCGCAGATACCAATCTGGCGCAGAAAATCTCCCAAGTCACCGGTGTTGGTCTGGTCTCCATCGCCGGGGGGCAGAAGCCTGCCGTCCGCATCCGCGCCAATCCCTCGCAGCTCGCAGCCTATGGTCTCAGTCTTGAGGATGTCAGGACGCAGGTAGCGGCAAATAATGTCGATCAGGCCAAAGGCACTCTGAATGGGCCGCGCCAGTCCTATACCATCGGCGCTAATGATCAACTTCTGACCAGCGCCGACTACGGCCCGGTTGTGATTGCCTACCGTAATGGCGCGCCGGTACGCGTGCAGGATGTAGCCAACGTTGTCGATGGCGCCGAAAACACGCTGCAGGCAGCGTGGATGAATGAAGTGCCTGCTGTCATCGTCAACATCCAAAGGCAGCCGGGCGCGAACATCATCGGCGTGGTAGACCGTATTGAAAAGCTGCTGCCGCAGTTGAAGGCCAGTCTGCCCGCGTCGATTGAAGTCGTGACTTTAACAGATCGCACCATCACCATTCGTGCTTCTGTTGAAGATGTAAAGCTCGAACTGATGCTGACCATCGCGCTGGTCGTGATGGTGATCTTCCTTTTCCTGCGCAATCTTGCCGCCACCATCATTCCCAGCGTTGCCGTGCCTCTTTCTCTGGTGGGGACGTTCGGCATTATGTACCTGCTCGGGTACAGCCTGAACAACCTGACACTGATGGCTCTGACGATTTCCACCGGCTTCGTTGTCGATGACGCCATCGTCATGATCGAGAACATCAGCCGCTTCCTTGAAGAGGGAGACTCACCTCTCGAGGCTGCGCTGAAAGGGTCTGAGCAGATCGGTTTCACCATCGTCTCACTGACGGTTTCGCTCATCGCCGTTCTCATTCCGCTGCTCTTTATGGGCGATGTAGTCGGACGGCTCTTCCGCGAGTTCGCCATCACGCTGGCCGTCACCATTCTGGTCTCTGCCGTCGTTTCGCTCACGCTCACGCCCATGATGTGCGCGAAGATTCTGCGTCACAAAGAGCCATCGCAGCAGGGCTGGTTCTATCGCTGGACCGAGGGCATCTTCGAGCGGGTCATAGCTTTCTATGGACGCACACTGCAGGTTGTTCTGCGTTTCCGCTTCACCACCTTGATGGTGACTATCGGCACGCTTGTCTTTACCGTCCTGCTCTACATCATGGTTCCCAAAGGGTTCTTTCCAGTCGAAGACACGGGCGTTCTTCTCGGTATTTCAGAAGCGCCGCAGACAGTTTCCTTCGCTGAGATGGGCCGACGTCAGCAGGCGCTGGCGCGTGTAATTCTGCAGGATCCCGATGTCGAGAGTCTCTCCTCGTTCATTGGCGTCGATGGCGTCAACACCACGATGAACAGCGGTCGCATCCAGATCAATCTCAAGCCGCTGTCTCAACGTAAGAGCCGTGCAGAGGACATTATTCAACGCCTGCAGCCGCAACTTGCAAAAGTGGAAGGCATCACGCTTTACCTGCAGGCTCTGCAGGACCTGACCGTCGCCGATACCGTCAGCCGCACGCAATACCAGTACACGCTCGAAGATGCCAATGGCAGCGAACTCAGCGATTGGGTACCGCGCATTGTGGCTGAATTGCAAAAGCAGCCGGAGCTTCGTGAGGTGGCCAGTGATCTGCAGGACCAGGGTCTGCAGACCGATCTCGACATTGACCGCGACACTGCCTCGCGGCTCGGCGTCTCGATGTCCACCATCGACAACACTCTCTACGACGCCTTCGGCCAGCGCCAGATTTCCACGATGTTTACGCAGCTTAACCAGTATCACGTCGTGCTTGAAGTTCAGCCGGAATTCCAGCGCACCGCCGACGATCTGAGCAAAATTTATGTAGCTTCATCTACCGGCACGCAGGTTCCTTTGAGTGCCTTTGTAAAGATTTCGCAGAGTCACACGCCTCTTGCTGTCAATCATCTCGGACAATTTCCGGTGGCGACCATCTCCTTTAACGTCGCTCCAGGCTCTTCGCTTGGAGATGCGGTCAAGGTCATCCATCGTGTCGAGCAGCAGATGGGTATGCCGCTCAGCATCAACGCCAGCTTTCAGGGCACTGCCGCTGCCTTTCAGGCCTCTCTCAGCAACGAGCCGATTCTCATTCTTGCCGCGCTCATCACCGTCTACATTGTGCTGGGCGTGCTTTATGAAAGCTATATCCATCCGATTACGATTCTTTCCACGCTCCCGTCTGCCGGAGTCGGCGCAATTCTTGCTCTCATCCTCTTTAAGATGGATTTGAATGTCATCGGTATCATCGGCATCATCCTGTTGATCGGTATCGTTAAGAAAAATGCCATTATGATGATCGACTTTGCTCTGGAAGCCGAGCGTAAAGAAGGCAAATCCTCCGAGGAATCGATCTTTCAGGCGTGCCTGCTGCGTTTCCGTCCCATCATGATGACGACGATGGCTGCGCTGCTTGGCGGACTCCCGCTGGCTCTCGGCAGCGGTATGGGCGCAGAGCTTCGCCGCCCGCTTGGCATCACCATCGTTGGCGGACTCATTTTCTCGCAGGTGCTGACTCTCTACACCACGCCAGTCGTTTATCTCTACTTTGACCGTCTCGCGCAGCGGTTCTCGCGCCATCGCGCCGGCAGAGCGGTTGAGGAACATGCGGTCCACGCGGATTGAGAGCTGAAGCATGCATCTGTCCGCGCCATTCATTCGCCGCCCGGTAGCTACTTCGCTGCTGAGTCTTGCGCTGCTGCTCGGCGGGGCCGTCGGTTATACCTTGCTTCCGGTCGCATCGCTGCCGGAAGTGGAATTTCCTACCATCTCTGTCTACGGCGGACTGCCCGGGGCCAGTCCGGAAACTGCAGCTTCATCCATCGCAACACCTTTGGAGCGCCAGTTCGGAAGAATCGCAGGCGTCACCGAGATGACTTCTTCCAGCTCTCTGGGCGGCAGTTCCGTTACCATGCAGTTCGATTTGTCGCGCAACATTGATGCCGCCGCGCGTGACGTTCAGGCTGCCATCAATGCGGCGCGCAGCCAGCTTCCAGCGAATCTGCCGTCGAACCCAAGCTACCGGAAAGTCAACCCATCCGACGCGCCGATTATGATCATCGCGCTTACCTCGGACACTCTGACGAAAGGTCAGATGTACGATGCCGCTGATTCGATCCTCGCGCAGAAAATCTCGCAGATATCCGGCGTGGGGCAGGTATTCGTCGGGGGAAGCGCGCAGCCAGCGGTCCGCGCCGAATTGAATCCCCTCCAGCTGAGTTCCTATGGCATTGGGCTGGAAGGTGTGCGGGCTGCGCTCAGTTCCGTCAACGTGAACATGGCCAAGGGTTACCTCAAAGCCGGCGGCCGGATGTCCACCATTGCCGACAATGACCAGCTGATGCATGCCAGCGAATACGCGCCGCTTATCGTCGGCTATAACCCAACAACCGGCGCGGCAGTACGGCTTGCTGATTTAGGAGAGGTAGTTGATTCCGTCTCCGACATACACACAGCTGGTCTTGCGAACGGCAAGCCCGCTGTCCTGATTATCGTTTTCAAAGTTCCCGGCGCGAACATCATCTCCACTATCGATCGCGTCTACGCTGCCATTCCTTCGCTCAAAGCTTCCATTTCGCCGCTCATCGATTTCCATGTAGTGCTCGACCGCACGACGACAATCCGCGCCGCTGTGCTCGATGTTGAGATTTCGCTTCTCATCAGCATTGTTCTTGTTGTACTGGTGGTCTTCCTTTTTCTCCGGAACGTCTGGGCGACCATCATTCCCAGCGTTGCTGTTCCACTTTCGCTGGTGGGCACTTTCGGAATCATTTACCTGATGGGTTATTCGCTCGACAATTTGTCGCTTATGGCCCTGACTATCTCCACCGGCTTTGTGGTGGACGACGCTATTGTCGTCATCGAGAACATCACACGCTACCTCGAAATGGGGCTTTCCCCCTATGAGGCAGCCATGAAAGGCTCCCGCGAAATCGGATTTACCGTACTTTCGATGAGCACGTCGCTCATCGCAGTATTCATTCCTATTCTGCTCATGGGCGGCATTGTTGGACGCCTCTTCCGCGAATTTGCTGTCACGCTGAGCGTGGCGATCGCCGTCTCGCTTCTGATTTCGCTCACCACCACGCCCATGATGTGCGCGAGGTTCCTGAAGGCGCACAATCAGCAGAAGCATGGCCGAATCTACAACGCCAGCGAACGCTTCTTTGACGGCATGCTCTCCATTTATGAACATGGTCTCCGCTGGGTCCTTGCGCACAAAGTTCCGGTGCTGCTCATCACCATTGGGACCTTCTTCCTGAATATTTATCTCTTCATCCTTGTGCCGAAGGGATTCTTCCCACAGCAGGATACCGGACGCCTCTCCGGCGCGGCGCGCGCTTCACAGGACATCTCTTTCGACGCCATGCAGGCGAAGCAGGCAGAACTTGCCGATATCGTCCAGGAAGATCCCGGCGTCCAGTCCGTCATGGCATTTGCCGGCGGCAGCGGCGGTGGAGCGACCGGCAATGTCGGCCGCATGTTCATTACGCTGAAACCGCTTAGCGAGCGGAACAACGTGAGCGCTGACCAGATCATCAACCGGCTTCGCCCTAAGCTCGCGCATATTCCCGGCGTTACGCTTTTTCTCCAGTCCTCGCAGGAAATTCGCGTGGGGGGTAGATCGAGCGACGCCGAGTACCAGTACACGCTCGAAGATGAGAACATTCAGGAGCTGAACGAATGGGCTCCGAAGCTGCTTGAAAAAATGCGCACCATGCCTGAGCTGCGCGACGCATCCACCGATCAGCAGGACCAGGGACTAGCCGCCAATCTGGTTGTAGACCGCGACACTGCGGCTCGGCTCGGTATTTCGCCCCAGCTGATTGACAATGTGCTTTACGACGCCTTCGGCCAGCGGCAGGTGTCAACCATGTACACTTCGCTGAATCAGTATCACGTTGTGATGGAAGTCGCACCACAGTACCAGAAAGACCCTGATTCGCTTCGAGACATCTACGTCAAATCAAGCGGTGGGACCAACGTTCCCCTTCCTGCTGTTACCAAATATCAGTCGGCGCGCACATCGCTTGCTGTTAACCACCAGGGGCAGTTTCCCGCCGTTACCCTGACTTTTAATCTTGCTCCGGGAATCTCTCTTGGCCAGGCAGTGACTGCTCTGCAGAATGCTGAAGCCGATATGGGCATGCCGAGCACCGTACATCCCAGCTTTCAGGGGACGGCGCAGGCATTTCAGTCATCGCTGGCCAGCGAGCCGTTCCTGATTCTTACTGCTCTGGCTACTGTATATATCGTTTTGGGAATGCTTTATGAGAGCTACATTCACCCCATAACGATTCTTTCGACCCTGCCCTCTGCCGGAGTCGGCGCCATTCTTGCGCTTCTTATCACCCATACTGACCTCAGCGTGATTGCCGTGATCGGCATTATTCTGCTGATCGGAATCGTGAAGAAGAACGCGATTCTGATGATCGATTTCGCTCTTTCGCAGGAGCGAAACGCGGGTAAAAGCAGCGAAGAAGCCATTTATGAGGCCTGTTTGCTGCGTTTTCGCCCCATTATGATGACTACGATGGCCGCCCTCCTCGGAGGACTCCCGCTGGCCCTGATGACCGGCACCGGCTCGGAGCTGCGCCGCCCGCTGGGCATCACTATCGTCGGGGGCCTGATCGTCTCGCAGATGCTGACCCTCTTCACTACTCCGGTTGTTTATCTCTTCTTTGACAAACTCCAGCTCAAAGTACAGCGCTTCGGAAAGCGTCTTGAAAAGGGAGAGACCACGCCTTCCCGTCAGGCCCCGGCTCATGGGGATTGAAGCATTTTTCTCCTTGGAGGCACACCGCAGGTCTTCGACACTTGTGGCAACCAGAAAGAAGGCAAAGGATGCCTCGGCGATCACGCGTTCATTCAAGCTTTAGAACCGCTGCTGCCCTGATCTGCCGAGACTGGAGCATAACAAATGAAATTAGTATCTATTTCGCAGCAGCCGCCAGGCCGATTAACAGCGCGGCTCCGAGAGCGAAAATAATGATGAAATTGCGCACGTGGTGGCTATGATGCGCAGGAGGATTCTGGGTCTGAGTGCCTGTAGGGGCAGACTGCCCGTCTGAATCATCAGAATGCGTCTCGGCCTTCGTGGCAGACGCGGCTTCCAGTATTGACCTGTCGGAAGGCACTGCGCGCTTCTCGGGTTGCGCATTCACGATTGAAACTGAAGCAGCCCCGGATTGCACAGAAACAGTGCAGAGAATAGATATCGCCAGGATGAATGACAGGGCTTTGCGCAGACAGTTCTTCTCGGGTTTGGTCAAATATGGAAGACTCATCATAAAGCAGGTTTCCACTGCGCTTTTTCGTTTGCCTCCGCAGATCCGTCCTTATCATGCTCCTGCCGAACTCAGGCGCTCAGCCGCTCCACTGCACGGTCGCCATTTGCATGCCGAATCGGGATGAGAATTGAAAAGGCCGTGCCGCTGCCGAAGGGCTTGCGGCTTGTACGGACGCGGATACTCCATCCGTTCTTCTGAATGATTTCCCTAGTGACCCACAGGCCCAGTCCGGTTCCGGTTTCGCCTTTCGTCGTTACAAAAGGATCAAAGATTTTTGGAAGGATATTCGCAGGAATCCCGGATCCCGTATCCGCAATTGTTAAACGAACACGGCGTTCACCGGCATGACTCTCACCTTCGCAGGCAATGCGCACGCGTAATCGTCCGCCCATCCGCATGGCATCAATTGCGTTGCCGATGATGTTCGCAATAATCTGCCGCAACTCGCCTGAGCTCGAAAGGACCGTAACGGAAGGAGCCAGCACTTCCTCTGAGACTTCAATTCCGGCGCTTGTGAGACGCGAGTGATAAAGCGTAAGAACGGAGCGGAGAACGCCGGCAAGCTCTGTTTCAACCGGCTGACTTGGTTCGCGATAAAAGCGCAGTGTCTGCTTGGCAATTTCCACCACACGCGCAAGTTCCTGTTCGGCGGAATTCAGATACTGACGCATTTCATCAAGCGATTGGCTGCCGCGCATCAGAAACAGGAGATTCGTTACTGCTTCCAGAGGATTGTTTATCTCATGAGCTATGCTGGCTGCCAACCTCCCGGTTACCGCAAGCTTTTCTGATTGCCGCAATGCCTCCTGAGCGCGCGCATTCTGCTGGATTTGATCTCGAATCTGATATTGCCGCTCGCGGCCGCGCAATGCAATCTCCAGCGTGCTGATGAGGGTTTCCGGACGCAGCGGGCGTTCCAGCAAAAGTACATTTCCCAACGGCCGACGAAACTCGCGCAGTCGTTCGCTCAACAGCGTTACGCCGCCGCCGACTGTGAGCAGAATGACCGGAAAATCAGACCACGAGGGTTGTTCGGCCAGAATACGGGAAAGCTGGGCCACAGATCCCGGCGTGAAAGACTCCTCCGCAATAATGGCTGCGCCTGCCCCCGCACAAATCTCGTCACACAGTTCACCGATCGAGCTTGCTACATGACAGGGCAATCCGGCACGATCCAGAAGCCCTGAAATAAGCAGGCCATCTTTGCCGGTGGGAGCCACAATGATCGTGCGGTTATCGCGTCCCGGACCGTCATTAGCTGGGGAGTACAGAGGCCTCCTCCTGACCCAGAGATTCACCAGTAAATGCCGGCATTCCGGAGAGCACTCCTTCGAATGCAGTCAATGGTTCTCCTACACGCACTTTGCCTTCTCGCATGATCAGCTCGCGGATAGTCCGTTCGTGCCCGCCGCTGCGCTTTTTAATAACGGAAAGCGCCTGACGAACTTCGCCTCTATATTCGAAATACCGGAACAGTAATACTGTATCAGTCAGATAGCTGACATCTACAGGTGTCTGCATCGACCCGATAAAGCCATGTTGAGCGAGCGTCAAGAGTGTTGCTATGCCCTGTTGCCCGAGATAAGAGAGCAATTCATGCAGCTGCATAGACAGAAAACGCTCATTGGGCATGGCATTTAAAAAGCCATTCATGCTGTCGATCACGACCATTCGAAGATGTTCCTTATCTACCAGATTTCGAATTTGCGCGACGAACTCGCCCGGAGCAAGCTCTGCGGGATCAACCTGTTGTATTTCCAGCAGTCCCTTCTGCATCACCGCTGTCGGATCCATATCAAGGCTGCGCGTTCGTTCCATCAGCGTCCCCAATGACTCATCAAATGTAAAAAAGATTGCTTTCTCGCCGCGCATGGCCGCGGAAATTGCATAGCGAAATGCAATCGTTGATTTCCCGCAGCCTGCAGGCCCGGTCAGCATGGTGCTCGTGCCGCTGTCGATGCCTCCGCCAAACAGCGCGTCGAGCTCTTTCAGCCCGCTCAAAACCTTTTTTCTCTCAAACCCAGGCTTATGCTCGGCGGCGATCAGACGGGGATAAATGAAGATTCCGCCAGTCTGAATAGTGTAGTCGTGAAAACCCTCGCGATAAGCCGAACCGCGCAGTTTATGTACTTCCATGCGTCGCCGCTTAATGCCATAATCGCGTTCCATGCTCTGCAGCTTAACAACGCCATGCGCGATGCTCTGCAACTGCTGATCGCCTCCTTCAGCCGTTCGATCATCCAGCAGAAGCACGGTACAGTTTCTTCCTGCGAAATGCCGTTTCAATGCCAGAATCTGACGCCGATATTTCAGTGGATCGCGCGCGAGCATTCGCAGCTCAGACAGTGAATCGAACACCAATCGTTGCGGATGTTTCGCGTTCACCTGTTTCAGAATAGATGTAATGGTATTGGCCAACTCTACTTCAGAAGGATGGAATACAGTGTATTGCGGCTCTGGAAGAACATCCTCTTCCGGAGGAACCATCTCGTAGATCATCAGCCCTTCTGTTGACCATCCGTGTGAACGCGCAACCCCTTCCAGTTCTTCCTTCGATTCCGAAAGGGTCACATAGAGTCCTTTTTCGCCGGCGCGAATGCCCTCGAGAAGAAACTGCAGCGCTAAGGTTGTTTTGCCGGTACCCGGATCCCCTTCAACGAGATACAGATGCCCCTGGGGAAATCCACCATGAAGAATATCGTCCAGTCCCTCGATGCCGGTGTGCAGGCGTCTATCAGGGTTTCCGTCGGGGTTTGTAGGGAGAGGTGATACATGAGAATCATTCACATCGTTCACTTTAACTTGCTCTCCTGAATAAACTCAAAAATCCAGCCCCCTGCTGGAAACAAATGACAAAATGCAACAACGGTTAGATTCCCGACGGCCGGAGACAGGTTGTTTTCTTGCTGCTGCCGTGCGGCCAAACAAGCCTCAAAAAACCTGCGAGATCAGGCGCTCAGGCGCTCCTGGCTATGGCCGTTGGTTTTCCGGATAGGAATAATAATGGAGAAAACCGTTCCGCTCCGCCCTGGCTGCCTGTTGCTGTGGACCCGAATGCTCCAGCCATTCTTCTTAACAATTTCTCTGGTGACCCACAGGCCCAGCCCGGTTCCGGTTTCGCCTTTGGTGGTCATGAAAGGCTCAAAAATCGTCGGCAGCACATCGGCTGGAATGCCGGAGCCGGTATCGGCAATGGTCAGATGAATACGTTCCTGATTGGTTTTCAGGGGGTTTATTTTCGAGGAAATGCGCACGTGCAGCCGTCCTCCGGAGCGCATAGCATCAATGGCATTGCCCACAATATTTGCAATTACCTGACGCAGCTCTCCGGGGCTGGAAAATACACTGGCAGATGAAACCAGGATCTCGCGCCGTACTTCAATTCCCGCAGCCATCAAACGCGAATGAAAAAGGGTAAGCACCGAGTGGATCACCGCGGCGAGGTCCGTCTCGACCGGTTGGCTTGGCTCGCGATAAAAACGCAGTGTCTGCCTGGTAATTTCCACTGCGCGCGCTAGCTCCTGCTCCGCCGTCCCCAGGTATTGATGCATCTTTTCTGGGCGCTCATCGTTTCGCATCAGATAAAGAAGATTCGTAACTGCTTCCAGCGGATTGTTGATTTCATGCGCAATACTGGCCATCAAACGGCCGGTAACAGCCTGTTTTTCCGAGCGCCGAAGGGCCTCATGCACACGCTCGTTCTGCTGTATCTGGTCCCGAATCTGATATTGCCGCCGTCGCGCCTGAAGCGCCATTCCCAGCGTGCTGAGAAGAGTTTCAGGACGGAAAGGCCGCTCGAGAAGAAACGCTTTGCCGATCGGAAGCCGTAGTTTGCCCAGATGCTCGCTTTCTGCTTCTGCGGTAACATCTCCGCCTTTTGTGAGCATGATTACAGGAAAATCCGACCAGGAAGGCTGCTCTGCCAGAAGATTTCCCAGCTGGTCCATGGATTCCGGCGTCAAAATCTCTTCCGCTACAATAGCTGCTCCAGCTCCTGAGGCAATTTCATGGCACAACTCACCGATGGAACCGGCAAGATGAAAGGGCAAACCAGCCTGCCCAAGCAAGCCGGAAATAAACGTTTCCTCATCGCCTCCGGCTGCGATGACCGTTCGGTCCTCATTCGCTGACACGTCATTTTTTCTGAAAGACAGAACGCCCCTCCTCATGCAAACAGCCGCCTTGCACAACGACGATTCTGAAACAATCGCCGGAGATCGACATTCTTTCCTCTTATCGGCGCCTGAAGGTGGCTCTTCACCGGTCTGCATGCTCCTGTAATTAGATCGGCTCCACCGCGCAGGAGCAGATTGATATGGCAATTTAGATTCCAGTCTCCGGAGCGCAGGTTGCAAGTCGGGGGGTAACTGGCTTTTCTCTTAATGATTTCGGTTACCTAAGTCTGCATACCCTTCCTGCGCGTCTCGCGGCTGAATCTCGACATAATCGAGCTCGGCCTGGTCGCCGTCGTTGGGCATGCCTTCAATGCGGACGGAATCGCCGGGTTTGAGTTCCACGGGATGCGTGGTTTGACGCGTGCTGGTGTGGCCGTTCATCTGGGCTGACGGCAGGTCGTTGTCTGCCGTCCAGGAATCGACGAGTTTTCCGTTCACCAGGAGACGGAAGCGCGCCACGCCGTTATTCGTATCAAAGTATTGCACGGCGAGAGCATAGCGTCCGGCGGGGCGGTCGAAGGTGAAACTGGCCGAGCAGCCGGAAACGCGGTCGCAGGCAACGGCTTTTCCGCCGGAGGCTGTTTCCCATGGTGTGACATCAACAGGGGTATAGCCGTCGAGCTGCATCGACTCGGCTTCGATGCGGTTGGGATAATGTCCGGCGCGGCCTTTGTCATCCGGTATGCCGGATATCTTCAGGAACCACTCGCAGATGGCGTCGCGCCACACGATGGCGTGTCCGGCCTGGTAAATCTGGCGATCGAGCACGGCGTTGTAGCGCTCGTCATCGACGCGGCCTTTGAGAGATTCCCACTGCTTCACCAGATTTGCCGCAGCATCCGCGCCCCAGTAATGCGAATCGTAAACGTATTGGATGACGGTCTGGCCTGAGTGCAGCTTGTAGGTATAGGGGACGTGGTGCATGAAGAGCAGCAGATTGTCAGGGCAGGTCTTGAGCGATTCATATATCGCAGCAACAGGCTGATGATACTGGCCGATGTAGCCTGTTCCGGTGGCCACGGTGCGGTCCATGCCGATGCCTTCGTGATCGGCGCGGAACCACTGGCCCCAGCCGTTGCGCTCGGCTGACTCGATGCCCGGTCCATAGTGTGGGCCGGTGATGTCGGTCATCGTACCCGCGCCGAGCGGGCCGGTGTAGCTCTCATAAATGTGCCATGAGGAAAGCTGCATGGCGATGATGGTTTTGACGACGACAGGATCGTTGCCGAAGGTGAGCCGCGTCCATTCATCAGCGATGGTTTCGGGCGTGAGATCCGGGTTCCAGGCGAGGCGAGCAAAGCCGTAAAGATTGGCCATGGCCAGCGGATGGCCGAGCCAGTTTGCATTGAGTCCGACATTGGCCACGCCGACCATGCCGCCCAGCGGGCGCTGAAAGCTCCTCCCTGCAATCAAATCTTTAACCCGAGTGCTTTCCGGTTTCGAATGCAGGTCGAAATCGAGTACCTCTTTCCACATCGGAACGAGGAAACAGAGATGGCGCTGCTGGCCGGTGTACTCCTGCGTGATCTGAACTTCCATCGCCTCATTGGTGTGTTCGAGTCCACCGAGCAGAGGCGAGACTGGCTCGCGCGCCTGGAAGTCAATGGGGCCGTGTTTGATCTGGAGTACGACATTGCCGTCAAACTTGCCGTCAAGTGGATGGAAGATGTCGTAGGCGGCGCGGGCACGGTCGGCTTTCGGATCGCGCCAATCAAGATGATGATTGTAGACAAAAGCGCGGTAGAGCACGATGCCGCCGTGCGGTTGGAGCGCGCGGGCAAGCGTGTTTGCGGCATCGGCGGGGGTACGTCCGTAACTGGAAGGGCCGGGCTGGCCTTCGGAATCGGCCTTGACGGTGAACCCGGCGAAATCGGGAATGAGTTTGTAGATTTCATCAGCCTTCGTCTTCCACCATGCTTCTACGCGCGGATCGAGCGGGTCGAATGTATCAAGATGTCCGACAGTCTGCGGACTGGCGATAGGGACCGAGAGTGCCAGGCGGATACCCCAGGGACGGAAGGCGTCGGCTATGCGGGCTAATTCCTTCAGCGATGCTGTGCTGAGAACGTCTGGCGCTGCATTGACGTTGTTCACATTACAGCCGTTCACGCCAACCGAAGCGAGCAGACGGCCGTATTCGCTGACGCGGGAAAGATCAGCGCGCACGTGGCCATTGTCGAAGAAGATCGACCGGCCAGCATAGCCGCGCTCAATCGTGCCATTCGGATTGTCCCATTGATCGACCCAGCGGATCGGCGCCGAGGGTGATTCTTTGTCGTCGAGATTGGAGATGTCCTGGAGCTGCGCAATGCGGCGCAGCAACGCAAAGGTGCCATAAAGAATGCCGCGTTCATCGGCCCCGGCGATCACGATATACGTGTGGTTCCGATGAATCGTCCTCAGCTGGAAGCCATTGTCGGTGAGCCGGGCCTTGCGGAGTTCAGGGAAGCGCGGCTGCAACTCTGTCGTTGTGCCCAGCACAAATGCGCTTTCATCCGGGATGCGGGATTGCGTATGCAGAGCTTTACCCAACATGCCGGTAAGCCCATGTGCCAGCTCGTTCTGCGCGCTTTCGCCGGTGGTGCTGTGATCGAGCGAAACGACAGCAGTCGGCAGAGATGCATACTTCGCGCTGTTCACAGGTGCGTAGCGCAGCCAGCCGGATGCGCCGGTTTCGGCGCATGCGATTCCAGAGATGAGCAGCATGAATAAAAGGACGGCGTATCTGATGTTCAATGAGGACCCCGCGTTGGAATCGCTGGAGAGCGACGAAAGAGGCTGCCGCGAAGTATCCGAGAAAGACAGATATTTCGCTTCACTCAGGATGACAACCTCATACTAAAGCGATTTTCTAGCATCATACCCGCCGGGCCCCGCAGTTGTCTTTTGTATATTCAGATGGAGCATAACCGGTAATGGACTTGAAGTCATTGATCAGGTGCGCCTGGTCGAAATAGCCCAGATCGACGGCAAGCTGTGCCCAGTCCAGGCTCTTGCCGGAGTGCATCTGTTCGAGCAATTCATGCAGGCGATAGCGGCGAATGACCCATTTCGGGCTTACGCCCACATACCGGCTGAAGAGCCGTTGCAGGCCACGCACATGTAAACCACTGTGCATGGCGAGGTCTTCGACGGTAAGAATCCCCGGCTCATGCAGGATACGTTCGACCAGCTGACGCGCCAGATCGGCTTTTTCATCAGGACCGGGCCTGCGGGCCAGCAGAAAGGCATCGGCGGCAGCCGTCATTTCGTTTTCATCTTCAGTCGCGAGAATCAGTTTTTCCAGGCGTTTCGCATCAGGGCCGAAAACCTCATCGACAGGCGCAAATCTCTCAGCCAGAGACGACACCGGCTTCCTGAAGAAAGGAAAAAAGCCGCCGGGCGTGAACTTGATGCCGAAGACATGCATGCGCCCTTCGAGCATGCGCGAGAACTTTCTGGTGGAAATGCCCCACGCTCGTGTTTCAGGTTTTTCAAAGACAACGTGGATATTCG
>Ga0209581_1001224_pt1 | contig 32259 bp, 25 predicted proteins | sample Coa_R2_FD_187160 | JGI IMG/M metagenome (GOLD analysis project Ga0209581, IMG submission 187160) | Surface soil microbial communities from Centralia Pennsylvania, which are recovering from an underground coalmine fire - Coalmine... | ecosystem: Environmental > Terrestrial > Soil > Unclassified ...
CAGGCGGTCAAAATGGTCGGCGAAGCGATAGGCCCCGCAGTTGCCGATGGCGGCTCTGACACGCGGCTCAAATGCTGCTGCACGCGGAGCGAAGTAGCCGCCGAGGCTGACGCCCATCAGCCCGACACGGCTGGCATCCACGTCTGGCCGCGTCTCAAGGTAGTCGATGGCATATTTGATCGGCACCTCGTAATCGTGCCTGAGCGGATAATCATATTCCATCTCGCCCTGGCCGGGGCCATCGATAGCGAGCGTGGCCATGCCCCTTTTCAGGAAATCGTCGGCGTAAAAGTGCAGTTCCTCTTTGACGGAGTCGAGACCAGGGATGAGGATGACGACGGGCGGCTTCGCAGCATGCCAGGGCTTGCGCAGGATGCCGTACATCACACCGCCGTTTTCGTAGGGAATGGCAACGCGCTCGCCGGGAAAGTCAAAACAGGGCAACCCCTGCTGGTAGGCGTGCAGGGAGCGTTCGTGAGCGGCGCGCAGTTCGTCGGGGCGATGCACGAAGAGGAATTTGCCGAAGTGGTAGGCGATGGCGGCGTGCAGGTAGTGGTAGCCAGCCGATTCGTAGCAGCCTGCCGCCTCGGCCTGCTCACCCATCTGCTCGTGTACCAGCGCGCACTCAGACCACTTGCGGCACCAGTCATCCCAGTTTTCCACGCTGCTCGTCACACGCTCAAAATCGTTGAGGTCAATGCCGTTGGCAATGAAGCGCGGCGCCCAGTGATCTATCGCCGTCTGCACCCGTTCATCAACAGCCATTGTTGGTATCCTTTCTCATAGATATTATGCCATTGCAAGCCCTCTCGCCCATCTCATCCTTCGCTACGCTCAGGATGAGATGGCTTTTTCGGAGCAACTCAGACGCCGGAGAGCGTGCCGCCGAGGTAGAGGTGGCCGATTTCGGGATGGTGCAGGATGTCTGTGCTGGTGCCTTCCAGACGTACTTTGCCGCTTTCCATCACCACGCCATGTGTCGAGGCTCCCAGGCCCGTGCGCACGTTCTGCTCGACCAGCAAGATCGTGCGCCCTGTCTCGTGCATCATCTTGATGGTGTCAAAGACTTGCTTGAGCGTTTTCGGGTCAAGGCCCATCGAGGGTTCGTCCAGCAGGATCAGCTTTGGATCGAGCATCAGGCTGCGGGCAAATTCGACGAGCCGCTGTTGCCCGCCGGAGAGGCTGCCCGCTTTATCCTTCGCGCGTTCTCTGACTATAGGAAAAAGGTTCTCAATCTCTTTGAGGCGATTGCTCACCAGTGCAGGGTGGTTGAGGATATAGCCACCCAGGCGCACATTCTCATACACCGTCATATCGGTGAACAGGCTGTGGTTCTGCGCCACCTGCACAATGCCCAGCGAGAGTATCTGGCGCGGACTCAGACCGACAAGGGAATGCCCGTTAAAGGTGATTTCGCCCAGGCGCGGCTTGAGCAGGCCGCTGAGGACGCGCAACACGGTGGATTTGCCCGCCCCGTTGGGGCCGACGATGCAGGTAATCGAGCCTTCCTGCACCTCCAGTTCAACGCCCTTGAGAACATCGCTGCCATCATAACCGGCAAAGACGTTGCGCAATTGCAGCATGGTTGTCATTGTTCTCTATCCTCCCAGGTAGGCATCCAGCACGTCTGGATTCTCGCGCACGGCTTCCGGCGGCCCCTCAGCGATCTTCGTGCCGCGATGCATGACATTGACGGTATCGCAGAGCTTCATGACAAATTCCATATTATGTTCGACCACCAGGAAGGTCACGCCCTGCTGGTTGAGTTCGCGGATGCGAGCGCCGATATGGTTAATCATAGTCGGGTTGATGCCGCCGGCGGGTTCGTCCAGCAGGATCACCTTCGGCTCAGCAACCAGGATAAAGGCAAATTCCAGCAGTTTTTTCTGCCCGTAGGAGAGATTGGCCGCCGGGACATCTTTGAGACGGGTGATGCCGACGAAATCGAGCAGTTCGATGGCCCGGCGCTGCTCGTGCGAGGAACTCCAGCGGCTGAGCAGGCCCTTCAAATCGCTGCGCTGCGCTGCGACATGCATATTTTCCAGCACGGTGAGGCGTGGGAAGATGCGCGTCAACTGGAAGGTGCGGCCAATGCCCATGGCAAACACTTTATCAGGCGAGGCGTTGGTGATGCGTCTGCCGTTGAACTGCACATCGCCGCTATCCACGCGCTCATAGCCGGTGATGACGTTAAAGAGCGTTGTCTTGCCGGAGCCGTTAGGGCCAATGAGGCCCGTGATTTTCCCCTGCTCGACGGTAAGCGAGCAGGTATTGAGCGCCTGAATGCCGCCAAAAGCTTTCGAGACGTTATGCGCTTCCAGAATGTTCACAGATTTCCCTCCTTCACCCCTTCACCTGTTTCGGCCAGTGGCCGCTCTCCCTGATTACTGCCAGCCGGGTTGCCGTTAACGGCAGGGGCAACGACCGGTTCAACCGTGTTGCTGCGTGAGGCGCGCCATCTTGCCCATCGCTCACTGATGGTCGGCACGATGCCGCGTGGGAGCAGAAGAATAATCACGATGAACAGCGCGCCATAAATGACCAGGTACCAGCCATTTTCGCCATAAATGAGCGTGAAGTATTGCTGTGTCGGCTCCAGGATCAGCGCGCCGATGATGGGGCCGGAGAGCGTGCCGAGGCCGCCCATGAACGTCATCAAGGCAATCGCGACATCATAGAGCGGGTCAAAGACAAAGGGCGGGAAGATGGCCTCGACGAAGTAGGCATTGAGCGCGCCAAGCATGCCGACGAAAAAGGCGGAGATGACGAAAGCAGTCAGTTTAGACGGCCCCGTCTTGACGCCTAAGCCCAGCGCCCGATCTTCATCGTCGCGAATGGCCAGCAGACCCAGACCATACTTGGAGTTGCGTACCCACCAGGAGACGGCCAACGCCAGCAAGAGGATTGCCAGCGTGGTGTAGTAGAACGGCTCATTGTAGAAATCGCCGCTCCACGTCGGGATGGGCAGGCTCAAGCCAGCGGAGCCGTTGGTGAGACCTCGCAGGTTATAGGCCAGCAGCTGGAAGATGAAGAAAAAGGCAATGGTAATCACGATAAAGGTGTGCCGCCGCGTGCGCAGGGCGATGATGCCAAGCGGGACGGCAAAGATAGCGGCAACCAATCCTCCCAGCGGAATCAGGGAGAAGGGGGCATAGCCAGCCGGAATATGCCAGTCCTGGCAGAGAATAGCCATCACATAGGCCCCGGTGCCGAAAAAGGCGGCATGGCCGAGGGCAACATAGCCGGTGTAGCCCGAAAAGATATTCCAGGCGGTGGCAGCCGCCGCGAACATCAGCGTAAAGACCGCCACAGTGGTGACCGCCGGGTTCGGAAACAGCAGGGGAAATGCAATGGCGAAGGCCAGCAAAATGAGCAATCCTGCGATTTTCACTACTCTCATTGTTTTCTTGCCTCCAGCTGCCCGAAAATGCCCTGCGGGCGAACCACCAGGACAATGACCAGTAAGATAAAGAAAACGGTACTTGACCAGACAGGCGACCAGACAACGGCAGTGACATCCTCTACCACCAGCATGAGCAGAGAAGCAACCAGCGCGCCGCGCAGGCTGCCCATGCCGCCGAGAATGATGATGACCAGCAAGCGTGAGATCAGGTCATAGGCGCTGTTCGGGTTGAAACTGGTGGTGGCGCCGAACGCCATACCGCCGGCTGCTGTCAGCGCGATGCCGATGCCGAAGGTAATCATCGAAACTCGCTCGACATCGATGCCAATCAGTTCCGCCGCCGTGCGATTCTGCATGGCGGCACGCACGCTCTGCCCGAACTTTGTATGGTACAGCAGCAGGTAGAGACCCGTGAGCAGGACGACGCTCAAGAGGAAGCCAAAGATATAGATATACGCCAGGTAAAAGCCGCCAATATTAATCGATGCGCTAACGTACCACGCATGGAGTTGTACGTAGTCGGTGCCGAAAATAAGGCTCAGTACCCCCTCGATAATCAATGCGATAGCAAACGTCACCAGGATTGAGAGCATAACGCGGTCGCGCTTGAGAGGACGAATGAAAGCCCATTCGAGCAAGAGGCCAAGTAAAAACATGGCCGGCATAGTGATGAGCAGGCTCACAAACAGATCGATATGCAAGTACTGCTGCAACACATAGCTTAAGTAGCCGCCCAGGATGACGAGCGCGCCGATAGCAATATTGATGATCTCCATCACGCCAAAGATGAGGGTCAGGCCGGATGACATGAGGGCATAGACACCGCCCGTCAATATTCCCGTGATAACTGCTTCAACGATGATATTCACGACAAAACCTTTCTCGCATCTCCCTCTTCAAAATTCGCTCACCTCACGATTTATCTGTACCCATTAGAGTGGTCGCGCTAGCCCGGTGGATCGGCCCTTGTATCACAGGGCCAATCCACCGCGCTGCCACAATACATTGCGCCCTTGCGGGAAGCTGGCTACAGTTGCGGAATTACGGCCAGGCCGGTTTCGGGAACTCTGCGACGTTGCTGCCTGCGGCGGAAGCGGGATAGACGGGAACGTACTGCCCCTTCTGCCACTGGAACAGGTAGGCGCTCGCATCAACGTTCTGACCGGTCGGGTCGAACTTCACCGGCCCCTGCACGCTCTGGAACGTGTCGCCAGAGTGCAATTCCTGAATGAGCTTCGCGTTGTCGACAACCCCGATCTTCTCGATGGCCTGCTGTACTACCTGGCCGACAGAGTAGCCCTCAGCTACATCCGCGCTGATATCGCTGGCCGTGCCACCGTATTTGGCAATGTAGGCTTGAACCATCTGGGCATTGCCGGGAACGTTGACTCCCGGCCACCAGTCGTTGGGTACCATGACGCCTTCAGCCGATTGCGCTCCGCCGACTGCCTTGATAAACTCAGCGCCCTGATCGGGTCCGGCAGTCGCAACGATTGCCTCAGGATTGTAATGCTGCTGCTTTTCGGCCTGGATAAAGGCAGTGATGTCAGGCAGCATAGTCCCGAAGATATTGATCTGTGCATGAGAGGCAATCACCTTCTGGATGATAGGCGTGTAGTCCGTAGTCTCTGCCGGATAGACCTGGTAGGAAGCGGTCTTGATGCCGCCCTGCTCCAGCAGTTGCCTGGCCTTGTCAACCTGCGGCTGTGTGAACGGGTCGTCCTCGGTCGCGTAGGCAGCAGTCGTCGGGCGCTGTGAGGCAGGGAGCGCGAGAATGTACTGCGCGAAGCTGACCAGGTTATTCTCAACGGGCAGAGAAACATCGAACACATTGTTCAAGCCGCGAGTGAAGACGGAAGGGCCGCCGCCCGCGCCCTCTACCATTGCATAGCCATAGCGGTTCGCAACGACCGAAGCAGGCTTGGTCAACAGGGTGGAGTATGGTCCAAAGACCAGGTCCACTTTGTCAACGGTAATCAGCTTCTGGTAGTTGGTTGTGACCTGATCGGGACTGCTGGCATCGGAGACAATATCCAGCTGGACCTTGCGGCCAAGAAGGCCGCCGTGCGAGTTCACATAATCGGCCCAGAGCTGGTAGCCTTGCTCGAACGCCTTGCCGTCATCAGAGAAATCGCCCGAAAGAGAGAGAGAAGCGCCGATCTTGATGGGCGTCTTGGGCTGATTGGTGTTGCCGCCGGTCGTAGGCGTGTTCGTCTGGCCGCAGCCTACGAAAAATAGCAGGATCAGGAAAAGGCTGGTGCCGATACTGAGCATATTTGCCAGTCGGCTGCTGTGTCGTCCATACATGTTTTTGCTCTCCTTGTTTCTTCTGGCACACTCGCCAGTGCTTCAACGGAAGAAGTACGTTTTTCTGAGAAGCATTCCTCACATCCGCTTCTCAGCATGTCGGGAAAACTAACCAAGAAGGGCTAATGGCTCCTCCAGCATCTCTGCCAGCGTCGCCAGGAATTGCGCCCCGCGCGCGCCATCGACTGCTCGATGATCGCACGAGAGCGTGAGCAGCATCATGGGCTGTACCGATGGCTGGCCATCCAGCGGGATGACCCGTTCGGCGATGCGACCCACCGCCAGGATGGCGACCTGCGGCGGGTTGATGACCGCGTTAAAGGCATCCACGCCGTACATACCCAGGTTGCTAATGGTAAACGTACCCCCACTGAGATCCTGTGGCCGGAGTCTTCCCTCCTGCGCACGCGCCACCAGTTCGCGACGGCGGCGTGCAATCTCGCTCACTCCCAGCCCATCCGCGTGAGAAATCACCGGGACAACCAGTCCCGCGCGGCTTCCTTGCCCGCTTCCATCCATCCCGGTGGCCACAGCCAGCCCTATATTGATCTGCTCGTTGAGAGTGAGGCGATCCGCGTTCCATGTCGCGTTGAGTCGCGGGTGCTGCCTCAGGGCAGTTGCCACCGCTTTTACCAGCAGATCGCTATAGGTCACTTTTTCGATTGACCGCTTCTGCGCCAGTTCGCGCCACGCCATCAGCCGGTTGGCCCGCACCTCGCGTACAAGATAAAAGTGCGGCGCGCTCGTCCAGCTCTGCGTGATGCGTTCGGCCATCACGCGCCAGCTATGGCTGACCGCCAGTTCCTGACCGCCTCCCGTGCCTGTTACCGTTGCCTCTTCACCCGCCTCGACCGGAAGCGAGGCCGATGTGGCAACGGACATGGCAGCCGACTCCTCCACCTGTGGCGCATTGAGTACATCTACGCTGAGTACCGCGCCACCCGGCCCACTGCCACGGATAGTAGCCAGCTCCTTCTGTTGCTCTCTTGCCAGCCGCCGCGCCTTCGGCGATGCAGCGGGCAAGCGCGGACTAACGCTAACAGTGGCTGCTACCGTTTTTTCCCGATCACCAATATATGTTAGCACATCAGCTTTCTGAATGCGCCTCCCCGACGGCTTAATCATGCGCAAGTCCAGATGATGCTCGGCAGCGATGCGCGAGGCCAGAGGAGTTGCAGCAACGGTGGGCGCGCCGTTATCGCGCCCTGAAGACGGTATCACGCCTTCTTGAGTCGACTGAGCAGGAGCGGCAGAAGCAGCAGTAGCCCCATTTTCATTGCCCCTCGGCGCCGGAATTCCCGGTTGAGCTATGGTACTTTTTGGGGATGCCTCGCCGGGAGCAAGAATCTGTGCGATGACCTGCCCGACCGGAACCTCATCTCCGGCGGCTGCCGCAATACCGCTCAGGATGCCGTCCGCCGCCGCCTCGATTTCGACCGTTGCCTTATCGGTCTCGACCTCAAGCAGCGGCTCACCTTTTTTGACGGCCTCGCCCTCGGCTTTGAGCCAGCGCACAATCAGGCCTGTCTCCTGGGCCATGCCCAGCGCGGGCAGAATAACGTTTGTTGCCATCTCTGCTTAGCTTCCCGCTGTTGGTACTGTTGCCGACCGGTTGCCGTGTAGAGGCGTTCCCTGCAAGCTCAGGTCAGCGAAATGACCGTAGCCGTTGGCGTTTAGATTCGACTGCGTCTCGCGTGTGGTGGGCAGCGGGCCGTTGACGGTGTAGTAGCGCACGCCGGCGACCAGCAATTGCTCGGCGGGGAAGCGCGTGATGACCTCGCAGCCATCCTTCGTCACCACCAGTTGCTCCTCGATGCGGGCGGCGGTCCAGCCATCGCTGGCGGGCCAGAAGGTTTCCAGCGCGAAGACCATGCCCTCCTGAATGACCTCTGGATGGTCGAGCGAGACGAGGCGGCTGAAGACCGGCTTTTCCCAGATAGAGAGGCCCACGCCATGCCCGTATTGCAAAGCAAAGGCCGCCTCTTCGTCCGGGAAACCAAATTCCTGCGCCTTCGGCCACAGCCTGACGATATCCGCCGTCGTGACGCCGGGGCGAATCTCGCTGATGGCGCGGTCGAGGATGTCGCGGCAGCGTTTGTAGGCATCGACCATCGATTGCGAGGCGCTGCCGATGGCGAAGGTGCGGTAGTAGCAGGTACGATAGCCGTTGTAGCTGTGCAGGATGTCGAAGTAGGCCGGGTCGCCGGGGCGCAGCACGCGGTCGCTGAAGACGTGCGGGTGCGGGCTGCACCGCTCGCCGGAGATGGCATTGACGCCCTCGACATGCTCCGACCCCAGGTCATACAACACCTTGCTGACAAGGCCAACGCACTCATTTTCGCGGAAGCCGGGCTTCATGGCGCGGTAGAGTTCGTCATAGGCGGCATCGACCATCATGCAGGCGGTGGTCAGCAGGGTGATCTCATCCTGCGTCTTGATGAGTCGAGCCTGCTGCATCAACTGCTGCCCATCGACAACCTTGATGCCCTCTTTTTGCAGGGCAAACAGGACAGGCAGTTCGATAGCATCCACGCCGAGGGGTTCGTTGAGCAGGCCGCGCTGCTCCAGTTCGACGCGAATCTTGCGCGCCACGTCCTCGGCGCGTCCGGCCTCCGGCAGCATGGCCCCGCGCAGCGTGGAGATGCCGGCGCGGGAACGCTCGCCCAGCCAGGGACAATACAGTTGATGGTGGCGGGCGGCGGAGCCAAAGTCCCACATAATCGGCTCGTCGTCCTGCGGCAGCAGGCTGAAGCGCGCCAGCTTATCCATCGCCCACGTGCCGATGTGCGTGGCGGTGATGTAACGAACATTGTTCATGTCGAAGCAGAGCAACGCGCCCAGTTCCGATTCTTTCAGCAGTTTCTTGATGCGATTGAGCCGTTCGGTGCGCAACCGCTCAAAATTGACTCGTTCTTCCCAGTCTACACCCATCAGGCCATAGGTCTTGAGTGCCATCTTTCTGCTCCTTCCATTTGCGGTCTCTATACGCGCCCACAGAGCGTTTTTGCCAGCGTCACAACGGCATCGGGCGTGGGGACGGTCTGGTCTTCCAGCACGGGCGAGAAAGGCACCGGCACGTCCATCGCGCCCATACGCCTGACCGGGGCATCCAGATAGTAGAACGCGCCCTCGGCGATAATGGCCGCCAGTTCCGCCGTGACGCCGTAGCGTTCGTAGCCCTCATCCATGACAATGGCGCGGCTCGTCTTTTTCGCCGATTCGATCATGGTCTGCTTATCCAGAGGATAGGTGGTGCGTGGGTCGATGACCTCCGCGCTGATGTCCAGTGCGGCCAGTTGATCGGCGGCGGCGAGGGCAACCTGCACCATGCTGCTGGTGGCAACGATGGTGATATCCGTTCCCTCGCGCTTGATGTCCGCAACGCCGAAGGGAATAGTATAGTCGCCTTCAGGCACCGGTCCCTTGAGCTGGTACATCATCTTGTCTTCAAAGAAAATGACCGGGTTCTCGTCGCGAATGGCCGTTTTGAGCAGCCCTTTGGCGTCGTAGGGCGTCGAGGGCAGCGCCACCTTGAGGCCGGGGATGTGGCTGACCCAGGCGTGCAGGCTCTGGCTGTGCTGGGCCGCGCTACGTCGGGTCGCGCCCAGCGTTGTGCGCACAACCAGCGGCACCTTGAGCTTGCCGCCGGACATGTAGTGGACTTTCGCCGCCTGGTTGGCGATCTGGTCCATTGCCAGACCCAGGAAATCGCCAAACATGATATCGACTATCGGGCGCATGCCGGTCATGGCCGCGCCCACGCCCATGCCGGTGATGCCCGGCTCGGAGATGGGCGTATCGATGACGCGCTGCGGGCCAAACTCCTCGACGAGACCGGAAAGCACTTTGAAGGGGGTACCGGCCTCGGCCACGTCTTCGCCCATGATGAAGACGCGCGGGTCGCGGCGCATCTCTTCGGCCAGCGCCTCGCGTATGGCCTGCGCCAGCGTGATTTCACGCACGGCTTTGCCGGTTCGCTGGCTGGTCAGCATGTTAAGCGTAGACATCTTGCACCACCTCCTCCGGCTCCGGGTAGGGAGCTTGCAGGCCAAACTCGACTCCCGCCTCCACCTCGGCCTGCACACGCTGTGCGATCTGCCCAAGGGTCTGTTCGTCGGCCATGCCCTGCTCCATCATCCAGTCGGCCAGAATCTTCAACGGGTCGCGCTGCGTCTTCCAGTATTCTTCCTCTTCTTTTGAACGGTAGTATCCGCGCTGAATGTCGCCGACGTGGTGGCCGTAGTAGCGATAGGTATTGCAGAGCAGGAAGGCCGGGCCTTCACCCTGCCGCGCCCGCTCGACCAGCCGCGAGGCGGCGGCATAGACGGCGCGCACATCCTGCCCGTCCACTTCCTCAGTCGGAATGTCGAAGGCCCTTGCCCGCGCGCACATGTCGCCAGCCGTCGTCTGGGAATTGTGGGTGTACTCGTTGTAGAGGTTGTTCTCGCAGACGTAGATGACCGGAAATTTCCAGAGCGAGGCCATGTTCATCACCTCGTACAGCACCCCCTGCCCCAGCGCGCCATCGCCGAAGAAACAGACGACAACCTGATCGCTGCCGCGCATCTTGATCGACATGGCCGCGCCGGTGGCGATGCCCGCGCTGCCGCCGACGATGGCATTGGCCCCCAGATTGCCCGTGTCCTGATCGGCAATATGCATGGAACCGCCTTTGCCGCGACAGTACCCGGCCTCCTTGCCCAGCAGTTCGGCATACATACGATCCACCGAGGCGCCCTTCGCCAGGCAGTGACCGTGACCGCGATGCGTGCTGGTGATGTAGTCATCCTTGCGCAAGGCGGAGCAGACGCCAACCGCTACGGCCTCCTCGCCTGAATAGAGGTGGGCGAGGCCTGGCATCTTCGCGCTCAGATAGAGTTCGTTGACATGCTCCTCAAACAGGCGAATCTTGAGCATCAACTCGTACATATGCAGCCAGCGCGCGCGCTCCGCCTCCGCAGGCGATTGAGCCTGCTCAGAGCGCGTTGTTTGGGATTGCGACATGTGTTTCTCCGTTGTTAGAAAACCCTGATTACGCCGATTGGTCGGCCCCGCTTTACCCGTACTGTACGTTCTGCCGATCAATCGGCGCTGCGCACCATCAATGGGCGCCTATGTGAGTTCATTCTCGTCTTTTGTTGTCTCCTGCGTATTCCAGCCGGACAGGCGGGCAAGCACTTCGTAGGTGATGGCAAAATCTTTCTTTGCCAGCCCCAGCGCGCGAGCAGCGGTGAGGAACTGGTTGCTGATGGCGGTGGTAGGCATGGCGACATCCAGTTCGCGGCCCATTTCCAGCGCCAGCAGCATATCCTTCTGCATCATGTTGACATCGAACCATGCCTCTTCCGGCATATTGAGAATGAAGGGGGCGCGGTACTTCAACGATGGCGAGGCAACGGCGCTGTTGAGCATGGCTTCCATGGCGACTTCACGGGGAATGCCGCCCTTTTCAGCCAGCAGCAAGCCCTCAGAGAAAGCCATAAACTGCACCTGCAAGCTGAGATTAATGGCGATCTTCAGCAGTACGGCCTGCCCGTTGCCGCCAACATAGTTCACCTTCGGGCCAATATGCAGCAGAATGGGTTTGACGCGCTCGAAAGCCGCCTGCTCGCCGCCAACCATGATGGAGAGATTGCCCTGTTCAAGAGTGAGGATACTGCCGGAGACCGGCGCGTCGAGCATCTGCGCGCCCTTTTCAGCCACCTGTGCCGCCAGTTCCCGTGATTTGTGGGGGCTGACGGTACTCATATCAATGAAAATTTTGCCCGGCCCCAGAGCGGCCAGAATGCCGTTGGAACCACTGAAAACGTCTTGCAGGGCGGCAGTGTTGGTGACCATCGTGAAGACCACATCGGCCTTCTCCGCCACTTCGCGCGGCGAATTCCCCCACTGCATCCCGGCCTCTAACAGCCACTGCGCCTTCGCCCTGGTACGATTGTATCCGACGACGGTCTCGCCCGCGTCCAGCAGGCGCTTGACGATGCGGCTTCCCATCGCACCGAGGCCCACAAAGCCAAGAGTAGTCATAAGAATACACTCCTGAAAATATTCCGATCAATGCCCTACCGCAGGCCAGCGCGCCCTATCCCAGGCCACCCGCAAGGGATGGCCCTACTATATTGCGGCTGTTCGTGCCGCTTATGGGGTAGTGCGCGGTGGCCTGCGGTAGGGCGCGCGGGCCTGTTCAACCGGGATATTACGCTTTCGAGTCCATACTGGCATCCTCGCGTACCTGCCGCAGGTGGGCATGCATTGCCTGGCGAGCCGCTTCAGGATCGCGACGAATCACCGCATCCAGTAGACGTTTGTGGTGGAACTGGCCGTGTTCCGGGCCGCCCTCGACCGCAAAAATCTGCTTGCGCTGCTCGCTGAGCAGGTCGACGATGGAATCGACGAGCCGGAGAATGAGAACGTTCTGCGTGCCTTTAGCCAGAGCGCGGTGGAAATCGTTATCGGCGGCGATATAGGCGTTGGCGTTGGTCAGGTTGTTGTCCATGATCTCCACAGCCTCGCGCATCGCGGCAATCTCCTCTTCTGTGGCCCGTGCCGCCGCCAGAGCAGCAATTTCGGGTTCAAGGATTTCGCGCACCTCCACCAGATTCTGCGACCCATTTGCCTGGCCGACGCTCAACATGAGGTCCAGCGAATGCTTAACCGCCCGCGACGTGCCATCGATGACAATAGTTCCCCGCCCCGGTCGCATATCCACCAGCCCCTTCTGCGCCAGCGTTTTCATGGCCTCGCGCACTGCTGTACGACTGACATGAAATTGCTCGCCCAGCTCGCGCTCGCTGGGCAGGCGGTCGCCGCTGCGCAGCTCGCCGCTCAAAATGCGCCGCTCGATCTGCTCCACAATTTGCTCAAAAACCTTGCTCGGCTGCACCGGTGTATAATCCAATGGGACGTTCTCGCTTTTCTCCAAACCCGGTTGGTATGATGAACAGACCAAATACATTTCCTGCTGTTATGAGGATACTCAACAAATCTCTTTTTGTCAATCCTTTTTCCGACTTTTTTGGAGATATGCAAAAAAGAGTCAGGGGAGAGCAATCGCTCAGGCTTCCTGTTTCAACTGCTCGTTTTCGCGGCGCAGCACGCTGTTTTCGTAGCGCAGCACCTCCATCTCGTGCCTGAGATGGTTGTTTTCGCGCTCCAACTCCTCGTATTGCTGCTCACGGTAATCGAGGCGGCGGCGCAGTTCCTGGTGCTGATACTTGCTATGCTCCAGTTCTTCCACGCGCAGGTCGTGTTCCTGGCTGGCATGTTCCAGTTCTTCCTGCAAACGCTGGTTATCCTCTTGCGCCATCGCGATCTGTATCTGCAAGTTGCGCACCTCCATCTGGTGCGCTTCGTGCTGGTTGCGCAGATCGCCGAGCAACTTCTGAATATAGACACCGTAACGCCAGCCGAGCAGGGCAGTGGCAAGATCAGCTTCCAGGTTTTTTGTGCGCAGGTCGAGCAGGGTGGAAACATCCCAGTGGCCTCCTGCCAGCAAGCCGCCGAGCGCGCGCAGGGCCACATTGAGCATGGCCGGGTCTTGCAGCATCTCCGGGCGCGCCGTGACGCCATAGCCATAGCTGCTGATATTTCTAACGTACTCGGTAACACTCTGCGTCGGCTCAAGCATACCCAGAATAGCCACGACGGAAGCGCGCAACTCCTGCGTCGCCTGCGGATCATGCAGGATAGCTTCCAGCGTCCCCGTCGCGCTTTTACCCAGCAGCAGGAACGCCTGAATGATCTGCTCGCTATATTCCCGCTGCTCATACAGCGCCTGCACCAGGTAATCCACCACATCCGGGCTGCCGATGAAGAGCAGCAGGGAGAGGATGCGCAGCAATGTGCGCTCGCCGCCCTGTTGCTCCACACTTTTGAGCAGCGATGGAATCATCTCCTGCTCTTCAAGCGCCAGCTTCGACTCGGTATGGATGCGCTCCAGCAGCAGGGCAACGGCCATCGCCACGTCCTGGGGCTGATCGCTCGTCAGGTTCCAGAGCAGCCTATCCTGTATGACCGGGGTGGGCATCTGGTTCAGGATGGAGAGAGCGGCTTCTCGCCGGGGCGCGTTGCTGGTGTCGCTGGAAGCAGCCCAGATAAAGGGCAGGGCGGGCGCGCCAATATGTATCAAAATACGTTGTGCAGCTCTGGCAATGGACGGGTCGGCATCGGTAATCAGATTTCCGACGCTCTGTACTGCCGGGGCGCCAATTTTCACCAGGGTGCGTTCCGCGCCCCACTGCCGCCCCGGCTCGCGCAGGGCGTGCAGCAATTTCTCCAGCACGTCGTCCGCTTTCTCATCCTCGCTTCCGAGGCGCACCAGAGCCTCAGAGACGCCCTCGACCAGATGGGCGTCTTCCAGACCGGCCATGAGGCCAGGCAGGCTGACATCGGCCAGTGGCCCGGTCAGGGCATCGAGCAGAACTTCCCGCGCCTGCGGTGACAGGTTGCTGCCAAAAAGTTGCACCACGCGATCAATGGTCTCCGGCCTCTGCCGCACCAGGGCCACGATCACCCGGCTCGCGTGTTCCTGCACCTCAAGATTATTCGCTGTCAGGCTGGCAAGCAGGGGGTCAAGCACATCCGGGCCAAATTGCGGCAGGATGGACGCGGCAACGGAGTCGCGCGCGGGGTCGTCGAGCAGGGAGACCAGAGGCGCAATAGCTTCTGGATATTTCAGTAGCAAAGCAGAGACAACCCGCTGCCAGGCCGGGCGATCCAGCACCTCAAGCAAAGCGGGAACGATGATCGCGCCGGGAATGGCATCCAGCGCCTGATGAATATACGCATTGACGCGGGCATCTGTATCCAGCAGGTGATTGACCAGCGTCTGCGCGGCTTCCTGCCCCTGCTCGCTGAAGATGCGCACGAGCTGGTTGGCCAGCGTATCGCTGCCTGCCGCCATTGCCGCCATCAATGCCTCACCGGGGAAAGGGACCATGCAGAGGATAGCACGGCGCGCCCGCTCTTGCAGCTTCGGTTCCTGCCAGCTCTCCAGGGCGGCCAGTACAGCAGGCAGGGCCAGTTCGCCAAGCTGGCCGAGAGAGGTGATAGCTTCCTCGTACAGCTGTGCCTGTGGCTGCTCCAGCATGCTCAGCAACGGCGGCACCACCTGCTGATCGGGAATGCGCCCCAGTGCGCGAATGGCTGCTATGGTCAGCAGGGGTTCCGGCTGTGGCGTTTGCAGGAAGGAGACGAGGGCCTCGATGGAGCGCGCATCGGGAACCTCTTCCAGCACTTCAACGAGCAGGCGCGTGCGTTCCGGCACAACGGGATGCAGGTGGGAAACAACCGGCTCGACGACCTCGCTGCCTATCGAGATCAACACCTGAGCGGCACGTCTGGCCACCAGATCGTCGGGGCTGGTGGTGACAAGGTCAATCAGGCCGAAAATGCTGGCAGGGGCAAGAGCGGCAAGGGCAGCCGCCACCTGCTGCTGCACGGCAGTTGATGGGTCGGCTACCAGTTGTAGTAAGGTCGGCAGTGCCTGCCGGTCGCGACCGCCTTTCAGCACTTCGACAATGCGCACGCGCACCGCGTTGGGCGGCTGCGTCTGCAAATAGGACAGCAGGGGTGGTGTTGCCGCCGGGCCGATTGCCAGCAAGACCTGCACGGCGTTATTTGCCTGCGTGTCATCAGGTGCGGCCAGCGTCTGGATCAACAGATCAAGCGCCTTCGTTCCCCGATTCGTCTGTTGCTGCCCCTGCCATACCAGCAGCTCGCCCGCCTTCTGTTGCAGCGCGGCGGCAGAGGCATAATTGCCGCTCAGCAGGGTGAGCAGCACGGTCAGGACATGCTGGTATTGCGCGGGCGTGAGCTGGCGTTCCTCCCTGGTCTCCTGAAGGAAGCGCAGCAGAACTTCCAGCACAATGACCTGTGCCGCCTCTTCTGCAGGGGTGGGTGTGGAATTTTCCAGCAGAGGCAGGATGTGGCGCAGGGTGCGTTCCGGGCCGGGGCGAATCAGCGCGTGCATGGCGGCCCTGCTAATCGATTGTTCGGCGGAACGCAGGAAAGGCAGCGTGAGTTCTATCGCTTTCGGCGTACCTGCGCGGCCAAGAATCTGAATGGCGGCGACGCGCAGACGCTCGCTCCTGCCGCCGCCGGGCTGGCTCAAAGCAGCGGCGCGCTCCACCACCGCATCGCCGAAGCGTCCCAGCACCACCAGCAGGCTCTTAACCTGCGCATCATACGATTGCTTGTTGACAATATCGACGAGGTAGTCACACAGCAGGCGCGGCACAATCTCGCGATCGAGCAATTCAATGAAACTGACGCTGCCCGCGATGGGAAGCAGCAACGGCAGTGAGGAGTAAATTTCCGCGCCGCCATGTCGCGCGCACAGCGTGCAGAGCCGGGCCAGGCTTTCCCGCGCCGCCTGGGACTGCATGACCTTTGCCAGCGCCTCTTCCATCCCTTTCGGCAGCATAACCGGGGCCAGCGTCGCCGTTTTTACGTGCGGCACCACATCATAAACACCGGCAGCGACAAGGCTCAAGGCCAGCGCGGGCAGCAGCGCGGAGTCACTGCGCCCGGCAAGCTGTAAGCGCGCGGCCAGCGCAAGGGGATTATCGACGAGGCCCGCCCACAGCGCGATCGGGCCGCTCCATCGCTCAACATCCATCAGAATGTCTGTGCGCAACCAGGCCTGGTTGCCCTGCGCCTGAGCAGCGAGCGCGAAGTATTCGGCGATAAAATATTCCGCAAACAGCGCGTGCGCAAAGCTCAGAACGCCATCGGCGGCGAGAACGAGCAAACCGGCATCCAGCGCGAACTGCAGCAGCAGCGGCACATCATCGGCGGCAAAAGAGAGTCTCTGCTCCGCCGCCCCGGTTCTGAACGGATATGGAGTGGGATGTTCGTCAAGCCACGCCCGCAGCGCATCCGCCGTTTCGCTGCCCTCAGCCAATGGAATGGCGTTGAGGTTCCCTGCGCGGCGGGCAACGTAGGCCAGCCGCCCCAGGAAATCGAGCAGGCTGCGCGCTGCCGGAGCCTGCTGCTTCCACACAGCCCGCTGCCGTTCAATCGTCTGCGCAACACAGGCACGCAATAACGCGCCGCGCGTATCCAGCTGCCGTATCTGCCTGACGCCCACCTGATCGACTACTTCTACCAGGCAGGAGAGTAGCAACGGACTGGTACAGAGCGTCTGCAAACGACTGGAGGTTATGACCTGCATGACCTGCCCTACCGTATGCTGCCAGGGACGGGCGGCGTTGAGCGAGGCCTCTTCGATGAACGCGCGCATCTGCTCCTCATCCAGAGGTCGAAGCTCCAGCCGCTCCAACCGGCCATCCTGCACCAGTTGTACCAGCGATGCCTGCGCGCGATAAACTTCCTCACGGCATGCCAGTACCATACGATTATCGCCCTGGCGTATCTCTTCCACCAGCTCATCCACAATCAACGACCGGGACTCGGCGTCAACTTCATCGAGGCCGTCGCAGAGCAAAAGCAGGCGTCCTTTCTCGCTCAGTCGTTGCAAAAACGGGCCGAGGTGCGTGAGGCCGGGCAGCCTGGTTTCGCGCAGGAAATCGAAGATGGTCACGACGGGAGATAACAGTTGCCCGGTCTCCGGGTCAGTTTGCAGGTGAGCCTTGAGGTAGAGAGCGTAGTGGGGCAACGGCACGTAAAGGGGAATGCGTTCGCGTCTCTTGCCCCGGCGATCTTGCGCGCTTTGATACAGGTATTCGCGCAGAGCCATCGTCTTGCCCATGCCCGGCTCGCCGGAGAGTAGCCAGAACGTATCCGGCAGGAGCAGATCAGCGACAGGAGCAGGCTGCACGGGGTTCGCAGAGGAATTCTGGGGCTGCGCCGGTACAGCATGCGCCAGGGGCAGGTAGCGCCGGTGGTACGGCTCCTGCGCGCTTGCGGCTTCGCGCAGATAAGCGCCAATGGCGCGGGGCCGGGCCAGCAGCCAGAAGAGCAGGCTAAAGACGACAAGGGCCACAACGAGAGCAATCAGGAACGCGGATGTGTGCAAGAGCGTCGTCAGTAAAACAAGCAACTGGCTCAGGGCCGGGCCGGTGGCATGGGACAGCCGGAGCAGCCAGATAATAAGAATGACAAGGCAGGCCAGGAGAGCAGTCACCCCCGCCCCCGATAGCATGCTGGCAAGCGCACGCGACGGTATGTGTCGTTTCGTAGAAGTCGCAGATTGTGGCGCGCTGAGCATTTTTCAGCAGGTTCCCTTTCAGCAAAGTTCACGTACCTGTGGACACAGTATAGCCCATTTGTTCGACTTGAACAAGCAGTACGGTATTTCTCTTTGCATGAAGCCATTCTAAGAAAAGAGACGTACACAGGAAAAAGATTTTAAATTTTTCCCTGTGACATACTGTATACAGAGAAAAAGGGCGCAAACTGTGAGCTATTTCACAGCTTTTCCGGGCATAATTTGCTTGACTGTACAGGTTAAAGCCTTTTGAACGTTACAACCCATACGTGCAAGCCGTTCATTATATGGATGACTTTACGGCTGCTCGCTTCAGACGATGTATTATCTCTCTGCCAGTATCTGTGATGTAAAAAAGAGGTGTTTATGGACGAGCCAACGCCCCGGCGCTCAGCGGAGCAACCGGATCACAACAATGATAGGGAAGTTCAACGCAAAACGCGCACCATCCCGTCTCGCCATCCGACTTCCGGCGTTCTGGAACGGCCTTCCGCACCGCCCCGGCTCATTCCGGCAGTTGCCGCCAGTATCGCGGCGATGGAAACACAACAGAAAACCGCTCACGACCATCCTGAGCTACAGGCCGCAACAGCAGACCCCGTAGAGGCGCAATCAACGGGGCCTGCCGTTCAGTCCCCGGAGGCTACCGGTACGAGCGCGGCAAAGGCGGAAGACCCCCGACAGGAAGAGAACTTCGCGCTGGCAGCCATAACAACCATCAAACTGCCAAAAGCCATGCCACCCGCGCCAAAAGCTGTACCGGTTGTAGAGCCAGCCCGCAGCCAGGGAGCAACAACCGCCTTTCCGCGCTGGCAGGCTGTTCTCTTCATTGCCCTGCTCTGCATCCTTGTTTTCAATGCCACTAACCTGAGCTTCACACAGTTTATTGGCCCGCAGGGATGGTCCTATGTGCTGGCTGGCCCGTCCAGTAGCAACAACAATGTCCTCGACAAGATCAAACAGCAACTGCACGCGACACCTACCGCGGAGACAACGGCGACGCGCGGAACGCAGATAACTCCTCAACAGTACATCAACCTGATTGTGCAGAATATGACGCTAGATCAGAAGATTGGCCAGATGATGCTGGTACAATTCGTTGGCCCGGAATATTCCTATGACATCAGTACCATGATTAGCCAGTACGATATCGGGGCAGTCCTGCTTTTCACGGCCAATAACAACATTATCAGCAAGCCACAGCTCACCGGGCTGATTCAGCAGATGCAGAAAAACAGCGCGGTGCCGTTGATTGTCGCCATCGATCAGGAAGGCGGCCTGGTAGATCGGCTGGCAAAGCTGGATGGGCCGCGTCCCTCGGAGACGACCATTGGCGCGACCAATGATCCCAGCCGCGCGCGGGAAGAAGGCGCGCAGGACGCGCAGGACCTGGCTTCATACGGCTTCAACCTGAATCTGGCCCCGGTGATCGATGTGAACTCGGTATACAACCCGCAACTGTACATGCGCACCTACGGCAACAACCCGGCGCTGGTGACGCGCATGGCGAGCGCGTATCTTCAGGGCCTGCAACAAAGCGGCAAGGTACTTGGCGCGTTGAAACATTTCCCCGGCCTGGGCGATGTCAGTACGGACCCGCATCTTGGCTTGCCGCGTCTCACGCGCCCTCTGGACCAGCTCGACGCCATTGACTGGGCGCCGTATCGCACGTTGATCGCCCAGGGCAATGTCCACGCTGTGCTGGTCACGCACGAAATCGTGCAGGCAGTCGATCCCACAACGATCTCATCGCTCTCCTATAAAGTTGTGACCGGAATACTGCGCGACCGCCTGGGATTTCAGGGGGTCATTATTACCGATAGCTTGACAATGGAAGGGATTAGCGCCTACTATACAGAGGCGCAGGCAGCAGTCATGGCCATTCAGGCAGGCGACGATCTACTGATGGGCGCCGCAACTCCATCCGATGTCGCGGCTATGGTTGAGGGCATCAAACAGGCAGTCAATAACGGGCAGATCAGCCAGCAGCGCATCGATGACTCGGTGCGCCGCATTCTGATGCTGAAATATCAAATGGGGTTGCTGCCTTTGCCGACCAGTTAGAAAGAAAGCGTATGTTACACTCAAGCACGGAGAATATCGAACGCGAAAAACTCTGGACAATCCTGACAATCGCTCTGATCGTTGTAGAGACGCTGCTGGTGACGCTGGCGCTGGTACCGGCGCAGCTCTGGACGCGCCTGTTGCCACAATCGAGCAGCGCGGCCCTCGACGGGCCATTTCCCGCGCCCATCGCCCCCGTCATTACCGCCTTGCTCTATCTGTTGCCCGTCGCCATCGGCTACCTGACGCGCAACTGGCAGCGCGCCCTGCTCTACGCGACGCTGCCCGCGTGGATTGGCCTCGGCCTCTTCGTCATTGCTGCCACCTTCAAAGTCGGCACATTCTACCTCATCTCCGCCGATCACGTGACCGCCAACGTCAGCATCCTGGAACTTTTTGCGGCACTGGGGGGAATTGGCTGGCTGGGGCGTTCACTCTATAAAGTGAATTAGCTTATTGCAATCCCGGACAGGAAGCCAGGAAATGGTCTGATACCGGCCATTTCCCCCTGGAGAAAGTATACCTGTCAGGATCGAGAAGGCGCCGGCACATCGGTGTAGTTCCAATGGGCTAGAGAAACAGGATATGAAACAAGAGAATATACGAAACGGACAATCTGTGTTATGCTGAGACCGTTACGGCTGGTACGGCTGGTGACCGGCCAGTTAGAGGATAACAGGTATATCGCGCCATCAGAGGCGGCGAACGGGAGTGTAAGAGAAGTGGGAGATGTCAACAAATTCCAACATATGGAAGGTATGCTCTCGCCGGTTGCCAGTGAGACGCTGGTGGAACCTGCCCCCGAAGCCGAAAACGGTAGCAAGAGCGGCAAACTGCCGGGCAGTGAGGTAGAGGCACGGCACCTGCTGAGACGCACGCCCAATAGCTACCTGCTCAACCAGATATATGGACTCTGGGTCTTTATTTCCCTCTTCCTGCTCACCGTCATCGTCACGCGCAAAGTCTCCGTTGTGGAATACGGCGTCTACGCGGTGGTGATGGCCGCGTTCAACACCATCGCTTACATCGTCGCCTTCGGCCTGGAAGATGCCACGACAACGTTTGTGCCGCGCGTCTTTGCCGAGCATGGGCGAGCATCCGCCGCCAACCTGATACGCCGTCTGCTCGCGCTGCGCATCGTCATCCTGAGCGCCAGCGCCGTCATCATGCTCTTCGGCATGCCCGTGCTGGCAAACATTATCGACGCTATCCCCATCAGCGGCACAGCGGCAATGGCTTCCAGTATGCGCGACCCGCAGTTGATCGGCCATATCGCGCCCATCGCCGTCTACGTGGTGGGCAACGGCATCAGCAGCCTCTTCACCTCCGTCTGTGCCGCGCTCATGCGCATGCGTTTCGTCTTCATCGCAGGCAGCATCGCCCAGTTCGCCATCCTTGCGCTGAGCTTCATAGTCTTGCAAATGGGTTGGGGCATCGACGGCGTCCTCTGGGTTCTCGCCGTCATCTCGCTGCTCACCGCTCTGGCCTTTGTGGCCTGGCTCGCACCCATACTCTTCCTGCGTGGCGAAAGCTACAGGCAGTCGCTCAAACCGGTGCTTGATCTCGGCCTCTCGGCATGGCTGACCAACCTGGTCTCCGGCGCGCTGCTCAAGCAGGTGTCTATCATCCTGCTCGGCTACTTCGCCATCTCGCTGGTGGAGATCGGCTACTTCAATCTTTCGTTCCAGCTTGCGCATGCCGCCAGCCTGCTGCTCGTCTCCGGCTTCGGCGGCGTCGGCGTGGCCGCCCTGGCCGCCGCCTACGTCGGCCACAACTCCGCACGACTGGCGCGGGCCTGGCAGGCGCTGATCAAGATCGAGACGCTGCTGGCCGCGCCGGGCCTCGTCTTCTGCCTCTTCAACGCGCAGAACGTCGCCCACGCCCTCTACGGCAGCAGCTACGATCCGGTTGGCCCGCTGCTGGCGATTTTCCTGTTCTTCAACATTCTGGTGCGCGTCCTCGGCACCACCATCCATCAATCCACGCTCTACGTCGTCGGCAAGCCCCGGCTGGTCGTGCTGGGCCAGTGGCTGGGCCTGCTCGCCGTCGCGCTCATCGGCATCATCCTCATCCCGCGCTGGGGTCCCGCCGGTGCGCTCGTCGCCGACGGTATCTCGCAACTGCTTACCGGCGCGCTGCTGCTCGCCTTCCTCTGGAACGTCCTGCCGCGCAAATACCCGCTCGGCTTCACCCTGCGTTTCCTGCTTGCCCTCGTCCTTGCCGCCCTGCCGGGCATCCTCTGGCACCCGGAGAGCCGCCCCCTGCTCATCCTCTCCGGCCTCATCTTCCTCATCCTCTGCGCCGCCCTCCTCACCCTCATCCGCCCTCTGACAACAGAGGATATGGAGATGATCGGAACGCTGAATCCAAAGCTGGTGAAATATCTCAAATGGTTCGCGAGAACCCAAAGGGTAGTGACAGGCAAAGGGTAAAATGCTATAATAGATGAGGTTTCAGAGCCAGTCGAGAATTTACAAGACTCTGTGAAGCAAGCAGCTTTTAATCATAGCCTCCTTTATCTGCTTCAAACTCTAGATTACAGAGTTATTACTGTTACTATTGATAAACTGGAACACAATCAACGATATCAGGTATGGCGGTTTGATCCTTATCACTACTGTTTAACTGTTATGGTTGAGCGATACTTGCTCTGGCTAAAAATTCAAAATGCCGTCGGTGATGTGATGGCTGAATCCAGAGGAGGGAAGCCGGACATACGCTTGAAGGACTCATTCCAGAGAGTGTTTACTAATGGTTCTGATTTTGTAACGCCTGAGATGTTTATGACCTATCTGACAAGTAAGCAACTGAAAATGAAACCAAAAAGCGACAATATTGCTGGTCTTCAACTAGCTGATCTTATTGCGCACCCTAGTTTCCACGTGATGCTAGCATATCGTGCGGGCAAACCACTTACTGACAACTTTGGAGGAAAAATAGGGAAGATTCTTGAGGATAGTAAATACATTCGGAGCTTCAGTGGGCAGATAGATGGTTGGGGAAGGAAATGGTTACCATAAAAAAACGGCCACGAGGGCCGCGAAGGCAAAAACCTTCAACCTCCAGCACAAGCTGGATTACTTAGATGATAACACAAACAGCGAACAAAGTCAACATTTGTAAACGCGAGTTCCGGAGCAGTTGTCATGGATATGAAAGACAGAAAGTAATATTACTCCTGCGGCACAGCATAGACGGCGGTGCCGTAGCAGAGAACTTCGGTGACGCCGGGGGCAATTTCGGTGGCATCGTAGCGCACACCGATCAGGCCATTGGCCCCTAACTGCTGCGCGTGCTGAATCATCAGTTCGTAGGCATCCTCGCGCGTCTGCTCGCATAACTGTGTGTAGATGGAGATATTGCCGCCTACAAGTTGCTGGAACGCAGCCCCGATATTGCCCACGACGCTGCGCGAGCGCACAATAATACCACGCACGACGCCAAATTGACGCACGACCCGGTATCCCGCCAGTTCAAAGCCGGTTGTTACAAGATTGTGATCCATATATTCCTCCAACGGTTGTGATATTTCAAATGTACCACTACTTATAACGCACGGCAAGAGCTTTTTGCTAGAGAACTGGCATAAGAAACATGGCCGGGTGACAGAGATTTCGTCCTGGTTTAACGGTATACTTTTCCGGGACGCAAGCGGCAGAAACTGGCATCTTTCTCAATCTCCCGATCGGGATGAAAATCAGGGAACTGTTTTCAACTCCAACTGTTTGCTCTCGCCGCTCTCCCCGCCTGTCACCGGCTTCGTTCGTTTCCAGGGCCAGCCGACCTGAGCGCAGAGCAGGCAGAGAACGGAGAAAAACCCGGCAATCAGGGTGGTGTGGACAAGAGCCGCTAAAAGCTGGCCTTCCGTCCAGACATTGAACATGCCGCTGATGGCCTGCAAGGTAATCAGCACGAAGGCCCACCGACTCGTCCGGACGATGTCGCGGCGCTCGCGATAACGGCGCGTGGCAACAACGAGCAGGGCAAGGACAAGCAGCCAGAGCAGTCCGGCAAAGTAGCGATGCAGGAGTTGAATACCGGCCAGCGATGTGAGGCCGGGTACATAGGTCGGGCTACAGGCAGGAAACTGTGGGCCGCAGGCCGCCACCGCCCCGCTATGTTCAACCAGCGCGCCCGTATAGACGACGATATAGGTGTAGACCGCCAGACCCCAGGCCAGTCCCTGTAGCCCCCGACCTGCCGCCTGAGCGCGCGTCTCCTCCGGCTCCTTGCCAGATTGAAACAGCCGCACCGTTAGCAAAATCACGCCGGCAAAGGCGATCAGGGCGAGGCCAAAGTGAATGGAGAGCAGCCAGGTGAGCGCCCATGTCCCTTCGTAGATGACGGTCAGCGCGCCCAGCACGCCCTGTAAAACGACAAAGAGCAGGCTGAGAAAAGCAAAGAGCTTCGCCTGGAAATCTTTGCGATAGAGCAACCACGTCCAGACGGCCAGGATCAATACCAGAAAGCCATCGAGGCCCGACATGACGCGATGACTGTACTCAATCACGCCTGCGATAGTGATGACGCCGGGAATAATTTCTCCGTGACAGAACGGCCAGGTGTTGCCGCAACCATGTCCCGATCCGGTGGTTGTCACCAGCACTCCCAGCAACACCATCACATACGCCAGAATAGCAGTGATGACAGAAAATATGCGTATCAAACGTCCTGTATTCACAGTTCCATTTCAACCTCTCTAAAATACTTCGTCCCATGCTGACAAACAACGGCGGACGAAAGCAAACCTCTATCTGAGCATAACGGAAGATGGGGCAAAAGTCAAAGTTTTTCGCCAGTCCCCTACCCTTTCGCTATTGACCTTCCTTCATCGCTCTCGCATAATATAACATATATCTCTACCATCTTTCATCGGCACGAGTATCTATGCGAAAAAAGAGATTGCAGCCACTTGATCCGAGGCTGGTCATTCAGGCGTATGCACGGGGTATTTTTCCGATGGCCGAGCCAGATGGGCGTATCTTCTGGTACGCGCCCGACCCTCGCGCCATTCTGGAACATGCCAACCTGCGCGTTTCGCGCTCGCTGCGTGCCACTCTACGAAAGAATACGTATGAGATACGGATGGATAGCGCATTCGAGGCCGTCATGCGCTGCTGCGCCGCGCGAGCGGAGACATGGATCAACGAAGCCTTTATCGAAGCCTATACCACGCTGCACGCTGCCGGGCTGGCGCACAGTGTTGAAGCATGGAAAGATGGTCTGCTTGTCGGCGGCCTCTACGGAGTCGCCCTGGGCGGCGCGTTCATGGGTGAAAGCATGTTTTCGCGCGCCACCGACGCCTCAAAGGTCTGCCTCGTCGCCCTGGTCGAACACCTCAAAGCGCGCGGCTACACGCTGCACGATACGCAGTTTCTCACGCCCCACCTTGCCTCGCTCGGCGTCACCGAGATTCCGCGCCGCGAATACGAGCGCCGCCTGGCTAAGGCGCTGCAATTGCGCTGTAGCTGGTAATGTCGGCTTTTCCCCTGTGGTGTCCGCGTGGCCGATCAATCGGCGCCTACGAGATGATACTACTGCTCGATTCTTCCAGCGCAGCCTCCTCCTCCAGTTCCTCCTGCATCTTCTGGTCGGCGATCTTCGCCTTTGCCTCCATCTGCCCAAGCCAGCGAAAGAAGAGTGGGGTCATGACGAGCAGGTCAACGAGGCCGGGAATCATCAGGAAGGTGCCACCCATCGCCTGTAAGGGGTAGGCGGTGATGCCGAGCCGAACCAGAGGGGCGGGAATCTGGTAATAAGGATAGAAGACGACGCCGGTGAAGACGAGCAGGAAGGCGAAGACATCAACGGGCTGCCCATCGAGAAAGGCGTAGAGCATCTGCAACGGGTAGCTCAGGCGGCGCAACTCACGCACCGGCCCGATTAATGGCCACCAGTTGAGCAGGGAAGCCAGAAACAGGCTGAGCAGCTCGATATGGTAGACAGAACCGTGCTGGAGCGCGTAGTGGAAGGGGTTGGGCGCGTGCCAGAAGAAAAAGGTCAGATTAAAGATGAGCGAGGCGATAAACGGGCGCGTCAACTTGCTCAGGATACTGCGCGTCGGCGACCAGTGCAGTACCGGCTGCCAGAGCCACTCTGGACAGGCGAGCAAGAAGAGCGGCGCGCAAAGCGTCACCAGAAAGACCACCTGCACCATGTGCGCCACAAACAATTGCGTGCGCGCCAGCGTGTCAAATGGCGTGAGCAACAACAGCGCCATGATAACGATGCAGGTTCCAAAGGCAACAAGATGATGCGGTTTGATGACCGCTTGCTGTGGGTTCCGTCTCTGCCCGTAGCGGATACCCAGGCCGTAAAGCAGGCAGAGCAGCATGATAAAAATAAGCGCACCTGGACTCCAGTGCCAGGTCAGATTCAAACCCAGTATCATTTCCGGTCTCCGTGCTGAAAAGAGATCTATCGGGACGATGTTGTTCTCTGCGTAGTATAGGGCAAAGCGGCGGGGCTTGCAAATGCATCTGGGAGCAATGGGAAAGTTAATCAACTTCTAAGCTAGAAGTCGCTCTTGTAAGCGGCTTCTAATCCAGAAAGTGCATCTCAGGAGAAGCGGCATCCGTATAGATAGCAAATAGACCTGCAAGCAAGGTCGCGAATCGACAAGAGAGCCGCCAATGTGTTGCTCACAGCACTGACGACAAAAGAAGAGGAGCTTCGCTATTATGACAGAACATACCTACACCGCCAGTAATTGGGATATTGAGCGCCTGCTCTCACTGGGTTTCACCGAAGCAGAGGTGGGTCGTCTGGTCTATATGAGAAATCATGTAAGTGAACAAACTGAATACCGTGAAATCATGGAAGAAAAACATCGCATGAACTTTGTTCGCTGGCTGATCGAACATAACCGACTGAGCAAGTAACAGGCAAAAAGACAGAGGGACAGGAACCAGGCAGTAATGCCAGGACCCGGGCAGCATAGAAAAGAGTATCTTCTACACAGCCCGGGTCCTGGCATTACTGTATTGCCCGGGTTCCCTGAGCCATCGTCTCCAACTTCCACTTGCTTCTAACCCCATGCCTCCTGCTCATCTGGCTATCCAGTAATACAGAACTCGCCCGCATTTTTGCTGATACATTTTCTAAAAAACTGTCCCCATTTTGCCAGATCTGCGTTTTTATGGATACGTTTATTCCTATGGTAAGCTTTGCTCACAGAACCCGATAAGAGGATACAAATGGCTTTTAAGGAAACCGCTATGAAAAAACCTGTTCACGCCTCATCTCCTCCAGATGCGGACGAGGCCGAACTCGTGAGGGCAGCCCAGGCTGACCCTTCCGTATTCGCTCTCCTCTATCAACGCTACCTTCCACGTGTGTACCACTATGTGCGTGCGCGCCTGGAAAACGATGACGATGCGGCCGATCTGACCCAACAGATCTTTCTCCGGGCACTGGAGGCTCTCCCCGGCTACCAGCCACGCGGAGGCCCTTTCGTGGCCTGGCTTTTTCAGATTGCTCGCCATGCCATCATTGATCGGCATCGGCGTCGCAAAACCATCCTTTCCTGGGACGCCTTGCCGGTCCCGTTCCATAGCTCCAGCGGCTACCAGGATATGGATACTCAGCTTTTGCACCAGGAACGCCTGGTACAGCTCAAGACGCTGCTGGCCAGACTCGATTCCGGGCAGCGTGAACTCCTGGCTTTGCGTTTCGCCGCCGGGCTGAGCGCGCCGCAGATCGCTCTGGTGGTTGGCAAAAGCCCTGCTGCCGTGAAAAAACAACTCACCCGTCTTCTGCACACTCTCAAGGAGCAGTATCATGAACAATAAATCGCCACTGGATGCTCGTTATCCTGATCTGCTGGAGGGCCAGGACGATCCCGCTTTACGGGAACTCGTCAACGACCTGGATGCGCTCTATACTACCCCTCGCATTCCTGCTCAACTCCTCCATGCTCAGCAAAACCAACCATTCCACCTGGTCGCATCTCAGCATAAGCAAGAACCGCCGTCTGGAACCTTGCCTTTCACCACTAGCGCCCGGCGCTGGTCTCGCTTGAACACGCTGGCTGCGGCCCTGTTCGCCTTGCTGCTGGTTGGCGCGCTTGCCGGAATCTTTTCCGTCTTGCATCACCACAGTACACCTGCTCACCCCGGACCCAGCCCGACGTCGAGTACCCTGCCTGCACCCACACCTACACCGGGCATCGCGCTTGGCCCGCGAGCCTGCCCTGCTCAGGTAGCGACCCCCGCCTACTGGGAACCGATCATCAGCCCCTACGCCTATGGTGGCCCCCATCACGTCGAGTCGGTCAGTTGCGCCAACATCATGGGTACTCCCTCGCTCCAGGCCCTGGTGACCGTTCGTCGCGGGGACGACAGTCGTACACTGGATGTCTTTGTCTTCAGCAACATTACGAATGCTCATCCAACCAGAGTTTTTCAGGTGATGGGACTCGTGCAGGGTGAGGCAAAAATCAGCCACTACAACACCGTGATGACTGCCCAGGCCGACGAACTCTCCTCGCTCAACAGGGGCAAATCGGTCTCCGCTATGCAGGCAGACCTTTTTCGCGAATTCAAATGGTCGCAGCGTGCAGGGACACTGGTGCAAACGGTCTTTCCCGGTATGTTCCCCGATATGACGCGCTACCAGGCCGAAGCCGATCAGCTTCAGGTCAATCAGGGACATCAACCGTGGAAACTCAGCGCAACTCAGGTGGCCACCGCGCTGGCAGTGAACTTGCTCAACTGGTCTTCCAATGCTTCTTCCACGCTGCTGAGCGGCGGAGGGGCGCATGATGTCAGTGCCGTCGTGCGAGTCAGAAACGCTGGACTGGAAGGGGGAAGCATCAACGTCACGCTCTCACGGCTGGAAGGCAACAGCAACGGCGGCATCTGGGAAGTGATCTCCGTTACTGCTTCAGGACTCTCGATCACCAGTCCTGTTCCGTCTTCTCAGATCAGCAGCCCGGTGCAGGTGAACGGAACAGGTTCGGCGTTTGAGGGGGTGATCGGCAAAGTGACCGTCCTCGATCATCTGTATCAGCCCCTCGGACACGCACAGGCCACCGGGGCTATCGGGATGGGTCCAACCTCCTTCTCAACCGTCGTGGACTATCAGTCCACCTTCCCGGCGGGGACACAGGAAGGGATATTGCTTCTCTCCGTCACCAGCAATGCGAATGGTTCGATTGCTGCTGCGGTGATGGAAAAGGTGCTGATCAAGGGAGTATCCGGGGCCGTGTGATCTCCCCTCATCAGCGCGCCATGAAGGCGAGAGGCTCACCCGGTTTTTACTCATCAACTGTCGCTTCAATCCTGGCCCACGTCGCTAAGGCCCGGGCAAGAGCCGAGCAAGATGTTCGACCTTTGCCCGGGCCTTTTGCTCGCTCCTACAAGAACGGATGTTTATTACCTGACCCTTTTCGTTCTATCCACCACAGGAGCTTGCTGGCCGAAGAGGGCGGGGGTTCTGCATGTTTCAGCATTTATATATAATATCAATCTCTATATATAAAGGAATTGGATTATTTGCCAGCCGTCTCCAGCCCAAGCCCCTGCCGGACTTCCAGGAAACGGATGATGTCCTCGCGGCTCAGGACACCCACCAGGTGACCGTCCTCGACCACTGGCAGTTGATTCACATTGTGCGTGGCCATCAGAGCCACCACCTCGTTTAAGCTTTGCTCTGGTGTCGCCGTGTGTAACCTCTCCAGCGGCAGCATGGCCCATCCCACCAGTGTCTGCTCCCATTGCTCACGAGGGAGATGACGAATATCGCTGAGGGTAATCAAGCCAGCCAGTTGCTCGCCCTGGACGACAAAGACGCTGCGCAGGCCACGAGGCAAAAGCACCTCATCCACCAGCTTCTGTACTGCAATGTTAGCGGAAATGGTGACAGGGCTGGCATTCATCACCTGCCTGACAGTGACACCTTTCAACATGGTCTCCAGTACCATCTGCGAGTTCGCCGCTTGCGCTCCATTGAGCAAGAACCAGCCAATTAAGCCGAACCAGATGCCATCAATGAGATCAACAGTAAAGAACAACCAGATGCCGGTGAAAATGAGCAGGTAGGCGATCACCTGGCCCAGCAACGTGGCAACCCGGGTTGCGGTGCGCAGATTGCCACTGATCTTCCAGATGATGGAGCGTAAAACACGCCCCCCATCCAGAGGAAAACCCGGCACCAGGTTGAAGACCCCCAGCAGTACATTGGTCAGCGCCAGGTAGGCCAGAAGCGCCGCCAGCGGGGAGCTGGCACCTGCCAGAGCCAGCCAGAACAGGTAGGCCAAACCACCGATCAGCAAGCTGGTGATCGGACCCACAAAAGCCATCTGGAACTCGACGCCCGCACTCTTCGGCTCTTGCTCAAGATCAGAAACGCCGCCAAAGATGAACAAGGTGATGTTTTTCACTGGCAAGCCGCGCGCCCTGGCCACCAGCGAGTGCGCCAGTTCATGGGCCAGCACCGAGGCGAAGAGCAGCAGCGCCGCGAGCAATCCGACCAGCCAGTAGGTAAGGGCTGCCCAGCCAGGATAGCTGGCGGAAAACCAGCTTTCAGCAGACCAACTGATGAGGACTACAATAATGAGCCAGCTGACATGGACCCTGATCTCGATGCCAGCAATGGTGCCAATGCGCAATGAACCAGGCATCTCTTTCCTCCCTCCGTCTCAAATGGTTGTGCAAGAAGTTGATGTGCAAGGAGTTGAAAAGAAGCAGGTAGCTCACAGGTGGGGCAGCTTCTTTTCATGCACTTCCCTACTCACAGCTTGTTGCGACGCAGGCAGTTCCTCGGGAGGGAACAGTTCATGAAAAGCTCCAACATGAAGGAGTTCATCACGAAATTGTTCCAGCCATTCCAGCAGCTCATAAGCTTGTTCGGCGGTGAGGGTGACCGTCTGCTTCTGGTCGTCGGTGATAGAGTAAGTGATCTCCTCGACGATAGGAAATTTCACTTTTTCAAAGTACGCCATGTTCTGCCTCACTTTCCGGCTGTTTCAGCCCGTAGACCTTTCCATGTGTTCTACGCAGCTGTGCTTTTTGCTAATCCCCATACACCCATTCCATCAACTCACACTGGTAACTCTATCGTTACTCTATCTGCCAGAGATTACATTCTAATCACAAAGCAGGTCGGGGAAATCACAGAATAAGCACAGCTTTTTCTCTCTTTTTGCTCAATACGCCCGGTTTGACTCCCAGATGGTCTGTTATAATGAAGGGGACAACAAAGCGAAGGGCGTGGCTTTTACCGCGAGTAGCCATGCCCTTGCTGCTGGCTTTGCTAGCCCTGGGCTTTGTCGCGGTGAATACAGGAATGGCGAACTCTTCAACCCCACTGCGTCCGGTCACAGTTTCCACGCAGCGGGCCGATTCTGCTCCCGCCTTGATCGCCTATAATGGAACGATCTATGTCGGCTGGACGGGCCGGAATACAGCTCACAACCTGAATCTGATGACCTACGACCAGAGCAGCAAGACCTTTGGCCCGGCCATTGTCCTCACCGATACCACACTGGTGGGAGCAGGCCCCAGTCTGGCAATTTTTAACGGCAATCTCTGCGTCGCGTGGATGGGAACGGATCATCACCTCAATATCGCGTTCTTTAAGCCGGGTGACCCGACGCATCTGGCCAACAAAGTGACCTTGAGCGAGTCCTCCTACCAGGCTCCCTCGATTGCTGTCTTCAATGGTCGTCTCTACCTGAGCTGGAGAGGCACCGATGGTCACCTCAACATCATCTCCTCGGCTGATGCCAGCACCTTCAACACGAAGGTCACCTACAACATCATGGTCAGGACCAGCCCGACACTGGCCGCGAAGAATTACCTGTTTGTGGCGTGGGAAGATACCAGCGCCAGCTCGCATATTGTGTTTGCACAATATAATCCGTCGAACCCACCGGTTCTGAACGCAGTGGTCGCCGTTGCCTCGACCAGCGAGCTTCCCGTGAGCCTCTTCCCGGCAGGTGTTCCCAATCCGTACCTCAGAGTCGCCTGGCGCACGGCTACGGATGCGCATATCCGCCTGGCCATCTTCGAGGGAGGTCAGTACCTGCACAATCCCGTCTACACAGCAGAAACCACACCCTATGGCCCCGCGCTGTACGCACCGTATGTCGCCTGGATGGGGACTAATGCGGCCCAGAGCATCAATATCGCCCAGGTCAACATCTAGCTCCCGGTTTCGTCTATGGGAAAAGCCCCGGCCCTTTTAATGGGGGTGGGGCTTTTCAGGAGAGATGCGTTTGGCTAGCTCAGCCTTTCCCCGCAAATGTGGGATGACTCATGTCTGTGTTGAACCCTCTGAAAAGGGAACGATATTTTCTCGACCGGAGCAGCTCTTC
>Ga0209581_1001225_pt1 | contig 32254 bp, 44 predicted proteins | sample Coa_R2_FD_187160 | JGI IMG/M metagenome (GOLD analysis project Ga0209581, IMG submission 187160) | Surface soil microbial communities from Centralia Pennsylvania, which are recovering from an underground coalmine fire - Coalmine... | ecosystem: Environmental > Terrestrial > Soil > Unclassified ...
CGCCGCCTGAGTTTCACCTCCAAGACCTCTCCGAATACGCACGATTTGTGGTGGAGACCTTTCAGACCCCTTCACTGATTCAGAATGAGTTAGCTTGCCGCCGACCCCATCAACTGCGAAAGACGGGTTAGCTTGCCGCCGACCCCATCAACTGCGAAAGACGGGTTAGCCCACAGGCCCTGGACCGATGCCTGTCGGCCACCCGAATATTAGCCTCACCACCGGCGAGCCTGGGAGGTACCGGGATATTCAACCTTCCATGAACCGTATTGGGCCTTACTCGGGCGGCGGGGTTACCACATCTTCGTAGGCGTGCGCGCGGGTGAGGTGATCGCGGAAGACGGCCAGCGCCTGGTCGTAGAGGTCGCGGGGAATGGCGATGTCCTGGTCCCAGCAGCCCAGTTGCTGGTAGCGCTCGATGGCGGCGGTGAGCGCCGCTTCGTGGATTCCCGGAAAGAAGGCTTGCTCGACGCGCGCCACCTCGCGGGCGGAGGTTTCGCGCGCCCAGGCGCGCGAGCGGCGGTAGGCCCGCACGAAGGCCCGGGCGGTTTCCGTTTCCAGGAACGCGCGCGAGGCGCACAAGCTGCTGAAGGCCACCGGCGGCATGGCGGCGCCCACCGAGACGACGACGTGTCCGCCGCCTTCGTGTTCCAACTGCTGGGCAGCGGGGCCCTGCAGGTGGACGTAATCGCCCTGGCCGGCACGAAACGCCGCCGCCATCTCCTCGGGCGTCCCGGCATCCGCTGCGCGGATCTCTCCCCAGTCCAGGCCGTTCCAACGGGCGGCGAATTGGAGCATCACCAGCGGCTGAAGGCCGTGATCCGCGAGTAGAGTTTTCCCCTGGAGGCCGACCCATTGAAAGCCGGGCTCGGGCTTGCGCGCAACCAGGAAGAAGCCGTCGCGACGATTGATCTGCGCGAAGTGCACCGGCAGGTCCGCGATGCCGGCTTCCATGGGCTTCCAGTTGGAGGAAACGGCCGACTGCATGATATCCACCGCACCCGCGCGGATCAGTTCGTGCGAACGCTCCCCGGGCTGAAGCACGCTGTATTCGGCCTCAATACCTTCCTCGCGCAGGAAGCCCGCCGCCATGGCGCCGATCACCGGGCTGTAGAAAGCGGAGTGGCGCGAGACCTTGACGCGGAGGAGAGTCATAGAGATTACCGGCGGGTGTAGCTGACGTAGGCGAAATGCCGGCTGTCCGGCGACCAGGAATTCACGTTGATGGTTCCCTGCCCCCCGTAAAAGCGGCCGATGACCTCGATCTTGCCGCCCCTGGCGGGCATGCGCCGCAGGAGCACGCTCTTGTCCGGGGGGTGGCCCCTGGTGCCCTTTTCGAAAGAGAGAAACACGATCCACTTTCCGTCCGGCGAGGGATGCGGGAACCAGTCCTCGTATTCGTCGCGCGTGATGCGCTCGGCGCGGGCGTCCTCCGGACCCGCGCCCTCAGCGGGGATGCGCCAGATGTCCCAACTGCCGGAACGGTCGGAATTGAAGTAGATCCACTGGCCGTCGGGCGAGTAGTCCGGGCCGTCGTCGTAGGCGGGGCTGGTGGTCAGGCGCTTCTCCGGGCCGCCTTCGAAGGAGATGGCGTAGAGATCGAAATTGCCGTCCCGCTGCGCGCAATAGGCCAGCGTGCGGCCGTCTGGCGACCAGCCGTGAAAGTAGCTGGGCGTCTTTTCGGTGATTTGCCGCGGCGCGCCGCCGGCGGCGGGCAGCACGTAGATCTGCCGGGCAGAGATAGCGATCCATCGGCCGTCGCGCGAGATGCCGTGGTCGTTGTTGATGCCCCGGATCTCGCCGGTGGGCACTTCGGTGGGTTCGCCGCCCTCCACCGGGATGCGCCACAGCTTGCCCTCCGAGTTGAGCAGCAGATACTTACCGTCGGGAGACCAGTTGGGCGCCTCGAAGATGCGCGGCGAGGAGTAGACTACGCGGGCATGGCTCCCGTCGCGGTCCACGATGGTGATGTGGCTGTCGGCGGGCAGACGCGGCTGCGCCAGGGCAGCGGAAGCGAGCAGGGTGAAGAGGATCGCGCGCACGGCTCCGCCTACGGGATCAGCTTTTGATCCTGCATCCATTGTTTCAGCCGGTCCGGCCAGGTGGCCACGGGCAGGGCCGAGGGGCGCATGCCGAAGCCGTGTCCGCCGCTGGCGTAGATGTGCATCTCCGCGGGCACTCCCTGTTTCTCCAGGTCCAGGTACAGGTTCACGGTAGTGACCACGTGCGAGCGGTCGTTGTCGGCGCAGACCAGGAACGTGGGGGGCGCGTCCTTGGGCACGGTGATGGTCCCGGGCCGGTAGCCGGGGTAGACCACCACCGCAAAATCCGGGCGGGAGCTGACACGGTCAATGGGGTCGGCGGCAGCCGGAACACCCGCATCGAAGCGCGTTTCGATGAGCGCCGCGACTTCGCCGCCGGCCGAGAATCCCATGAATCCGATGCGCGCGGGGTTCACGCGCCACTCCGCGGCGCGGCTGCGCACCAAGCGCATGGCGCGGGCGGCATCGGCCAGGGCGTGCTGCTGCACGGTGTAATGCGAGCCGGGGGCGCGCGCCAGGCGGTACTTCAGCACGAAAGCGGCGATGCCGTTCTGGTTGAGCCAGCCGGCGATCTCCCAGCCCTCCTTATCGATGACGAGCTGCGAGTGGCCGCCTCCGGGGGCCACCACCACGGCCGTACCATTGGCCTTTTCCGCGGGCGGCAGAAACACGAAAATCGACGGGTAGTGCACCACGGTGAAGCGCTTGGGGAGCCGGGGATTGTCCGAGGGCTGCGAAACCTCCGGAGCGGTTTCGCCTTCCGAACCGGGCGCGCCGTTGGGCCACAGGCGGATCTCCTCTCCGCGCTCGGCCGCAAATGCCGCGGCGCACACCAGAAAACAGACAGCCGGCAGGCGAGACTTCATGGGAGTGGCCTCAGTGTATCACAGCGAACCCGGCGGGCCGTTTCAGCGCGCGGGAACGGCGTGCTGTTTCACATAGTCTTCCACGCGCGAGTGAGGCGGTCCGATGTAGTGGAAGGCTTCGGCATATTCCACTCCGTAGCGTTTGCCCAACTCACGGTTGCCGGCCAGCAGGAATTCGCGGATGTAGTTGCGGTCGGCCGTGCGGTCGTCGCCGCCCAGCAGGGGCAACGTCTTTCCCTGTTTGGCCAGCTCCGCCCGCAGCTTGGAACCGTGATGGCCGCCCGGCCCCTTGGCGACGTTGCACAGGTTGGCGTCGATCTTGGTTTCGACGGTGGCGGTGATATCCACCACGCGGGTGATGGTAGGGTGACGGGCGTAATAATACTTCTCGCTGACGGCGTGGGTCTTCAGCCCAGCGTAGAGCTGCTCGGGATAGTCGTGCACGCGGCCGGCCATCCAGCAGGCGGCTTCCACGCACTGCCCGAGCACGTAGTGATCCGGATTCTCCTCGTCGTGCGCCCAGGGATCATAGCAGAAGACAGTGTTCACGCGCAGCATGCGGAACAGCAGGATAAAGCGGCTGATGAGCTCGTTGCGCGAGATGTCCGCCATGCGGTGGTTGTTGTAGTTCAGCGAGAAGTGGTGCTTGAGGCCGAGCACGCGGGTCTGCTCGTCCACTTCGCGCTCGTTGCGCAGGACGTTTTCGCCGATGGTGCCGGGCTCGCCGACGTCATCGCCCATGTCGTCGTTGGTGGCGCGGACCATGTATCCGGTGTAGCCCTCCCGGATAAGCTTGGCCACTGTGCCGGCGCACAGCAGAGCCACGTCGTCGGAGTGTGGCTGGATGGCGGCCAATACCTTGCCCTTGTGCGGCGTGCCGGACTGCGGGCGCTCAAGAAAGGGAGCAGGAGGGGCGGTCTGCGCCGTGGCGGGCGAGAGTTTCGAGACCGCCAGTCCGGCCAGCATGCGGGTGAAGAAGTCGCGTCTCTGCATGAACCGTATCTTACAGCGGGACCGCTCCCGGTGGTCGCGGCTCGGTTACATTTTCGTTATCCAACTTCGACGCGGCGGACCAGGATGGCTTTGTGTTCCCGGCCATCGGCGCCGGGGCGCTTGAACCAGGAGTAGGCGATCAGGAAGCTATGGGCGTTGAGGGCGTGCAGGCTGGTGTAGCCGCACGAGTCCGCGCTGAGGTTGGCAGAGGTAACCGGCACGAGGGTATAGGGCTCGGTCCAGCGCTCGCCCCGGCCGTCGAAACTGAAGCGGAGGTCCACGCCCGGCCGGCCGGAACTGAGAACCAGCACCCCGTTCCGCAGCAGGAGCAGGCGAGGCAGCACGCCGGTCCTGGTGAAGGCTAGCGGGCGGCTCCAGGTTTTGCCGTCGTCCCGGGAGCGGCTCAGATACATGGGGCCGACGCCCAGTCCGTCTGTGGTGCGCAGAACGGTGAGCAGCGAAGTGTCCCGCAGAATCTCGTAGGCGGGCTCGGTGAAGCCGCCACGTTCCGCGCCGTGGGAATCGGCTTGGAGATCGGGCTCGTAGAGGATGCGCCCCCGGACGTCCCAGGATCCTCCGGAATCCGTGGAGCGGTAGAAGAAGGCATTGCTGGGAAAATTCTTCTGGCCCTCGAGGTAGCCGGGATAGATGCCGGCGAGCAGAGAACCGTCACGGAGGACGCGCATGTCGCCCCACCAGACGATGGGGAACAGGCCGCGCAGGGAGTAGCGCAGAGCCTGAGGATCGTTCAGGCGGCCGTATTCCTCGACCCATTCCGCGGCGCCCTTCGCCAGGCGGGAACACCAGACCGCGCGCAGCTTTTCTGGCAGTTCGGGCAACCGGTAGAAGGTGGTGAGGCCGTCGTTGTAGGAGCCGGGGTGGGAACCCACGGGCCGCGGCAACGAGAGGTCAGCGACCTGGAAGGGCCGGGGCGTGATCACCTGTAAGCGGTCGCCGTTGGGGAGCAGGAGCGCCGCGTCGCCGCGGGTGTCCGCGTCCGCGCGCCAGGTGCGGCCCTGGTCCGCGGAGACGTAGGAGTTTGGGACGGCGGCAGGCAGGCCGTAGGCCTCCGCGGCATCGTCATGCACGCTGAAACGCACGGCAATACGCCCGTCCCGGAGAGGATGGAAGCTGGGGAACTGGAAGTGTCCCCAGCGCTTCTCTTCCGCGGGAGCCTCGGCCACCAGGCGCGGTTCGCCGATGAGGACATGCGGCTTTTGGGCGGCCACGGCGGCGGCCAGAGGACTCACCAGGAAGCTTCGGCGGCGCATGCGTTTCTGACAGGGCCGGGCTGAGTGCGATTCGAACGCACATTGCTCACCGGATGCGGTGGGATCTTGACGTTAGAAGATCAGCCAGCCCTCCGCGTCATGGTATCAAAGCGGGCGTCGGCCTATGTGGATGTAGTTGGCCACGTGGGAGGAGATGCGATCCTCACGCAGGCTACTGATCCGATCTTTCTGGAACGCTTTCAGCCTCCCCTGACGGCGCTCCAACCAGGGGCCGCGCTGTTTCCGCCGGGAATGCCGGCTGTGAGGGGCCGCGCTGCGCCTGGGATGAACGGCAGGCGCGCGGGAAAGGTTCGGGACGCGCACTTGCGCCGCGGCGATCATCTGCCGGGCTTCGGCGAGCAGTTCCTTATTTTCGCCATTCAGGGCGATCGCGATCAGGAGGTCGTATAACTGGAGGTTGGGTACCCTTCCCGGACGCCGGAGGTTCTCGTCCAGCCGGATGGCCGCGCGGGTGAAGTCGAATGCCTCCCGGTAGCGGCGCTGCGTTTCGGCCAGACGATCCACCTCAGCCTTCTTCTCCGCGGTCGGCTGATGAGTGACACCCCGCAACAAGTGTCGCACACCCGCCCTGACAAACGGAGTGAGCTCCTTAGGGTGCACGTTGTCGAGCGTCTCCGCGTTGAAAGGACCCGGAAAGGTCCGCCGGTCGTGACGAAGCTGAGATTTGCGCCTTCGTTTGACACGAAAGCGGGGATTCCCAAGCAACGAATACCGCACGCGCCGGTTGAGCGGGCCGATGAGGTAGAGGGCCGCGACGGCGGAGCAACCCAGGGAACTGAGCAGCCACGTACGGCGGCCCATCAGTTCCACCGCGTCCGGGTGATTGCTGGCGGGACGGCCGGATTCCGGCGCCGAGGACCAGGTGAGGGCCAGGCCCAGGATCCAGCCGGCCAGCAGGGTGACGCACGCGGCATGGATCAGCGCTTCGGCCGTGAGGTTCTCCCCGGCCCAGAGAAGCCGCGTGCAGGCTACCGCCATGCGCACGACCGGCACCGTGAGGGCCAGCGCGGCCACGAGCAACGCGGCGCAGAGCACGCCCAGCGGGTCCATCGCGGCATCGCCGCGGACGCCTTGAGAGAGACAGGCGACCCAGGGCTCGTTCCGGGGCAACGGCCAGACCCACACCGGGAGACTCTCGCGCGTGGGATGGAGGCCCTGGGGAGGCTGCCAGACCGCGCGGCAACGGCGGATCAGGGCGCGCCGCGAGAGCCACAGATAGAAGACACCGCCGGACAGCAAGAGCAGCCACACCGTCCAGGCCCAAAAGCCGTTGACGGCAAATTCCAGGCCGAACAGCTTGAGCGGCACACGTTCGGCGATGGCGCGCGTTTCCGCGAACCGGTGGAGGGCGGCACGCTGTTTCTTCGGCAGACTGCGTTCCGCTTCCTCGATGGCGAAGCGGAGGTCGGAGAGCAGGTTCGGCGGCGCCTCTCGCAGCGCTTCCTGATAGCCCCGCGGATCGGCCGCGGCCTTATCCGCCAGTTTCTCAAGTTCCTGGTTTCGCTCTTTATCGCCCTTCTTTCTCTGTGCCAGCAAATTGCCGGAGACGCGCCGGCCCAGGGTGCCGAGGGCTTTCTCGGCCCTGGTCTGGACCGCTCTTCCGGAGGCCAGGGCAGCTCGGTAGGTGTTTATGCGATCGTTCATTCCCACCCAGGACTGAATGAGCGCCGCAAACAGGATGATGGCGTACTTGGTGGCGGCCGAAACGCTGTCGCGCGCCGCCTTCCACTCATCGCGGGCCGTACCCTGCTGATCCATGCGCCTACGCTAGTTGCTGACCCCCACTCCGGTGAGACTCACCTTTTGCACCGTTCCCGAGCCGTCGGTAATGGCGAGCATGCCGGAGTAAGTGTTGCTGGCTTGGGGGACAAACCTGACAGTCACCGTGCAACTTGCGCCGGCGGGAACGGAGTTTCCGCAATTGTTGGACTGGCGGAAGACGCCGCCTGCCGAAACCGTGATGGCGATACTCTGGAGCGGCGCGGCCGCCGGCGACGGATTCGAGACCGTTAACTGCAGCGTCGCGCCGAGGTCGCCGGCCAGGACCTGGCCGAAATTCAGCGACAGGGGCGATACCAAGACGAGCGTGCCGATGCCACTCAAACCAATCGCTGACGTTGCGCCACCGCCCAGACTGAGCGTCAGAGCTCCCTTGCGGAGGCCCGGAGCGGACGGCTGAAAGGTGACGGTAAACGTGCAGCTTTGCCCGGCCGCCAGCGAAGCGGGGCAGGTGCTCACCTGGGTGAAGTCGCCGGTGACGGAGATATTCAGGAAGTTCAGGGGCGCGGAGCCGATGTTGGTGAGGGTGACGGTCTGCGAGGGGCTGGGCACGCCCAGCACCTCATCCGGGAAGGCCAGGCGCGTGGCAGATAGGAGCACGACGGGCACGGGCTTGGGCGGCAGCACGGCGAACACGCCGTAAGGCGTATTGAAAGAGCCCACGCCGGTGACGCCGCCGGTGCCTAACGACGTCCAGCCGAGGCCGGTCATATCGAAGGTCCGCACGATGCGCTGGCTGTGCGTGTCGGCCACGTAAATACCGCCGGAAGAATCCACGCTCACGCCATAAGGATTGATGAACTGGTACGCGCCGCTGCCGAGTTGGCCGCCGAGCACGGTCCAGTTGGCGCCGGTCATGTCGTCCATGCGGACGATGCGATTGTTGTAGGCGTCGGCCACGTAGATGCGGGCGGAGAGATCGAGGGCAATCCCGGCTGGGTTGGAGAACTGCAGGTTGCCGGAACCGCCGGTTCCGAGGGTGGTCCAGTTGGCGCCGGTCATGTCGCCCACGCGCACCACGCGGGCGTTTCCTGCGTCGGTGATGTAGATACGGCCCGCGGCATCCGCGGCCACTCCTTGCGGGCCGGCGAACTGGCCGGCGCCGCTACCCGCGGAGCCCAGAGCCACCCAACCGGAACCAGTCATATCGTCGAGGCGTACGACCCGGTTGTTGCCGGAGTCGGCGACGTAGATTCGGCCGGAGGCGTCCACGGCCAGGCCCACGGGCGCGCTGAACTGGCCCATGCCCGCGCCGCATGATCCATAGGAGGTCCAGTTCTTGCCGGTGATGTTGTCCACCCGTACGATGCGGCAGTTGCCGGTGTCGCTCACGTAGATGCGGCCGGCGGGGTCGAGGGCAGCGGCTGAGGGCGTGGAGAACTGATTCACGCCGGCGCCGGCGGTCCCCAGAGTGCGCCAGTTGGACCCCAGGATGTCGTCAATGCGAACGATGCGGTTGTTGTAGGTGTCCGCTATATATGTCGGCTCGTAGCGCGAGTTCACGGCCGTGGTGGCGGATCCGATGGTGCCGGTCCCCAGCTTGCTGGTCGACGGGGCGAGATTTTGTGTGGTGGATCCGAGAATGGCCTGTGACTGTCCGTTGACGGTCATGGTGCCGGCAAAGGTGGCGGCCAGCGAATAGTAATACTTAGTGGGGTTGCCGCGCCCTCCGCCGCTGGCCGTGAGCGTGAGCGTGCCGGTCAGGGAGGAGGTGGTGATCGAGGTGGAGCCATCCGACGACTGCAAGGTCAGGGTACCCCCGGCGCAGGCCCATAGCTGGCTGTACTGTCCGGGCGCGTACGGAGTCACCGGACAGGAGATAGAGAGCGTGCCCGGCGGGCTGCTCACTACCGACGCGGAGACGACGAAGTCGGAGCCCAGGGTGACGGTGCCACCGCTGCTTTGGTAGTTCGCCTGGCCTGCAAAGGCCACACCGGCGGCCGCACAGGCCGCCGCGAACAAAGAAACGATCCGCATTCCCGCCCCTCCCTCGATCCTGCCTAGTGTACCCTCGGAGAGCGGAAAAGAATAGAGATTTCTGACGCTGGCAGTACCGGCACCACCTGTGGGCGAGGCCCGCCAACGCCTCAGATTTTCAGAAAGAGCTTGCGGCGGTACATCCAGTAGAGCATCAGCCAGTAGGCGAGCAGCACGGCGGAACCTTGCAGGAACGGCTCCAGGCCGGCGCCGAGCATGCGAAAGAAATCCGGGCCCAGGTGGATGCGAAAGGAATCGATAAAAAATCGCTCGAACAGGTGCGCCATGAGATACGCCGCGATAGAGTTCATGCCGATGACCACCAGCGGAAAGCCCCACCTGCGGTAGCCCTTAATGTCGATGACCCAACAAAAGGCAGCCAGCAGCAGGAAGCAGGCGCCGCCGCTGAAGAGGGTCCAACTGGGGGTCCAGATGCGTTTGACGACGGGGCAGATGCCGGCAAAGTGCAGCAGCAGTCCGGAGGCGACACCCAGCAGCCCGGCAACCAGGAAGCGGCGCACGGGAATCCGCGGGGCTTCGGCGCGCAGCCAACGGCCGGCCACAAGGCCCAGAATCATGGTGCCCAGCGTAGGAATGAAGCTGAGAGTGAGATAGCCGCCGCTGTTATAGACGAACGGCCGGATGCGCGGAAACAGGTTCAGGAACCACTGATCGAAGGCGTTGCCAAGGTTGGCGTTCTTGTTCCAGTGCGCGGCGAAGCCCTGGTAGTAGTGCGGCCAATCCGGCGGCACGCCCACGGACTGGAAGTTGAAACCCGGACCGGGCACGGGATACAGTGCCCAAGCCAGCCAGTAACCGGTAAGGACGACAGCCAGCGCGGTCCACTGCCAGCGCGGCGGGCGGAAGCCGAGCAGGAAGAGGAAGGGATAGCCAAGGCCGATCTGGGTGAGCGTGTCTTCAAAGGTGAAGTAAGTCTGCGTGCTGTGCAGAGAACGCAGGAAGATACCCAGCGCGATCAGCACCAGGGAGCGCCATAGCGCGTGTGCGAACATTTTGCCGAAGGTGCCGCCCTTGGCCACACGGCTGGCGATGGAATAGGGCAGGGCCACGCCCACCAGGAACGAGAAGGAGGGTTGGATGAGGTCGTGGAGCGAGCAGCCGGCCCAATCGACATGTGTCTGGTTATAGGCCAAGAAGGCCCAGAACGGGTTGCCCGGGAATGCCTGGGCCACCCGCGCGAGGCGCAACACCTCGGCCATCATGAGGAACATAACCAGACCGCGGTAGGCATCCACGGCGATATTCCGGGCGACTGGTGGCGCCACGCCGCGGCCGGGCGGCGGCGTCACAGACGCGGGCACATTGAGGACAGCTTCAGCCGGCATGTATTCCCTCCTAACTAAGTTCCGCCAGAATAGAGTACATCCGGAGGTGGGAGTGGCACAAGCCGCCACCAGCGGCGGACTTGTAACACTATGGCAGGTCCGTTCACAAGTGTACAGGAATGGAGGGATGCGTATTAATTCCCTTTCATGGGAGCAACTCGCGGGGCTGCGAACGGGTTCATGCAGGCAGATCCTGGTATTGAAGTTGCAACCGGGATGATCGGAGGGAACGGGGATATGAAAAAACGACATGCAAGGCCGAGGGCGTCGCCAGCGCGATCTCCGGGGCCAGGAACGGAATAAGGCATCTTCACCGGGGCGTCAGGGACCTCCGCAAGAACCGCCACGACCCACCCGCCATAGCTTGACCGCCAGATGGGGCCGGCCAGTTGAAAGGCTCGCCCTCCCGCCTGAAGTGTCCTCTCAGGCCCGGTCCCGGTTTCCGCCCCGCGAGGGTCGAGCGTGCTCGGCCTTCGCGGTCCTTTTTTAGAGCACTTGAAGGATGAGGCACTTCAGGTAATGCGTTTCGGGGACGGTGAGCAGGATAGGGTGGTCCTGGCTCTGCGTGCGGCGTTCGAGAACGCGCAGAGTGCGGCCGGCATCCAGAGCTGCCTGGGCCACGAGCTCGAGCAGCATGGCCTCGCTGAGGTGATGCGAGCAGGAGCAGGTGACCAGAATGCCTCCCGGCCCGAGCAGACGCAGGGCGCGCAGGTTAATTTCCTTGTATCCGCGGGATGCGCCTTCGAGGGCGCGGCGCGACTTGGCGAAAGCCGGGGGGTCCAGCACCACGGTGGAGAAGCGGCGGCGCGCAGCGGCATAACCGCCCAGGAGGTCGAAGACATCCTCCTCGCGGAATTCGACATTAGCGATGCCGTTGGCCGCAGCGTTGCGCCGGGCCATAGCCAGTGCGGCTTCGGAGCTATCCACGGCTTCGACGGATTCGCAGCGCGCGGCCAGATGCAGAGCGAAGCCCCCGGTGGAGGTGAAGCAATCCAGGGCCTTGCCGTGGGCGTAGCGCGCGGCGGCCAGGTAATTTTCGCGCTGGTCGAGGAAGATGCCGGTCTTCTGGCCGCGCAGCAGGTCGGCGTGCAGGCGCAGGCCGTGCATACTCACGGCGACGAGGTCCGGCACATCGCCCGAGATCACCGCGGATTCGAGCGTCAGGTTCTCGCGGGAGCGCACCTGCGCATCGTTGCGCAGCACAATGCCGCGCGGCTGGAGCAACTCCTGGAGGCAGGAGACCAAGGTTTCGCGGGCCCGGTCCATGCCCTGATTGAGGGTCTGCAGGACCAGAAAGTCCGCATAGCGATCCACCACCAGGCCCGGCAGGAGGTCACCTTCGCCGTGGGCCACGCGGAAGGCGTCGGAGGAGGAGACCACCAGACGGCGGTACTCCACGGCGGCGGCCAGGCGGCGGAGGTAAAAGCTCCGGTCGATGGGCTCGACCTGGGAACTGAGCATGCGCAGAGAGATCTGGGAAGCCGCGCTGAAATGCGCCATGCCCAGGATGCGGCCCGCTGGATCAAGGACTCGAACGGCCGCGCCGGGTTCGGCTTGCGGGGTACCCAGCAGATCGCTCGAGAAAATCCAAGGGTGCCCGGAGGCGACGCGCGCGGCGGCTTTGCGGTTGACGCGCACCTCCGCCCGGGAGGAATCGGTATGTGAAAGCACTCAGTGCTAGTGTACCGGAGGGACGGGCGAAAGCGCCGGGCTCACCGACAGCGTAGGAGTTACGCGGTGGGAATCCTTACCTGGTGTCTCCCAGGGCACGGGGTAGCGCCGCAGACACTCCGGGCACTGGTAATAGCCATGCGCCGGCCACATCGGCGCGGGGTGCATTTGCTGACACCAAAGCGTTTCCACACGAGCCCAGAGCTCTTTCATGCGGTCCTCCCTTTTCCCTACATGTTCAGGTATGCAAGCGGATCGCCAATTGATTCCGCTATGAAATGACGCGGATCTCGGGGGTGATATGTGTCAGATGTTCCCGGCGGTGTCCGCAAATTACCGCATGGCCTGAAGGCGGGCGATGCGGTCTTCCGTGGAGGGGTGCGTGGAGAATAGGCGCATGAGCCATTGCCCGGTGGAGGGCTTGATGATAAACAAGTGCGCGGTGGCAGGAGTGGCATCCATGGGGATGCGCTTGGACCAGGTGTCCAGCTTCCCCAGGGCCGAGATGAGGGGGTAGGGGGAGCCAGCGTACTTGGCCGAGGCGGCATCGGCGGAATATTCGCGGGTGCGGGAAATCGCCATCTGAATGAGGCTGGCGGCGATGGGGCCGAGCACCATCATCAGCAGGGCGCCGGCGATGCCCCCGCCGTTGTCCTCGTCGTCGCGGCGGCCGCCGAAGAAGAAGGCCATCTGGGCCAGCCAAGTGATAGCCGCAGCGATGGTGGCGGCCACGGAACTGGTGAGGATATCGCGGTGCAGGACGTGGCCGAGTTCGTGGGCCACCACCCCCTCCAGTTCGCGGTCGTCCATGAGGCGAAGGATGCCGACAGTGAAAGCCACCGAAGCATGCGCGGGGTTGCGGCCGGTCGCGAAGGCGTTGGGGGAGTCCTCGGGGATGAGCCAGAGGCGGGGCATGGGCAGGCCCATGCGCTGCACCAGGCCCCGGACCATCGGCTCGACGCGATAGTAGATCTCGGAGTTTTCTTCCGGCGTCAGGGGCATGGCCCCATAGGAGGCCAGGGCGATCTTATCCGAGAAGAAGTAGCTCGAAAAATTCATCACCACGGCCATGGCGAGGCCCAGGTAGAGGCCCTGGCGGCCCGCCAGCGCACGGCCGCCGACGATCAGCAGCGCGCTGAGCAGGCCGAGGAGGAACGCGGTCTTAAGCGTGTTGGCAGTATGCATGAAATCACCCGCTACTGTTATGATGCAACAGGCGCGAGCTCCGGTTGCGAGGCGAAGTGCAACGCCTGCTCGCCGGGCTCGACATCCACGAGGATGGTTTCGCCCTCGTGGAACTCCCCACTGAGCAGCTTAAGCGCCAGGGGATCCTGGATCAGCCGCTGCACGGCGCGACGCATGGGCCGGGCGCCGTACTGCGGATCGTAGCCCTCAGAGATCAGCAGATCCTTGGCGGCGGGGGTGACTTCCAGGCGCAGTCCGCGATCCTGAAGCAGGCCGGCGACGCGGACCAGTTGCAGGTCGACGATCTGCGCAAGGTGGTCGCGGGTCAGCGAATTGAAGACGATGATGTCGTCCACGCGGTTCAGGAATTCGGGGCGGAAGGTCTGGCGCAGGGCTTCCAGCAGGCGCCCCCGCAGGTTCTCATTGCCGCTCCGGGCATGCACGGAGAAGCCGATGGGCCCGGCTTCCTTGAAGTGGCCGGAGCCTACGTTGGAGGTCATGACGATGACGGTGTTCTTGAAGTTGACCGTGCGGCCCTGGCCGTCGGTGAGGCGGCCGTCGTCCAGGATCTGGAGCAGGGTGTTGAACACGTCGGGGTGGGCCTTTTCGATCTCGTCGAAGAGCACCACCGAGTAGGGCCGGCGGCGCACCTGCTCGGTGAGCTGGCCGCCCTCCTCGTAGCCCACGTAGCCGGGAGGCGCGCCGATCATGCGGGCGGCGGCGTGCTTCTCCATGTACTCGGACATATCCACGCGGATCATGGCCTTGTCGTCGTCGAAGAGGAACTGGGCCAGAGCACGCACGAGCTCGGTCTTGCCCACGCCAGTGGGACCGAGGAAGATAAAGCTGCCGATGGGCCGGTTGGGGTCGCTGAGGCCGGCGCGGTTGCGCAGGATGGCGTTGGATACCAGGCGCACAGCTTCCTCCTGGCCAACCACGCGCTCCTTGAGGCGCTCGGGCATGTGCACGAGCTTCTGGATTTCGCCTTCCAGCATGCGGGCCACGGGGATGCCGGTCCACTTGGCGACGATGCGGGCGATATCCTGCTCGTCGATTTCCTCTTTGAGCAGCGCGTGCTCCTTGACGGCTTCGAGCTCCTGCTCGGCGGCCTGGATATCTTTTTCGATCTGAGCGAGTCGGCCGTAGCGGATCTGAGCGGCCTTTTCCCACTCGCCGGCGCGGCTGGCCCTTTCCTCCTCCTGGCGGAGCTGTTCCTGCTGTTCCTTGAGTTCGCGCACGCGGGAGATGGCGGACTTTTCGCGCTGCCAGCGCTCCTTGAGGGACGCCGACTCGGCGCGCAGGCGCTCGAGTTCATTTTCGACGTGGCGCAGGCGCTCGCGGGAGCCTAGATCGCTCTCGCGCACCAGGGCCTGGCGCTCGATTTCCAGGTGCGAGATCTTCCGGTCGAACTCATCGATTTCGATGGGTAGGGAACCGATCTGGAGGCGCAGGGCGGAGCCGGCCTCGTCGATCAGGTCGATGGCCTTATCGGGCAGAAAGCGATCGCTGATATAGCGGTGCGAGAGCAGGGCGGCGGAGACGATAGCCGCATCCTTGATGCGCACGCCATGGTGGATCTCGAACTTTTCCTTGAGACCGCGCAGGATGGCGATGGTGTCTTCGACGCTGGGCTCGCCGACCAGGACGGTCTGGAAGCGGCGGGCGAGGGCGGCATCCTTTTCGACGTGTTTTTTGTACTCGTTCAGGGTAGTGGCCCCAATGCAACGAAGCTCGCCGCGGGCCAGCGCCGGCTTGAGCATGTTGGCGGCGTCGATGGCGCCTTCGGCCGAGCCCGCTCCGACCAGGGTATGCAGCTCATCGATGAAGCAGATGATCTCGCCGTTCGACTCGACGATTTCCCTAAGGACGGCCTTCAGGCGATCTTCGAACTCGCCGCGGAATTTCGTGCCGGCGATCATAGAGCCGAGGTCCACAGCGACCAGCTTCTTATTGGCAAGCTGATCCGGGACGTCGCCCTTGACAATGCGCTGGGCCAGACCCTCCACGATGGCGGTTTTGCCGACGCCGGGCTCGCCGATGAGCACGGGATTGTTCTTGGTGCGGCGGCTCAGGACCTGCATGACACGGCGGATTTCGTCGTCGCGGCCGATGACGGGGTCGAGCTTGCCGCGGCGGGCGGCCTCGGTGAGGTCCACGGCGTAGCGCTCCAGGGCCTGGTACTTCGTCTCCGGGTTGGGGTCGGTAACGCGCTGAGTTCCGCGGACGGAGACCAAGGCCTTGAGGATGGCCTCGTGGCCGGCGCCGGCGCGCTCGAGCAGGTGCCCGGCGGGGTCGCCTTTCTGGGCGGAGATAGCCAGAAGCAGATGCTCCGTGGAGACGAACTCATCCTTGAAGCGCGCGGCTTCCTCGAACGCCCGCTCCATGACCTGGTTTAGAGGCTGGGAGAGGTACATGCCCGGCTGCATGCCGGAAACCTTGGGCAGGGACTGAAGGATGTGCTGGGCTTCGGCCACGATGGCATCCGGCTGCACGCCGCACTTTTCGAGCACCGGGCGCACGATGCCCTCCTGCTCCCGGGCGAGGGCGATCAGGAGATGGAGGGGATAAATAACCTGGCTGTCACCTTTTTCAGCAACCGCCTGGGACTGTTGTAAGGCCTCTTGGGCCTTTTGCGTGAGTTTGTCAAGCCGAAACATGAAGATCTCTTTTCACCCAAAAAAAGTAGGACAGGCGAAGCACCTGTCCCACCGTGTCTGCCTACTAGATTAGATGTACGGGATCAGTTTTTGACTTCGACCTTTACCTGGCGGGGCTTGGCGGCCTCCTTCTTGGGCAGGCGGACGGTGAGCACGCCATGCTGGTATTCGGCGGCGACCTTTTCGGTATCCACCGTGGACGGCACGGCGAAGCTGCGGACGAATTGGCCGTACCCGCGTTCGATGCGGTGGTAGCCCTTGCCGGCGGACTGCTTCTCGAAGTCACGTTCACCCTTCAGGGTGAGGGTTTGGTTTTCGACACGCACATCGATATCCTGGAGCGAAATCTCAGGGAGGTCCGCTTTCAGAACGAGCTCGTGCTCGGTCTCAAAGATATCGACGGCGGGGCTCCAGGGGCGATTACCCTGGGGTTCGCTGAACATACGGCTGACGGCGTCTTCAAAGAGCCGGAGATTGGCTAAAGGATCGAAGTGAGTGATGGACATAGGCTTTAGATACCTCATCTGAAACTTATAATAAAATATGAGCGTATGTTTGTCAAGTATATTGCGCAACGAAAAATAAAAAGGCCGCCGGCAGGTCTGGGTGACCCCCGGCGGCCTTTCAGTTCCGCCAAACAGTTGAAATTAAAGCTATTCCGTCTCTCCCTCTTCCGGCTCACGGCCTTCGCGCTGGGCTTTGAGGCGCTCTTCCCGGCGTTTGGCACGTTCGGCAGCGCGTTTGACCAACTGGGAGCCAACCAATTCGATCATGGCCAACTCCGCGCCATCGCCTTTGCGGGGGCCGAGGCGCACGATGCGCGTATAACCGCCGTTGCGCTGACCGAACCGGGTCGCCAGGGTATCAAATAGCTTTTTGACCGATGCCGGGGTTTCCAGGAACGCCGCAGCCAGGCGGCGGGTGTGCAAGTTATCCTTCTTGCCCAGCGTGATCATCTTTTCTACCAATGGCTTGACGGCCTTAGCCTTAGGCACGGTAGTGATGACCCGCTCCTGCTCAATGACGCTGGTCACCAGGCCGCGAAGCAGGGCTTTGCGGGCACCCACATCGCGCTTGAGTTTGTATCCGCCTACTTTATGTCTCATGCTGGGTTCACTCTCCGATGCGATCCTGGTCCTGGTCCTGGTCGGAATCCTCGATGTGGACTTCCGGCAGCAGTCCAGCGGGCATCGAGGGGGCCACCAGGCGGCCATGGGAATCCAGCCGCATTCCCAGGGTCAAGCCCATGTTCGACAGGATCTCCTTGATTTCATTGAGCGACTTGCGGCCAAAGTTTTTGGTCCGGAGCATTTCGGCTTCGGTCTTCTGCACCAGTTCGCCGATGGTCTGGATGTTGGCGTTTTTGAGGCAGTTATAGGACCGGACGCTGAGTTCCAGTTCCTCCACCGAGCGGTTCAGGACGTCGTTCATCTTGTCCATACCGCGCTCGGTGACCTCTTCGGCCGACTCCGGCAGCTCTTCGAAGTTAATGAAGATGGCCATGTGGTCCTTCAGGAGCTTGGCGGCATAGCCGATGGCGTCCTGAGGGGAGATGGCGCCGTTGGTCCAAACCTCGAGGGTGAGCTTGTCGTAGTCGGTCATCTGGCCTAGGCGGGCGGCTTCGACGGTGAAGTTGACCTTACGGACCGGGGAGTGCACCGAGTCGATGGGGATATAGCCTAGCGCCAGATCCTCGTCGAAGTTCTTGTCCGCGCTGACGTAGCCGCGGCCAGCCTTGAGGCGCATTTCTACGGACAGACGGCCACCCTCGCTCACGGTGGCGATGTGGACGTTGCGGTCCAGCACCTCGACATCCTGGTCGGTCTGGATCTGGCCGCTCAGAACCTCGCCGGGCTGCTCGGCGACCAGGCGCACGGTCTTGACGCCCTCACCCATGATCTTGAAAGGGATCTGCTTGAGGTTGAGGATGATGTCGGTGGCGTCTTCGACCACGCCGGGGATGGGGCTGAACTCGTGCTCCACACCGTCGATGCGAACCGCCGTAATGGCGGCGCCCTCGATCGAGCTTAGCAGGACGCGGCGGAGGCTGTTGCCGATGGTGGTGCCGAAGCCGCGTTGAAACGGTTGTGCAGCAAACATGCCATACCGGTCCGTAAGGGTCTCGGTATTGGCAACTAAGCGTTTGGGTTTCTGAAAGCCCTTAAACATGGTTGGACCTCAAATTACTTGGAATACAGTTCCACGATGAGCTGTTCGTTGAGCTGAATCTGAACCAGTTCATCGCGTCTGGGCAGGCCGGTGATGCGGCCCTTCAGGCCCTCGCGGTCGACCTCCATCCAGGAGGGCGCCGGGGCATGGGCGGTGGCGTCCCGCGCCGAGAGAATGGTAGGGTTGTTGCGGCTGCTCTCGCGAACGGCGACCTCGTCGCCGGGCTTGACCAGGAAGGAGGGGATATCCACCTTGCGGCCGTTGACCTGGACATGGCCGTGGCGCACGACCTGGCGGGCCTGCGCGCGGCTGGTGCCGAAGCCCATGCGATAGATGACGCTATCCAGGCGGCGTTCCAGGTTGGCGAGCAGGGTCTCGCCGGTGATGCCCTTCTGTAGAGCGGCCTTTTCAAAGTTATTGCGGAACTGGGTCTCCAGCAGGCCGTAGATGCGGCGCGCCTTCTGTTTTTCGCGCAACTGGAGGCCGTAGCCCACCAACTTCGACTTGCGGTCCTTGCCGTGCTGCCCAGGCACGAAATTGCGCTTCTCGATCGCGCACTTTTCGCTGTGGCAGCGCTCCCCCTTGAGAAACAGTTTCATGCCCTCGCGCCGGCACAGCCGGCAAACCGGGCCAATATATCTTGCCAACGTTATTCTCCTTTACCTTTCATTCCAAGGTGCAGTTTACGGCCGGTGGCGGCCTTCTTCCTGCTTTTCTCAAACGCGACGTCTCTTCGGTGGGCGGCAGCCGTTGTGGGGGATCGGGGTGACGTCCTTGATGGAGCGCACTTCGATACCCGCCGTGGAGAGGGCGCGCACGGCGGACTCGCGGCCAGAGCCGGGCCCGCTGACGCGCACTTCCACGGTGCGCAGGCCGCTTTCGACAGCCTTGTTGGCGGCGGTGAGCGCCGCCTGCTGCGCGGCGAACGGAGTGCCCTTGCGGGAGCCGCGAAAGCCCAGCGATCCGGCGCTGGACCAGGAGACGGTGTTGCCCTCCTGGTCGGCAATGGTGACGATGGTGTTGTTGAAGGTAGCCTGGATGTGCACCACGCCGGTGTGCACAACGCGCTTTTCCTTTTTCTTGAAGCTTTTCTTCTTGGGTTTAGCTGGTGCTTTCGCCATACGCCTCTACTATGTCTTGGACGTGGCCTTCTTCTTATTGGCAATCGTGCCGCGACGCGGGCCTTTGCGCGTGCGGGCGTTGGTATGCGTGCGCTGGCCGCGCACCGGCAGGCCGCGGCGGTGGCGCAGCCCGCGGTAGGAACCCATCTCGATGTGCCGCTTGATGTTCATCGAGACTTCCTTGCGCAGGTCGCCTTCCACGGCGCCCTCTTCCTCCAGGATCTGGCGGACGCGGTTGACCTCGTCTTCGGTCAGGTCGGCCACCTTCTTATCGAAGTCGATGCCTGCCCGGTGCAGCAGGGAGCGGGACCGGGTGCGTCCGATACCGTAGATATAGGTCAGCCCGATCTCGGCCCTCTTCTTGGGCGGCAGATCCACTCCGGCGATACGTGCCATCGATTCCTCCCGTTATCCCTGTCTCTGTTTATGCTTGGGGTTGGTGCAGATGACCCGCACCACGCCCTCGCGGTGGATCACCTTGCACTTGTCACAAATTTTCTTCACAGAAGCGCGTACTTTCATGTTCGATCCGATCCCGTCACCCGGCGCGTAATTCTGCCCCGCGACCCGTCGTGCGGCGACAACTCGACTTCCACCCGATCGCCCGGCAACAGCCGGACGAAATTCCGCTTCACGGCGCCCACCGGATGGACCAGCGCCTGCCGCCGGCCGGGCAGCTCTACGCGGTACAGGGCGCTAGGCAATTCCTCGATCACGGTCGCCTCCACGGTTCGCTCGCGCCCGATCATGGCCGGGTCAAAACCCACGGCCCGTTCGAGGTCACCGCCACGCAGTGCTCGAAGTGGGCCGAATAGGAGCCATCCCGGGTGACGGCCGTCCACTTATCCTTCAACACCCGCGAATCCGGCTTGCCGGCGTTGACCATAGGCTCAATGGCCAGCACCATACCTTCCTTGAGGCGCGGGTTCTCATTCTTCCGATCCACATAATTAGGCACCTGCGGCTCCTCGTGCAGCTTGGTGCCGATGCCGTGCCCCACGTACTCGCGAACTACAGAAAATCCATTCGAGGTGACGTGCCGTTCGACGGCGCCGCAAATGTCGAAGAGGCGGTTTCCAGCGCGCGCCTGCTCCAACCCCAGTTCCAGAGACTCCTGGGTGACCCGCATGAGCCGCCGGGCTTCTTCGCTCACCTCGCCAATGCCCACCGTGAGGGCCGAATCACCGTAATAGCCATCCAGCAGAACGCCGGTATCGATGGAGACGATATCGCCCTTCTTCAAAACCCGCTTGGCGGACGGCATGCCGTGCACGATCTCTTCGTTCACGGAAGTGCATAGCACGAACTTGTACGCCTCACCCGCGGCGGGGACGAAATAGCCTTTAAAGGCGGGAACCGCCCCAGCGTCGCGAATCATCTGATCGGCGGCAACCTCGAGGTCCAAAGTGGTGACGCCTTCGCGGGCCATCTCTCCCAACTTCTGCAAGATCTGCCAGACCAACAGGCCGCTACGGCGCATTTTTTCGAGTTCCGCAGCGGTCTTCCGAATAATCATCCTTCCACAGCCCGCCCGCCGCCGTCCGGGGCATCCAGCGCCCGACAAATACACCCGGCCAAATCCTCCGGAGAGGCATGGCTGGCGTCCATCTCCAACAACGTCCGTCCCCTCTGCCGAAAAAAATCAAGCAGCGGCCGGGTCTGCCTTTCGTAGGCATCCAGCCGCTCGCGAATCACGGATTCCTGATCGTCCTCCCGAATCACCAGTCCAGCACCGTCCAAGTCACACACACCCGCCACCCGCGGGGGCTTGGAGACGATGTTATAGAGAGTTCCGCAGCGGGGACACTGCCGGCGTCCGGTTAAGCGGGCAACAATAATATTGTAATCCACCACGAGGTGGATGACCACCTCGCGGATGCCTTTGCCGTCCATCCAGCCGATGAGGTGCTCGGCCTGGTCGCGGGTGCGAGGGTAACCATCCAGGATGAAACCCTGCCGGGAGTCCGGCTGAGCAAGGCGCTGCTCCACCAGACGGTTGACCACGTGATCGGGCACCAGAGCGCCGGCGTGCATGGTGGCCACTACCTCGCCGGCGGCCACACCGGCGCGGATGCGCTCCCGGAGCATGTCGCCGGTAGAGACGTGCGGCACGCGCAGGCAGTTCATGAGAAGCTTGGCCTGGGTGCCCTTCCCGGAGCCGGGAGAGCCGAAGAGCACGAGCGCCCTCACCGATTGGCCGTTTATCGTTTCCAGAGATTCCACGCGAGTCTCAGAGCTCAGAAAGAACTGCGCCGGCCACGAATCCGCCCGGAGCGGGGGGTGAAGCCCTCGTAGTGGCGCATGATCAATTGCGCCTCGACCTGGTTGATGGTGTCCATGGCCACGCCCACGACGATCAGCAGGGACGTGCCGCCGAAATAAAACTGCACGTTCAGGCCGTCCAACAGGAAGCGCGGGAAGTAATTATCGATCCAGTTGCCCAGCAGAGGCAAGTGCTGGAGCTTGATGCCCGAGATCATGATGTCGGGGATGAGGCACAGGATGGAGAGATAGATGCCGCCCACCACAGTGATCTTGGTGAGGATCTCATTCATGTATTCGGCGGTATTGCGGCCCGGGCGGATGCCGGGGATGAACCCGCCGTACTTGCGCATGTTGTCAGCCGCCTCGTTGGGGTTGAAGATGATGGAGACGTAGAAGAAACAAAAGAAGATGATGCCCGCAATGAAGAACACGTAGTAGAGCGGCTCACCGTGCCGGATGGAGGTGAGCATGGCGTTGAGCCAGGGGGTGTTCTTGACCAGGGGCAGGGCCGCCAGGGTCTGCGGGAAGGCCAGGATGGAGGAGGCGAAGATCACGGGGATGACGCCGCCGGCGTTGACCTTGAGAGGCATATGGGTGGACTGGCCGCCCATGACGCGCCTCCCCACCACGCGCTTGGCGTATTGCACCGGGATGCGGCGCTCGCCGCGCTCCACCAGGACGATAAAGCCCACCACCACGACCATCATCGCCAGGATGACCACCAGGTGCAGTACGGTCCACTCGTGGGTGATGAAGGTGTTGGTGTAGATGTTGTTGATGGCCGAAGGCAGGCCCACGACGATGCCGGCGAAGATGATCAGCGACATGCCATTGCCCACGCCGCGGTCGCTGATCTGCTCGCCCAGCCACATGATGAAGGCGGTGCCGGTGGTGAGCGAAATGATGGTCAGCATCACAAAGCCGAAGCCCGGGTTGATGACGATGCCGCCCTGCATGGCCATGAGTCCTTGGGCGATGCCGAAGGACTGCATAACGGAGAGGGCGATGGTCAGGTAGCGGGTCCACTGGGTGATCTTGCGCCGGCCGAGCTCGCCTTCCTTCTGGAGCTTTTCCAGGGTGGGGATGACCACGGTGAGCAGCTGCAGGATGATGGAGGCCGTGATGTAGGGCATGATCCCCAGGGCAAAGACCGTGAGGCGACGGATGTTGCCGCCGGCAAACAGGTCAAAGAAGCCAAAGATGGTGCCCTGGTTGCGGCTGAAGAACTGCTCCCACGCCGTGAGGTTGATGCCGGGCGTCGGGATATGGCCGCCGAGGCGGTAGACCGCGAGGAGTCCGAGGGTGAACAAGACCCGCTTGCGGAGATCCGGAACCCGGAAGATGTTGCCAAGTGCCTCGAAGAACTTCGACATGGATGCCTTCGCCTCCCGGCGCTACCCGGCCGCGCCAATGACGGTAGCTGTGCCACCCGCCGCCTGGATCTTGTCGAGGGCGGAGCGGGAAAACTGATGCGCCTCCACCTGAATCCGCCGAGTCAACTGGCCCGAGCCCAGGATCTTGAGGCCGTCGCCGGGCTTCTTGATAACGCCCAGGGCGCGCAAGGAATCCGGGGTGAAGTGGTCGCCTTCCAGTTTCTCGAGCCGCCCCAGGTTAACCACGGCGTACTGCTTCTTAAAGATATTGGTAAAGCCGCGCTTGGGCAAGCGGCGGTGGAGGGGCATCTGACCACCCTCGAAGCCGCGCTTTTGGCTGAAGCCGGTACCGGCGTGCTGTCCCTTGTGTCCGCGAGTAGCGGTTTTGCCCCGGCCGGAACCCATACCGCGCCCGATGCGCTTGCGGGGACGGGTTTGCCCCACGGGTGGTTTCAATCCGCTGAGATTCATTCCAGACTCCTATTCCAGAACCTTGAGCAGGTGGGGAACCTTCTTCGCCATTCCCCGGAAAACCGGGCTATCCGGACGCTCGACCACCTGATTCAACTTGCGGAGCCCAAGGCCGCGCACCACGCGCTTGTGTTTTTCGGGGGCGCAGATGGGGCTGCGCACCAGCTTGATCTTGATCTTGCCATCCATAGGAAACCTTATAGTTTATCGACCGCCAAGCCGCGCATGTCGGCCACTTCGTTCTTGTCGCGCAATTGTTCGAGCGCCGCGATGGTGGCCTTGACGACGTTATGCGGGTTATGGGTGCCGATGGATTTGGTAAGCACGTTGGGAATACCGGCTGCGGTCACAACGGCCCGCACGGGACCGCCGGCGATGACACCGGTTCCCTCAGGGGCGGGCTTGAGCAGCACTAGGCCACTGCCGAAGCGGCCGAGCACCTGATGAGGGATCGTGCGTTCGAGCACCTGGACTTTGCGCAGATTCTTCTTGCCCGCCTCGATACCCTTGCGGATGGCGGAGGGGACCTCTTTGGCCTTGCCGACGCCGAAGCCGACGACTTTGGCCGCCGGGTCGCCGATGACCACCAGGGCGGAGAAACTGAGGTTTTTGCCGCCCTTCACCACCTTGGTGACGCGGTTGATGGAGACCACCTGCTCTTTGAGGTTGAGCGTCTGGGGATCGATGCGTTTCACGATTGCTGTAGCCATTCGCTTAGAACTCCAGTCCGGCTTGCCGCGCTGCGTCGGCCAGCGCCTTCACGCGGCCGTGATAGATATAGCCGCCGCGGTCGAAGACCACTTTCTGAATACCCTGTTCGCGGGCGCGTTCGGCGATGAGCTTGCCCACCGTGCGGGCGGCAGCCACATTACCACCGTTGGTTTTGGCGCTCTTCTCCACGGTCGAGGCGGAGACCAGAGTGGCGCCCCGGGAATCGTCGATGAGCTGGGCGTAGATATGCGCCACGCTCCGGAAGACAGCCAGACGCGGCCGTTCGGCGGTGCCGCGCAGCTTTTTGCGGATGCGGGCGTGCACGCGCTGGCGAATTTCGTTTTTGGCAATCTTGGTGATCATTTACCCCCCGCACCGGTCTTGCCGACCTTCTTGCGCAGCGTCTCGCCGGTGTAGCGGACGCCTTTGTTTTTGTAGGGATCCGGCGGACGAAGCGCGCGGATGTTGGCGGCCACCTGTCCCAGGAGCTGTTTGTCATAGCCGCTCAGGACGAGGTGGGTCTGCTTGTCGATCTTCAACTCCACACCCTCGGGAAGCAGGACCTCGATGGGATGGGAGTAGCCCAGGGTGAAGGTAGCCACTTTGCCCTTCACGTCGGCGCGGTAGCCGATGCCCACGATGTCCAGTTCCCGGGTGAATCCGGCGGAGACTCCCTGCACGGCGTTGGCGGCCAGGGCGCGGGTGAGGCCGTGCAGAGCGGCGTGCTCGTCGCTCTCGCGCAGCACCTCCAACTGCCCATTGGACTGACGCAGACTGATGCCGCCGGGAATGGGCACGCGGAGCTTGCCCTTCGGGCCGGTGACTTCCAACTCATCGCCGATCTGGACTTTGACCATCTGCGGCAGGGGAATCGGCTTTTTTCCAATTCGGGACATATGCGTAAACCTTGCTTACCAGACGCGGCAGAGGATCTCTCCGCCGACTTGTTCCTTATGCGCATCCCGGCCGGTCATGACCCCGCGGGGGGTGGTCATAATGTTGATGCCGAGCCCGCCCAGCACACGGGGAATATCCTGGCGGCCGACGTAAACGCGGCAGCCGGGCCGCGAGACGCGCTCAATGGCGCTGATCACGGGCGCGTTATTGGTGCCGTACTTGAGATAGATTTTGATGGTCTTCTTGGGGCCTTCTTCGGCCACCTTGAAGTTGGCAATGTAGCCCTCTTCCTTGAGAATGCGGGCGATTTCCGTTTTCAGCCGGGAAGCCGGCACATCCACTTTGGGGTGGCGCGACTTGACGGCGTTGCGCACTCGGGTGAGCATGTCGGCGATGGGATCACTCGTCATTCCAACCTCCTACCAGCTGGCCTTGATCACGCCGGGGATCTCGCCGTTGAGGGCGAGCTGGCGGAAACAGAGGCGGCAGATGCCGAACTTGCGCAGGTATCCGCGCGGCCGGCCGCACCGCCAGCAGCGGTTGCGATGCCGGCAGGCATACTTGGGCTTCTTCAAATCCTTGGCGATTTTAGCGGTTGTGGCCATTTCTCTTCTCTTCCTTCCGGATCACTGGCGGAACGGCATCCCCAGGTGACGCAGTAGCGCCAGGCCCTCGGCGTCAGTCTTGGCGGTGGTGGTGATGGACACGTTCATGCCCTTGGTTTTCTCCACCTTGGCGTAGTCGATTTCCGGGAAAATGAGCTGATCCCGGATGCCCAGCGTGTAGTTTCCGCGGCCGTCAAAGGACTTGCTGGAAACGCCACGGAAGTCGCGCACGCGGGGCAGAGCCACGTTTACCAGGCGGTCCAGGAACTCGTACATGCGGTCGCCGCGGAGCGTCACCATGCAGCCGATGGACATGTTTTCGCGCAGCTTGAAGGCAGCGATGGATTTGCGGGCCTTGGTGACTACGGGCTTCTGGCCGGCGATCTGGGCGAGTTCGTTGACCGCGCCATCCATGAGCTTCGCGTTCTGCGTGGCTTCGCCCAAGCCGATGTTGATGGAGACCTTCTCCAGCTTGGGGACAGCCATGACGTTGTTGTAGCCGAACTCCTTCTTGAGGGCCGGGACGACGGTTTTCAGATAATGTTGCTTGAGTCGCGCTGCCACAGCTTACTTCCTTTCCAGGGACTGCCCGCACTTGCGGCACACACGGGTGCGGCGGGTCTTGCCGCCGGTCGCGTGCTCGACGTGATGCGCGATGCGCACGGGGCCGCATTGCGGGCAGACGATCATGACGTTGGAGACCGAAATGGGGCTTTCGCGCTCGGCGATGCCGCCCTTGATCTGTTTGGCCGGGTTGGGGCGGGTGTGGCGCTTAATCATGGCCACATGCTCCACCAGGATGCGGCCGCTCAAGGGATCCACGCTCAGGACGCGGCCGGTTTTGCCCTTGTCGCGGCCGGCGATCACCTTCACCGTATCGTTCTTCTTGAGCTGAATGCGCACCGGGGCGGCCGGTTTTTTCTTTGCAAGAGCCATTTAAATTACCTCCGGCGCCAGAGAGACGATCTTCATGAATCGTTTTTCGCGCAGCTCTCTGGCCACTGGACCGAATACACGCGTGCCGACGGGTTCTCCCTGTTCGTTGATGAGCACGGCGGCGTTGGAATCGAAGCGGATGTAAGTGCCGTCCTTACGGCGAGTTTCCTTGCGCATCCGCACGATCACACAGCGCACCACCTTCCCCTTCTTGATCTGGGAATCGGGCGCGGCCTCCTTGACGCTGGCGGTGATGACGTCTCCCAAGCCGGCGCGGAGACCGAGGTCGCCGCCGCGGGGCAGGATGCACGACAGGCGCCGCGCGCCGCTGTTGTCGGCGACTTCCAGGATGGTTCTCATTCCAATCATCGGCAATTCCTCATTTCTAGCCGCGGGGCCGGAACGTAAGCCGCCGGCGGCGGATCAGCTTACGCCTTCACATCCAGTTCTTCGGGCTGGGTACCGACCTGCGCGGCGCGGCGCACGATTTCGGCCAGGCGCCAGTGCTTCAATTTGCTGATGGGCCGGCTCTCGACGATACGCACGATATCGCCCATCCGGGCGGTCCCCTGCTCGTCGTGGGCGTAGAACTTCTTACGCTTGCCCACGATGCGCTTGTAAAGCGGGTGCGGCACGCGGCGGGCGACCTCGACCACGATGGTCTTGCTCATGCGAGTGGAGACCACCTGGCCTACCTTTTCGTTTTTGAACGGCTTCCGGGTCTGCTCGGCCATCTTATTTCCTCTCCTCGGCCAGCTCGCGCTCCCGCAGGACGGTGAAGATGCGGGCGCGGTCCTTCTTCATGGCACGAACCTTCTTCAAGCCGTCCATTTGTCCCATGGACATTTGAAACTGGAGGCGGAAGAGTTGCTCCTCGATGGTACGGAGCTGCTGCTGCAACTCGCTCGTATCCAGATCTCGAACTTTCTGCACTTTCATGGGCTACTCCACCTGGCCGCGCGAGACGAACTTGGTTTTGAGCGGCAGCTTATGCGCGGCCAGGCGCATGGCTGCGAGGGCGGTTTCCTGCGGCACGCCCTCCATTTCAAACAGGACCTTGCCGGGCCGGACCACGGCCACCCACTGCTCCGGCGCGCCCTTGCCCTTTCCCATACGGGTTTCGGCGGGCTTCTTGGTGATGGGCTTATCCGGGAACAGACGGATCCAGACCTTGCCGCCGCGCTTGATGAAGCGGGTCATGGCGACGCGCGCGGCTTCGATCTGGCGGTCGGTGATCCAGCCGCAAGACATCACCTTCAGTCCGTAGTCGCCGAAGGCGATGCTGGAGCCGCGCCAGGCCTTGCCGGCCATGCGTCCGCGCTGCTGTTTCCGGTACTTCACCTTCTTGGGCATCATCATGGCTTGGATTCTCCTTCAGGCGTCCCGGCAGGCTTGTTTTCCGCGGGAGCCTCATGCCGGACTTCCTGCTTCCAGGAAGGCTGCGGCGACATGAGGGGCGGCAGAATAGGCGCGCCGCCGGTGCGCGCCGGGCGGGGTAGTTCAGCCGGAGGCGGGGCCTGTACCGCGGGACCGGAGGGTTCTGGCGCGGCGACGGGAGGAGGCTGCGGCTGGCGGCGTTCGCCACGCTCGCCGCGGTCACCCCGGTCACCCCGGTCGCGGCGCTCCCGGCGCGGCTCGGGCTCGGAAGAGAAGCGCATGCGGTTGCCGCCGTCCAGGATCTCGCCCTTATAGAGCCACGCCTTGACGCCGATGACGCCATAAGTGGTGTTGGCTTCCGAAAAACCGTAATCGATGTCGGCGCGCAGGGTGTGGAGGGGGAGTTGGCCCTGGAGGTACCACTCGCTGCGGGCGATTTCGGCGCCGTTCAGGCGGCCGGAAACGCGCACCTTGATGCCTTTGCAGCCGAACCGCAAAGCCGAATCCACGGCCTTCCGCATGGCGCGCCGAAAAGCCACACGCTTCTCGAGTTGCAGGGCGATGGACTCGGAAACGAGCTGGGCATCGAGCTCCGGCTTGTGGACTTCCTGAATATCGATGAAGACGTCGCGCTTGGTGCGCCGCGCCAGGTCCTGCTTGAGTTTCTCGATCTCGGCGCCCTTGCGGCCGATGATAATGCCGGGGCGGGAGGTGCGGATGGTGACCCGCAGCTTGTTGCCGGGGCGATCCACTTCGATGGAACTGACGCCGGCGGACTTGAGGCGCTCGCGCAAGGTTTCCTTGAGCTCCATGTCCTCCTGGAGCAGCTTGGGGTAGCCCTGCTTGGCGAACCAGCGGGAGCGCCAGGGCTTATTGAACCCCAGACGAAACCCGTACGGATGAACTTTCTGTCCCATGCTTTACTCCTTTTCCGCCTCTTCTCCGGCCGCAGCGACCTTAATCACGATATGGGCCATGCGCCGCTGGTAGCGGTAAGCACGGCCCATGGGGGCCGGCCGGATGCGTTTCATGCGCGGGCCCTCATGGACATAGGCTTCCGAGACCACCAACTGGTCCACGTCCACATCCTCGAAGCGGTTCTGCGCGTTGGCGATGGCCGAATGAAGCACCTTCTCGACGCTGGGGGCGATACGCTTGTTGGTGGTGCGGAGGGTGGTGATGGCCTGCCCGGCCTTTTGGCCGCGGATGAGATCCACCACCAGCCGCGCCTTCTGCGGCGACACCCGGATGTACCTGGCTTCTGCTTTCGCTTCCATGATTGCCTCTTATGCCGGTTTGGCAGTTTTCTCGGTCGCCGCCTTCACGGAGTGGCCCTTGAAGGTGCGGGTCGGCGAGAACTCGCCCAGTTTGTGCCCGACCATATTCTCGGTGATGTACACCGGGATGAACTTCTTGCCGTTGTGGACCGCGATGGTCTGGCCGACGAACTCGGGGAGAACGGTGGAACGGCGCGACCAGGTGCGGACGACCTTCTTCTCGTTGGCCGCCACCAGGGCTGCGACCTTCTTCTCCAGATGGCCGTCAGTGAACGGCCCTTTCTTGATGGAACGACCCATACGCTATCTCTTCTTCGCCTTCCTAGTGACGATCCACTTGTCGGTGCGCTTGTTGTTGCGCGTTTTGAAGCCGCGGGTGGGCTGGCCCCAGGGGGTGACGGGATGGCGGCCGCCGGAGGTTTTGCCCTCGCCGCCGCCGTGGGGGTGGTCCACAGGGTTCATGGAAACGCCCCGATTGTGAGGCATACGTCCCAACCATCGGGAGCGCCCGGCCTTGCCCAGGGAGACGTTTTCGTGATCCAGATTGCCCACCTGGCCGACGGTGGCCATGCAGTCCGCGGGGACCCGCCGGACTTCGCCGGAGGGCAGCTTGAGCAGCGCCAGGCCGCCTTCCTTGGAAATCAACTGAACCTGCGCACCGGCCGAACGGGCCATTTGCGCGCCCTTGCCGGGGCGCAGTTCCACGTTGTGCACGACGGTGCCGGCAGGGATATTCTTGAGCGGCAGGGCATTGCCCACCAGGATATCGGCGTCAGGGCCGGAAGTGACGGTCATGCCGACCTTGAGGCCGTCCGGCTGGAGGATGTAACGCTTTTCGCCATCGCGGTAGTGCAGCAAGGCGATCCGCGCGGAGCGGTTGGGATCGTATTCGATGGACGCCACGCGTGCCGGAATACCGGTCTTATCCCGCTTGAAGTCGATGGCGCGGTAAGCCTTTTTATGGCCACCGCCGATGAACCGGGAGGTAACACGGCCACGATTGTTGCGCCCCCCGCTGCGCTTCTTGGTTTCGACGAGGGATTTTTCGGGCGTATCCCGGGTGAGATCCTCGCGGGAAACCACGCTCTGGAAGCGGCGAGTGGCGGTGGTCGGACGGTAGTTTTTGATCGGCATGCTAGATCTCCGCGAAATCCGGCACCTTTTCGCCGGCCTTCAGCTTGACATACGCCTTCTTCCAGTCCGGGCGGTAACCTACGAAACGGCCGCGCCGGCGGGCCTTACCCTCGAAGTTGGCGGTGCGTACTTCCTCGACCTTCACCTTAAAGAGCTTTTCGACGGCGGCCTTCACCTGGGTCTTGTTGGCGCCGGCGGCCACCTGGAAGCAGAGGGTACGCTCGTTATCCTTCTTTTCGACGCCCTTTTCGGTGATGACGGGGCGCAGGATGACCTGATAGGTATTCATTTTGCGAGGGCCTCCGATAGCTTGCGAGCGGCCGCTTCGGACAGCAGCACGCGGTCATGATCGAGCAGGTGATAGGGGTTCACCTCGCGGCTGGGGAGCAGGGTGACGCCCCGCAGGTTGCGGACGCTGAGCGTAAGGTTGCGATTCTCGCCGTTCTCCACAACCAGCACCTTGCGGGTGGCCTCCAGGCGGGTAAGGGCAGCCTGGGCTTCCTTGGTCTTAACGGCCGGCAGATTGAACGCCTGCACGACCTTGAGCTCGCCGTCGCGCAGCTTGGCGGAAAGGGCGCTGCGCAAGGCGCCAAGGAGCATTTTACGGGGCAACTTGTAGCCGTAGTCCCGGGGCTGCGGGCCATGCACGGTGCCACCGTGCCGCCACAGCGGAGAGCGCACCGAGCCCATGCGGGCGCGACCGGTGCCCTTCTGCTTCCAGAGCTTCTTGCCGGAGCCGGCGACCTCGCCGCGCACCTTGGTTTTGACCGTGCCGGCGCGCAAGCCGGCGCGGTAGTGCCGCACCGCTTCATAGAGCAGCGACTCGTTCACCTCGGCGGCGAAGACCTGGTCGGCCAATTCCAGCTCGCCGACCTTCTGATTGTTCAAATCCACGACATCGACTATAGGCATGGCGTCACCTCTTGGCTCGTCGCACGACGACATAGCCGCCGTTGGGACCCGGGACGGCACCCTTAACCACCAGAACGTTATCCTCGGTATCCACGTCAATGACCTCCAGGTTGCGTACGGTGACCCGTTCGGAACCCATGTGGCCGGCCATGCGCATGCCGGGGAGCACGCGGGAGGGGAAGCTGGAGGCGCCGATGGAGCCGGGCGCACGATGAAACATGGAACCGTGGGTATCGGCGCCGCCGCGGAAGTGATGGCGCTTGACCAGGCCGGCGAACCCGCGGCCCTTGCTCACGCCGATCACGTCCACCTTATCTTTGGGCTTGAACTGGTCGACGAGCACTTTGTCGCCGGGTTTGAGGTCATCGTCGCCGGGACGCAGGGGCAGCTCTCGCAGGAACCGCGCGCCCTCCGCGCCCGCCTTCTTCAGATGCCCGGTATGCGGTTTGGTGAGGCGGGACGGCTTGATGAACTCGATGAAACCCAACTGGACCGCATCGTATCCGTCGGTGTTCGGCGTCTTGCGCTGAACGACCATACAGGGGCCCGCCTTGAGCAGGGTCACGGGGACAGCCTGCCCATCCGGGCGGAACACCTGCGTCATTCCGATCTTTTTGCCAAGGATTCCTGGACTCATTTCACGTTCCTTGGGGGCGGGAACGCGGGCGGGAGATCACAATTCCCGGTCCCGCGCCTCTGACCCCTTATTTGTGGTCTTTTCCAAATGCCTTGATTTCGACATCCACACCCGCCGGCAGATCGAGCTTCATGAGAGCGTCGACCGTCTGCTGGGTGGGCTCCAGAATGTCGAGGAGCCGTTTATGCGTACGGATCTCGAACTGTTCCCGGGACTTCTTATCCACGTGCGGCGAACGCAGCACGGTAGTGGTGCTGCGGGAGGTAGGCAGGGGGATCGGCCCGGCCACCTGCGCGCCGGTGCGCTTGGCCGTATCCACGATTTCGGTCGTGGACTGGTCCAACACCCGGTGGTCGTACGCTTTCAAGCGAATGCGAATGCGTTCTCTCAGCGCCATGGGGATTCTCTGTTCCGGCTACTCGACGACCTCGGTCACCGTGCCGGCGCCGACGGTGCGGCCGCCCTCGCGGATGGCGAAGCGCAATCCCTTGTCCATGGCCACCGGCGTGATCAACTCCACCTGCAGGTTCACGTTGTCCCCCGGCATGACCATCTCCGTGC